>Ga0172368_10001863_pt1 | contig 27945 bp, 18 predicted proteins | sample Lak11m_FD_114540 | JGI IMG/M metagenome (GOLD analysis project Ga0172368, IMG submission 114540) | Freshwater microbial communities from Kabuno Bay, South-Kivu, Congo - kab_022012_11m | ecosystem: Environmental > Aquatic > Freshwater > Lake | place: Democratic Republic of the Congo: South-Kivu...
ACTGTTGTTGCCACGTCAGTTTTTCCTGGCCGGAGCACGTAGATGAAAATTTACTTTCTTAACTTATAATTAAATTGATTGAATTTTAAACACTTACTTAAATTATATACAGATGAAAAAAATTATTTATACTTTGGTTTTGGCAGCAAGCCTTCTTTTTATTTTAAATCCAATATATCCCCAGTTCGAAAGGCATACGCCTTATCCGATAATATTTGTACATGGATTAGTTGGAGCTAACACAACATGGACAGAAAATGGATCATATAATGATATCATTGACTATCTTGAAGGAACCGGCTTAACTAATGGTGGAGTCATAGATATTACTTTGGACTATTTCCGGAATAACCAAAACTTTAGTGATAGTATTGAGAAAGATGTCCATGTGTTTACAACAAATCCTTCATCGGGAGACTTTTATATTATTAACTTTAATGTTCACAGCACAGGAGATATTCTTGATGCAGGGGCAGTTGGACATGTATTGCTTCAAACTCCAATATTACCGAATGATGTTAACATACCTGTAATAGATGCCTCACCTTTCAAAGTTAATGATATTATACGAATTCAAAATGAATTTATGCAAGTAATAGGTATTAATGGACTTATTTTAGTTGTTGATAGAGGAATTTTGGGTTCAGAAGCAGTTTTTCACCTATTGCCTGATATAATTTATAATTTATCAAATGAAAGTAATCAAGCCTCAATATTTAAACAAGGTGAAGGTTTAAAGCAAGCAATTGATATAATATTAAACAAAACAAATTCAGATAAGGTTATTTTAGTAGGTCACTCGATGGGAGGATTAGCTGCAAGACAATACATAAAATTAAATCATTATTATAATCATGTTGCGAAAATCGTCACAATTGGGACTCCGCATGGTGGGGCAAATGATTCCTGGGTTCCTGGATGGTTGTTGAATTTTGCTGCGGATATAGATAATAAATCTGATGCTGTACGAGATTTAAATTTTAATCCAGGAGTTTATCTCTTTGGAGGTTCGGAGTACCAAATTCCCGATAATTTTTATAATCAAGATGTCAATGCTAATGAAATAATAGATACTTATATATCTGGTTTAAATTATTATTTTCCTGAAAATATAAGTCGAACATGGATTGTATCTTCTTATTTGGGAATGCCTAATGATGGTATAGTTACCACAAATAGTCAATATTTAACTGTACCAGAGGATACTATTATGACGCATAGATTTCATCTAAATGAGGCATCAGATTACTTTTCCCTATTACGTGGTTTAGATGAACCATCAGATATGGATCATGCATATGAAATAGAATGCAACAGCATTACCAAAGGATTTATAACCTATCAACGCAATTATGATTCGGAGGATGATGACTTATTTAAGATAAACTTAACTCAAAAAAGCGAATTAACTATTAGTATTTTAGGGAATAGCTCTACCGGAATAAATTTAATAGAATTATTGAATAGTGATTTAGGTTTAATACAAAGCACTGACAATATTTATGTTCCATTGTCTGTGGTATTAAATGCCGGCACATACTTTATCCGGTTAAACGGCATTGCCACAAGCATTTCGTACCAATATCCATATACTTTAACAACTTCTACTACTGAAATTCCACCAAGTAGTCTTGTAACATCACCAGAAGACCTATTGGAATATTATGATGTTGTTGTGAATGAGTTTCGTGATAAGATTGTTACCCTTACAAATAATGGTTCAACTACAATAACGGTTTCAAGCATTACTATTACCGGACTGAATGCGGATCAATACACTGTTACCAGTCCTACGAGTTTTGATATTGCTCCGTCAGGGATAGTTGATGTAACGGTAAGGTTTAGTCCTACTATAAGCGGGGAGAAAAGTGCGACCTTAGTGATTACAAACAATTCCGCCGATGCTCCGGTAATCAATCTTTCATTGCATGGGATAGGTGTTGACTTTGCAACCATGACTTTATTAGTCAATCCGGAAATTTCCTATAATTACGGAAATGTGACTATTATAAGCACTAAAAACAAAACCTTTCAACTTCAAAACACAGGATCAAATCCTTTAACGGTATCCGGATTATCTCTTTCAGGCACATATCCTGGAGAGTACTCAATTATCACACAACCTGAGGTGCCGTTTGATTTAGAAACAGGCGAATTATCACAGGTTACTATAAAATTTGCACCCACAAGCATAGGTGTAAAAAGTGCTGATTTTGTAATTACTAATAATTCAGACAATGCATCACCAGAGCATGCAGTTACCTTATATGGAAATGGATTAAACAATGCTTACACAGGTGTTTACAATTCTATTACTGCTTACGAATACTGGTTTGATGATGATTATAATGGAAAGATAGTTACCCCTGTAAACCCGGTTAATATTTATAATCTGAATTTGAATGTCCCTACACCAAACCTCCCCATCGGATTGCATTCCATTCATTTCCGTTTCCAGGATGAGGAAGGTTACTGGAGTTCGGTCATCAGCCAGTTTTTTTATAAGCAACCTCTTGTGCCACCCGGTGGTGTTAATCTTGTGGAATATGAATATTGGTTCGACAATGAATACGGAACAAAGATCAATGAAGCTATTGAACCGACTGAAATCCACCAGTTAATTACCGGGATTGCATCGGATAATTTGTCGCAGGGACTGCATAGTTTTCATCTTCGTTATAAAGATAATTTGGGGAAATGGAGTTCAGTGATCAGCCAGTTTTTCTATAAACAACCCATTTTACCGACGGGCGGGGGTCAAATTACAGGATATGAGTATTGGTTTGACGATGAATATTCAACCAAAGTATCACAATCAGTTGAACCAACTCAAATACACCACCTGATTACTGGCTTAGGCTCGGATAACCTTCCACAAGGGTTGCACTCTTTTCATATCCGGTATAAGGATAATGCAGGCAGGTGGAGTTCAGTGGTCAGTCAGTTTTTCTATAAAACCAGGGTCACAAATGGGCTACCCAATTTAGTCTCAGCCTATCGTTATTGGTTTGATCTGTCGGATGCCAATATGGTGACCACCAATTTGCCAGTACCGGTTAATCCTCTCAATCTTGTAACAGAAATAAACACCTGCTCACTGAATCAGGGAGACCATACTGTGCATTTACAGTTTAAGGATACTTATAACTACTGGAGCTCGGTGGTAACAGATACCTTTAATATTCCTGCCCTGACAAATCCGGTAATCACCGCTGAGGGAGCAACTACATTTTGCGAGGGAGAATCAGTTACACTTACCTCAAGTTCAGCAAATTCATACCTGTGGAGCAATGGAGCAACAACACAAAGTATTATTGTTTCAGTTGCCGCAAATTACTTTGTTACTGTTGATGCAGGCTGCGGAAATAATTTAACATCGAATACAATATCAGTTATCGTTAATCCAAAACCGGCAGCAGCGGGAATCATCTCAGGGCCAGCAACTTTTTACCAGGGACAACAGGATGTGCCATTTTCAGTGCCTGCAATTGCTAATGCAAATGATTATATCTGGTCGTATTCCGGAACGGGGGTTATAATAAATGGAACCGGATCGAATATTACTATTGATTTTACAGCTATTGCCACAAGCGGACAACTAACAGTAAAAGGCCATAATGATTGTGGAGATGGCTTATCGTCAACATTAGACCTGATGTTAGTCAGGCCACTTAACCTGACTATCTTCCTCGAAGGTCCTTATAACGGAGATGATATGAATACAAGTCTTTATACAGGAGGATTAATTCCGTTGAATCAGCCTTACAATTCCCCTCCATGGAATTACCCAGGGACAGAAAGCGTTTCAGTAATTTCCAATAACAATATTGTGGACTGGATATTGGTTGAACTCCGTGAAACTACTGGTGAGGCAAATACAGCTACTTCGGATAAAGTAATTGCAAGGAAAGCGGCTTTTATTTTAAAAGATGGGAATATAGTTGGACTGGACGGTATAACAAATATTCAGTTTGAACAAACCATAACTTCAAATCTATACGTGGTTATACTTCACCGGAATCATTTGTCAGTAATGTCCTCTAATCCACTTCCATTGTCTGACGGGCAATACTCATGGGACTTCACAACCGGTTCAGGACAGGTTTACGGTGGAATAGACGGTTACAATGAATTATCATCAGGCTCCTGGGGAATGGTATCCGGTGATGCAGATGCAAATGGAGCGATTAACTTACAAGATAAAGATTCAGAATGGAAATCCCAGGCCGGACAATCGGGCTATAAAGCAAGTGATATAAATTTGAATGGTCAGGTTGAAAATACAGACAAGGATGATTTGATGCTCCCGAATATCGGGAAGGGGAGCCAGGTGCCGGAATAAAAAATAGAATTACAAAAACCAAAGATTCTTTTGGCCGAACTCGGGGAGCTTTTCGTGCTGGAAGAAGGGGTATATCTCGGCGACCATTTCGGGGTATTTGATTGTGACGGGGAGGCTTTGCTGGCTTACTGATTTCCAATACATCCGGCTAAACTGGTAAACCTGATCAAGTAATTCTTTAATGACACTTACATCGTCCAAAATTACAGGATTTGAAGATGCAAAGGATACTTTTAACGGGAAATGGTATTCTTTCTGCTTTGGTTCTGATGAGGCATAATAACGGGTGTTGTTGAATAGCAAATACTGATAGCGATCCACCTGAACCATGGTGCCGCTATATGGCATTAGCTCTTTGCTGTCCTTGTCGAATGCCAATAATTCGTTGCTTTCAGTCTTGTTGATTGTGATAATGATCACCGGGATCGGCAAACCTAATTTATATAGGATGTCGATGATGGGTACTAATTCTTTTTTACTAATTTTTTTATAGAAATGGATGATCAACCTTTCGGCTTTTTCATGATCGACGAGGTATTTGAGGACGGCCTTGCGAATGGAACCGGCAAGCATCTTTGTTTCGTTAGCTGAAAAACAGTCGAAACCTTCAAAGATTCCCTCATTTGTAAAACAGAAAGCACTGCCGACATATTTTGTTTTCCGGGAGACTGAATAGAAAGCACCGATACCGACTATCAGTTCATCCGTTTTAGAACGGTTCAAGCGCCAGGGAATACCATCAATTTTGGCAAGAAGGGCAATTTCGATATTGGGTAAAAACCAGTCGAACTTCGGGCTGTAAATATTCTCTTTAAAGATGACCTGGGATGTAATCCCTCTTTGAAGCAATAATTCTTTTATCCGGTAATATACTTCATGCTTTGCCGGATCGGATTCGGATTTTGGAATGGGACTTATGTACAAGGCTACATAACGGAATCCATTATCGAAATTTTTAGCTGAAACTGCGGCACGAACTTCACTGACAATGTTATCTGTTGATTTAAAGCTAATGCTGTCTTCCTTTTCGATATGAAAGGGTTGTTTGATGTAGGCTGTGAGGTTTGGAAATGACTCAACTTTAACACCAACTTTATCGGTTCTATAATATCCTTCTTTTAAGTAGGTATAAATTTTCTGGACTGATTTAGTCCGTTCGGACTCATGGTAAATGAAAAAGAAACGAACATTGTTGTGGGGTGATGGCTTATAGGGTTGGTATTTTATCATACCCGTCAACGGGGAAACACTCTGACCTTTACCAAACATAAGGTTGTTGGATTCCATTTTGGTGCGAAAGATGTCTTTTCCATCGAGGCGGTGAAATCCATCGGGTGAAAGGGGAAGAATTGCCTTAAAACCGTTATTGTTAAGGTGGGTATTGTAGAAATATTCAAGTTCTGAAAGATATTTTGGATAGCGATTGGTGAACACCGGCTTATCAAAAGGAACACCAAACCGGGGTTTTAAAGGATTGCTAAGTACCGGATATAATTTGTCGAGATCCTGCTTGAAATGGGGAGGCATGTGTCTAAGCCTGTGAAGTTCCCCGTTGCAATTGATAAAATTCAGTTTTTCTGTGGGGAAATCAACCAAGTCCTGAAGGCTTGTATTCAGCACTTTTGATGTGCCGTCATAAGAAACTACCAACTCAGGGCCATCGGTTACCCTTGCATACTGGACTTTGAGGGTGTAAACATTGTAGACATTGTATTTTTTACCACTTTGCTTTTCATTCAGAAACCAGACTTCGATGTCTTTGGTGAAATTTGGACGGATAATATCTGCTATCTGAGAGAACCATGTGCGGATAAGGTGACGATAATAATGGCAGGCGAAATAGATTGATTTAGTGAGATCAACTGTAAGGGTGATGGCTTTTTCCTTAGGTTCCCTGAAATCCGTATAGAACCAGTCGATGTTTTTTAAGTCTTTCGCGGGAATGTGTTTTTCGATAATCCCTTTCAAATCATCTTTATGAATTGGTGCGAAGCCTTCTGTTTTTTTGGAGTATAAAGCACATTGTAACTCCTGAACAGGGGCTTTGAAAGGGATGATGTTTACAATGAGGTTTTGGGACATGGTTTATTACTATTTATGGGTTTTTACCTTTCTGTAATAATTTAATGAACTGAATACCTTTTGGGGTTATACGGTATCTTTGCTTAGAACTCTTTGCTATTTCTGGTTCTGTCCATTCTAATAATTTATCTTTTAATAGCTTTGAAACTACTTTTTTAAGCTGACCTGATATAGTTATTTGTCCTAATGCTATTGAAAGTTCTTTTGTAGATGAAGTTTTTTCCTGAACCAACTTTAAAACTTTTCCATATAATGACTCGTGCTGCAACTCGTGCTGCAACTCGTGCTGTAACTCTTGCTGTATCTCTTGCTGGAACTCTTGCTGTAACTCCTGCTGTAACTCCTGCTGTAACTCCTGCTCCTGCCCGTAGTTCTTCTTTATAAACACCACCCTGAAAGCTATACCCGGTTCTTTCCATTCAAATCCTATTTCAGGATATTTTTGTAATTCTTCGGCTATTATTTTTAATCCATTGCCCCATTGCTCGATGATCCCCAAACGTTTGAAAACAGGGGCTAAGATTTTGTTGCGAATATCGGACTGACCGGACTGCATATCGTTGAAATCAACAGTTGGCAAAAGTGTTCCGGGGCTGGTAATTTCAATTTTATCATCGAAGATTGCAATTTTTATGTCTTTACCTGAAAGCGAATAATCACGGTGAATGACAGCATTACGGATGACTTCACGTATAGCAATTACAGGATACTCCCACCTGTCATTGCGATAAACACCAGTGTAATCGGTTGAACTTTCAGAAATATGCCTTACAACAAACTGATAAGCCTGATCGGATTGCAGCCCGAGGCTTACATCAATGGGTTTCTGGTCAATAAAATTGCCGGGAGCTGTGCCTTTGAACCTTGCACATTCAATTTTAGCATAGGGGAATAACTGTTTTCTAAGCTCGTCGTCTGATAATAAAACCAGAGCAATGGTTGGCAGTTTTTTATTCTGTTCGGTGCGAAAAAGCTCAAGTTTTTTTAATACCTGGATGGATGCTTCCTCACCTGTTTTTTCAAGAAAAAGACTTTTAAAAGCGTCGAGGTTAAGTTTATCAATGGTTTTGTTGTATATTAATTCACTATCGAAAGAAACATTCTGCTTTTGTCTTTCGAGGCCGGCAATGATCTCCTTTGATGCCAGACGATTGGTTGAGCCTACACGGATGTATGTACTTTCATCTATGCTGTGGTTCTTTAAGTGGTAGGGCGGAACACTGCCTTTATAAATTACAATCTTTATGACAGGCTTGTTTTCGGAGTGCAGGAATGAGATTTCAGGTAGGATAACAGGTTCACAAAGATCATGGATAAAGTTGCTGATCTTTTCCTCATATTTAATTAACGTATTTTCATCTAAACCAATAACTTTACGTGGATTATCTTTAATGCCAATATAAAGTACTCCACCTGCATCATTAGCAAAAGCAATGATGGTTTTTACAAGATCAATACCTGCCGGTAAAGATTCTTTAAATTCCAGTTTGCGACCTTCGGGTTGAGTTAATATTTCTGAAAAATTACTCATAAAATTAGCTCAGAAAACTTATAATTCACTGACAAAAAAAACAATATCTAATATTTTCAATTGATAGCCTATAACTAAATCATCAATTTATTTTTTGGGATGTGATTATAAATATTTTTATAACTCATGTCCATATTATTTCTGTCTAAATAAATCAAATTCGACTAAAACTAATTATTTCTTCCTTATACCGTTGAACATCTTTATTTTGTCTCCCTGACTTATCATATTCTTTTTTAAGTTTATATAATTCTGATTTGGGTTCTATTATTGAATCTCTTGTAACAGCAGTGTAGTGATGGAGGAATTGAATAATTTTTTCATTTTTTGTATAATTTTCAACTTTTGAAAAAATATTATTTGCAATTATTTGTAATACTAATTTCCTTTCTGATTGATTTAAACTATTGAAATCATTCCTCCAATTATCAATGTACCCGATGTGTTCAAAAAAGTATCTGTATATAATATACGTCTCGGGCATGTTTAGAAGTTCAAAATATTTATCAATATCTTCACCAAAAGCCTTGTTAAAAAAGGATAATCCTCTTCCTATTTTCCCTTTTGTAGAGTTTAAAATTGCCTGAACAGCTCTAAGGTATTTCTTATTCCAATAAGAACCAACATAATCCCTATTCATGTAATACTTATCCAAATCAATTGGTAAATATTTCATTGGAAAAGAATAGATTGCAATATTCAATTCTTCACATAATTCAACATTTAATTTTAACCTAAAATATAATTCCTCAGGTTTTTCATCAAAATTATAAAGCAAGTAATTTGAAAAATCTTTGATACCATATTTTGCGGCCCAACGAATGGATTGAACATATACATCCTGATATTTAAGATTATCAAAGGCAAGACGAAGCGGCTTAATAGGTATCTCACTTAGTTTTTTAATTTTATCTTCTGTCATTAACCTTGCATCCAAACCCTGATTAAAATCAACATACCTAAGTTTTGGAGAGGCATTTCTGTATTTATTATAAAAAATCTTCAATTCAGGTAGGACTTTGATAATATTAGGTTTAATAGATGTTTGAAGACTTAAAAGATCATTGGCCTCGAGTAAATCGTAGATTTTTTGCTTTTCCTTTGGGTGTGCTTTTTTTAGAATATCCTGAAATAAATAATAAATTTTCGTTACATATGCATGCTCGTTATAGCCTTCAATTAATTTTTTCTCAGCAATATACAAATGATCAGGTTCAACAAATTTTGCACCTTTACTAAACCCAATTTGTTTGATTTCATCAATAATTTGGTCAAATTTTTTTGATGCTATAACATTATTATCAAGTAATAAAAGGTTTCTTTTTTCACCAAAATCAATAGACGTTTTTTCAATATATTCTTTAATTGAGACAAAATGGTCAAACTTAGGTTCCAGCTTCCATACAACACAAAAATCACATTTTCTTATGCATCCACGGGTCATGTAACCATAGTAAGCATTATTTTCAGGATATATGTATTCAATTTCATTTAATATGGAATAATCCAATGGTAATTTGTCTATTATTACATCATTTTGATCAAGTATTCCTGGTTTATCTAAAAGTCCTTTGAATGGTTTAACACCCGTTTCCTTTTCAACCTCTGATGCTAATACTGTTGCTAAAACTCCACCAACCCATAATTCATTTTTATTTTTAACAAGACTGAACGCTTGTTTAATAGTTTCTATCGTAATTTTCCAGTGAAAAGTGAAGAGAGTTGAAATACATATACGATCCCATTTTGGATTATTTTTATATTCACCCTTTCGATAATAATTGAAATAGTATTGGAACCAGGATTTAATAATTGGTTTGTGATCTACAGTCAATTCAATAAGTATTCCCAGAATTTCAATAGAACCTTTGCTAATATATTCCTTAATTTTAGAATAATGCCTCAACCAATTTACTTTTTTGTCGATTGAGAATAACTTTTCAATCAATTCATCAATTACTTGCTTTTGAATAAATGTTTTCAAATCACCCTTAAAGAAAACAACCTCGTCACCCAACTTACGATGATAGGTAGCAAGCTTCATCAGTCCAATAGGAGGATATTTATTTTTATAATTAGGTTCTATTAATAAAACCTTTCTTTTCATTTAAACTCCTCCTCAATCCAATACTTTAAATTTTCTGACATTTCCGGGGTAAGCTTCGAATCCAAAACTCTATAAACCCTAGAAACAAGTTTTCTTTCATGTTTATTTAATTTTGGCAGCATTTTGTTAGCTCGATATTCTGGTTTAGAATTGTTTTCACTTTCATTAGCTTGTGTTATTTTCGATGTGTTATTAATTGTACCTTCATTTTCACTAACTACTTTATTAAAAATCTTTTTCAAATCCTTATTATCATCAACCTTTGATTTTAATTTTTCTATTTCTTTTAACGCATTTTCAGCTCTGCTTTTCTTTTGAACAAATTCTCTTTCTAACTCTTCCTTTTCTTCCGGACTTGAAAAATATGTTTTCTTTTTTTCATCTATTTTTTGTTGAATTTCATTAAATCCTTCAATCTTTTTTAAGGAACTCTTTAAGTTCGATGCTGTATGAGGGAGTGCATGCAATTCATTTGAAAAAAACCTTCTAAGTTCACTTTCAAGATGCAGACATTCTTTATTTTCTAAAAAATAATCTCGTCGTGCATTAGGGATTAAGTTGTGATCAAAAACATGAATTTCACCAACAAAGTAAAAGTGAAACCTTTGATCTCTAGTGAAAAATCTCCTTAAAGTGTACTCATCTCCGATTTGAATATTACCTTTTCTTAATCTGAATCCTCGTGAAATATTATTTGATGGGATTTGCTCAATTACTTTGGAAATTCCATACCAAATAAAAGCAAGTAGTTTATCATTTAATGATAAAGTTTTGCAGGAAATATCAAATATATCATCTTTCTTTTGCCCGGTTTTGTCATAAATAGAAGAGGTATATCCTTTGTACAATTGTTCTGTATTAATAAAGATTCGATACTCATCAAAATCTAGGTTGACTTTGTTTAATTGCTCCTTTATTATAGACTTAAAAACAAAATGACTTTCAAAAGGCAAGGGAGCCACCATTGAAAGATATTCTCTGACTAATGCTTTATCAAGAAGGTCAGAATTTTCAACTTTTTTAAGTATAACTTTAAAATAATGAGAATTTATATCTTCCGGTGATGTTGAGAAGGTTGTGATTTTACGAATTACTTCAGTCGCTTCTTCTTTCTGAGACCTATCATTAATTATTTTTTTAAGTTCTAAAGCATCCCATACCATTGTGCTTTTAATTGATTCACCTTTAATTGATGTTTCAAAAATTAATTTTTTACAATATCCCAAACCACCCAATCTACCTATGCCTCTAAAGCCTTTGTCTTTTGACCTATCTTTTTCTGAAAGTGCAATATTACCCAGGATTTCTTCGACTCTTACAGATTCGATTCCAGTTGCATTGTCCTCTATTAATATACTTCCATTTTCTCTATCAATATTAATAAAAACAGTGCCTTCTGTCCTGGATTTTAAAAGCCCAACCTCAACAGCTTTGTCAATTTGGTCAACTGCATTTTGAATATATTCCCTATAAATGAACCTCGAATCCTCATACATACCCAAGGTTAAAGATTCAATTACGTCTTTACCAATTTTAACTTCTTTCATTATTTATACTGCTTATAAAGTGGTTTGGGAAACTTGATATTTAGTAAAGAACGAAAAACAGGATTTTGGATTATATATTCACCCTGTTTAAGTCGTGTCATCATATTTTTATAAACGTTCGGAACGTATCTGTAATCATTCTTTGATATTTCAATTGCATTTGTTCGACCATAGGCGTGTGACGAACAATTGCCTTTTACTCTATCATGTATTGCACTTTTGAATTGTTCTGCAGAAAATAATACTATACCCAAAGATCTTCCTCTTTCTGTAATATCAATAATTTGTCTTAAAATTGGAGAACTTTTAGGAATATCAGAGGACGCGTATTTATTTAATTCATCGACAAATAAAATTATTTTATTTGGAATTTTTGATTCTTCTATACCCTCCAATTGACCTAATTTTAAATCATATACAGCTCTCATCACATCACCAAAAACAAAGCCCTGCATTCCTTCGTCCAACTTTGCAATATCTATTACAAAAACATCATTTTTAGTTATCGTAGAAATCGCTTCCCTAAGCCTAGTTTCTTTGTCTTTCTTTGACGTAGCATTCGCAAATATGGGATTTCTGATAGTTTTACTGATAATTCTTTTATATTTTCTCCAACTGGCAACTGTTATTTCTTTATCGGATTTTTTATTACCTGTTTCACCATATTCTTTAACTTCTTTTTCAAAGTCATTCCAGTTGCGTATTCCGGAAAAATTTCCCTGCCCTGAAAGTACATAGTTGTTAATTGATTCCATTGTTTGTGTTGGATCATCAATATTTGCAAATAGCATATCAAGGCTTCCCTTGTCTTCTTCAAAAATGTATTTATATTTAAAAGCCTTGTTTTCACGCAACTGCCTTTCAATATCTTCGGAAGTATGATAAGTATTTGAATGTGAAATATCAGAATAAGGATAAAAGTATTTTACATTCCTGAATGGTTTTGCTTCGATCTCAAGCATTTTATAAATATCAACATCGGTATTTTTCAATTCTGAATTTGATTCATCGATTGCCAATAAATCCCGACCTTTTACATTCAAAATAACAAAAGCTACATCATCAGCATTTTCGGGTTCATTGATACATTTATCCTGAATTGCTTTTAATAAGAACATAGCATAGGAAGTCTTAGCGGCAAGCCCAGAGATACCTGAAATATTAAGATGTGCCCCTTCAGGACCAATTAGAAAGTGGGAATTAAAATAAACAGGAAGTGTGACTTTATTGGTTTTGTCATATTCATACATTTCAAGATAGCCACAAACCAATTTATTCTTTATTTCCTTCAAACCAAGTGCATCTTCGATTTCATGTTTTGATGCAAAACTGACATCACTTCCATCTAACACAGGGGTATAAACTCCCTTTGTATTACCCAATACACTAGCCTTTACATAATTCATTCCTATCCTTTGCGTATTCAACTTACATTTAACATCTCCGAAATCACAAGAAATAAAACTGGTTAAATAGCTTGGAGTATCAGTGATGTGTGATATTTCCTCAATAACACCATATGTAACTGAATCATCAATATGATTAACTTTAATTACATCAAACGGATTAAGCAATCTTTCTTTTATTGTCCAGAAATAAAAATCATCAATCGTTGTCGGATTTTTTTCAGTTGCTGCAACCTTGCCAATTACTTCCATATTAAAATATATTTAAAAAGTAGTTATCACTTAAATATTGACTTTTCAAAAACTGTTCAGTGAGGTAAATTGGGTAAAGATGATTTGCCCACCTATTATCATTACCATAACATACAGGATTCCTTTCATTAATAATATTAGCAGTTATATTATCGATCTCTTCAGTATTTAAGCCGTTTTCCTGTTCTGAATCAGTCACCATAATTTTTTGAATTTTTACAATGCCTGCAAAGGGACTAGATGAATATTGTGCATTACGTATTCGGACGTACCAAATACCAAAACGAACATTGCCGACCCTGTCTGCTTCATACATATAAGCAGCAGTGCGATGATACAAAGGTAAATTAGCTATTCTGGTTGCATTACTTTTTCCCTTCTCATCTTCACATCTTTCTGGATTAAAAGATTTTGAAACACCAACTACACGCCTGAAATTTGATTTAATTATTGATAAATCCTTGTAATCACCGGTTCTCATTGCGGCATATTCTAAAGACCCATCTTTTATTAAATATGAGTCATCATTTAATGCATTTGCTTTGGTAAGAGCAACAACAATTTTCTTTTCCTTATCTATCATTTCATCTTGAATTGTCGCTATGCCTTTATTTTCATATTTGTCTGAATCACCTCTGTCCTCATAGCTCAAGACTTTTTCAAATGAAATGTTTTTAGATTTAACGGAGAGATGATTATTTAATTTAGAGGTTAGATTATTAAAAAATAAATTTCCTTTGCCATCTTTATCAGCACATGCAGGTAGTGATAAAACAAAGGATTTTTCAAGTTTTTTCAATTTAAAATGATTCGGATCATTTCTTTCGCAACATCCAACGCCAATCTGACCGGCGACAATTGGATAAATTCTATTATTATAAGCTATATCATCTATTTTATAAGTTCTCCTACTCCCATCAAGAAAATAGCGAAATAATGGAGGGTAATTACTAATTCTTTTCGAATGACCCTCCAGATCTTTGTATCCCTTAAATTTACCTGTTTCACCATACCTCTTAAATGAAATATCATTTGGGTCATCATAAATAACAGATGGAACATCAACTTTTTCAAAACAGTATTTAAATGTTTTAAAACTATTTCCAGAAGTTTCCTGGGCTATATAAAATGATAATTTTTTTTCCTTCATATCTCCAAGTTCGGATTTTCAAAAAATAATTTTGTTGAAATTGTCACTTTTAGTAAAAATTTCTTTCCCTTTTTTCAATAAATCTCATGCCGATGATAACATTAAAAAAATAGATATGTGGATTCTGGTCAAATTTAGATAAAAAAGGAGAAAAGAAAAGAAAAAAGAAATTAGAAAAATATAAACAAGGAAATAAAGGAAATAAAGGATTTGGAGGATGCTTCGAGTGGCTCAGCACAGGTGCTTCGACCCTTCGGCAAGCAGGGCGGGCTCAATACTAATGCTTCGAGTGCCACCTTGACAAAGTTAGAACATCCCCCTACCCCCTTAAAAGGGGGAGTAGAATCCTTTACTTCCTATAAATCCTATGAATCCTATGGGGTGGGTTTTAGATAGAGGTCCTGTTTATCATGATGGATTTTGCCGAGTTTGCAGAATTTTGAGATGTAAGCCTGGGCAGTTTTGTCAGGGATTCCAAGTTTATTCGCAATGTTGACATAGTCCTGACGGGAGAACTTGCCGGGTAATAAGTCATAGAACCGTTCCAAAAGATTTTTCCGTTTGACAGGTTTGACCGGAGATGGTAATTCGGAAAATATTTTACTTGCATGGACTATCAAAACTTCCGTTATTGAAATGGAATTTTGAAAATCTATTTCTTCGCAAATAATTTTGGTTGGCAATTCACCCGAATCCATCAGCCTTAGGGTAGAAAAAATCATTGCCATGCGAAAAGTGATCAGACCAAGGCGACGAACCGTTGCAAGGTAATCAATGCCCAAGAATTGACAGTAATGAATTTGCCAACGAGCGAAGGTCTGGTTGAACTGATTTTGCTGGTCTGCGGTCAGCACAAACTCTATATCATAACCGGAAGTTAGTTGTGAATAAAACTCATAGAATTTTTCACCCAGTTGGGAAAAATAATCATCTAAACCGTTGTCGGAATATTTTTCAAAGACATTAATCCATTCAGGCTGGATGTCGAGGAAATAGAACATGAACCTGCTGAAAAGACCATTTTCAGCATCGGGGATGAGGTTGGGAATCTGGTTTGGAGTTCCTGAAAGTAATGAAGAAAGTTGAGGAGATTCAATGTCAACATATTCGTTTTCAGCACGGCGAAAATAACTGATGGTTTCGTGATGAAAGGCTTTGCGGAATCCATCGCTGTAATTGCCATAGTCGGTTTTAAAGGTATTGGCCAAAGTATCACCTTCGGTTTCAAAGATCAATCCCTTACCTTTATTGTCGTGCAATAGCTGAAACGCTCCTGTAGCACTGCTATTTGCCGGAATAAACAACAGTTTTACAGGTGGTTTTTCAGGTTTTTCAGCACCCGGATTTTTCTTTCTGGATGCATTGTACTTGTTCAAATCTCTTTCATAGTCCTCTTTTAATTGATGGCTCTCTTCGCGCAATTTTTTATGAATTGCATAAACCAATTGTTTACAATGGACCAGAATCCCTTTTCCGGCAGAAGCATAGGCAATTACGAAAAGATATAAGTTTGGATACACCTTTTTATTGCGATAAATACCATAGATTTTTGAAAGACAACTGCTCAATGTTACTAAAGTTCCCAGTAAAAGAATGTCCTTTTCATTGGCTGTTGTGCTAACCTGTGCAATTTTTTTGAGGTATTCAGGAAGATGATCATAGACAATATCTGGAATGGATGGTAAGGATTCTATTTGAGGATCGGAAGGAATTGAAGTACGAATATCTATACCTGCATTTTTAGCAAGATGAAAGAAGGTATTCAGGGTAATGCCAGATCCGGAAGATTTCAGGCAGTTGTAGTATTGCTTGTTGCATTCGTTCTCGGAATAACCCGGATTGAATTTGCTAACCCTATGGAAGAATGAGCGACCCTGTTCGCCAAAGGAGTCGGCAAAGGCAAAGCCGATGTTGCACCAATCGGAGTAGCCTGGTGCAATGTCTATGGACTGTGATTCGATACGGGAGATGATGGTTTCGACGTCAGCGTCAGCCTCACCCTCACCCCGGCACTCTCCCGATTGAGAGGGAGAGAGGGGGAGATAGAGGGACCCTTCAACAAGCTCATGCTTCGAGACACCTCCTTTGGTCGGCTCCTCAGCATGACCACTGTTTTGATTGCTATTTTCCTTACCCGGAAGCCAGTCTTCTGGTTTGAATTTCTTTTTCATAGTTCCAGGTATTTAGGGTTAATACAAGCATCAGGATCGTAACAAAGGAAACAAGCCCGGGAAATGTCTTTCCCGGATTTGTCGATGTCCAAGTTGTAAACTTGTTTGATGTATGCCGAAATCGAAATGAAATAATCAATATGCCGGGCTTCGGACAGCTCGATGGAGATGATCCATTTGAGGCCGTTTCCAGATGGAGAAATAAACATCAATTCGGTTTCAAAATATTCGTCCTGCAAAAGCTTTGACCTTAACAGGGGAATGTCCTGAATATGGTCAAAATCGACGGTGATCAGACCAGAATGCCGGAGTAATAATTCATCCTTTCGTTGTGAGAAAATACCAGAAAAAGTCACATAATCGAAGTTGGCAGCTTTAAATTTGCTTGCTTCTTTTTTGTCGGTTATGGACCTTAATTGTTGAGTGGTCTCAAGATATTCATCGTTTCGGATAAGGTCGAAAACCCGGAGCAAAGAAATTTCCGTTGCCGGTGTAGTGTTTGATACCGGGCGTTTGAAGAAACTGAATTTAGGAACTGTAATCTTTACCGTTTCAATATTAATGATTGGATCGGTAAATGATTTATCGGTTTTTGTGAAATGGAATTGTTTACCAATATTCAGGTGCAAATCTTCATTGAGTTTGGTCAATAGGTCTATACCTTTAATATTATAGTAACGTTCAGCGAAATCGAAAGGTGATCCCCAGAAGTCAGGGTCAAGTGTATCTTCAAAAATGAATACACCATCTTCCAGGTAAATGCTTAAAGATTCTGAACCATTTGAAAAAGGATTCCTGGCCGGTTTGCATTCGGACCCTGATAGATAGAGAACGGTTGTACCGGGGTAGAACTGGCGGAGGATATGGGAATAGACATTTAGCCCGTAATTGGTTCTGTCCAAAATATCCATCTCAGTTAATTGGTTATTAATTGTCGGAGCAGGCTTCGAATAAATCATTTTACACCTCCTTTCCTGATGAGGTATTCGGAGGCTTGCTGATCGATCTCGGCTTTTGAGAATTGCCTGTTACGCTGTAACCATTCGTCTAATTCAAGCCGGTTGAAATAGAGCTTTTTACCCTGAGGGCAAAAATGCGGCACTTTATGCGTGCTCGTGAGTTTGTAAAGATGGGATGGGCTAACATCCAAATAGCGACATGCCTCATTAAAATTTAAGACTGATTTCTGAAGCAGGTTTTGCTCGTCCAGTTTGTGTTCAATCTGGTCAAGCTTTTCTAAAATTAAATCTTGTGTTGACATAACTGTAATTTTTAAAATTTGCAGCTAAGCAACCGGGTAAAGGAAGGGATGGAAAGAGGTAACGCTACCTTACCAATATTACCCTTGCATTTTCTTCAAATCAGAATCGTAGAGGCTCGGTTTTTTGGAGAATTTAGTTTTAGTAGTCGTTTTTTGAGCAGATTCAAATTGCTTAAAAACAGAATGAAGAAAGTCAATCCAGACATCCTTAATGCGACTGGTCCCGTAAATTGATTTGTGAATTAAATAAAAAGTATAACGAATGATTTGGGTGGAAATATGGGTATGAGGAATTGGTATGATGCCAACGGGGAGTTCTTCTTTTTCAATAAGCTCATAAGTATACCTCATCATTCTTGTAAACTCGGCATCAGACATGATTTGAATATTTTGGATATTAACACCACTCATAAATTTAAGTAGCTCTGTTGCCTTAGTTTTATACTCTTCGAGCTGGGCTTTAGACTTTTTTGCTAAAGGTTTTGGATTGCGTTTCAGTTCTTCCGAAGGATCCGGTTCAGGGGAAAAAACAGTATTCAGGTTGGTGATGTAAATGTTTTCCTGCTGTTTTAGCCATTCTTTTAATCTGCGGGGGGCTGAAAGTTTATTCGTGGGGATAAACTCAGGATTAAGGTTGAGGTTTGATAGGACTTCCATTTTGTCATGGATGATCTCCAGGCCTTGGTGACCGTAAACTTTATTTTTTAATTCATTTGAAATAAGTTTTTTTGTCTTATCGTAGAGATCGTTGCTTTTGGCAGAGGTTGACAGGGATTCAAAATCGCTGTTTTTAGATTTAATGTTAAACTGATTTAGAAAAACGTAGTTTTCGAGTGCACCTATTATATTAATAGTATCGTGTGAATTTCCGGGTAGGTTGGTTGTAACCTCCTCCAGTAATTTTAAAACGTTTTCCTCTGACCAGGTTGATGATTCAATAATTTGTTTTGCCTGGATACGATAAAAGTCGGGGGTATGCTTCAAGGGATCATCAACGGGCAGGGATTGTTTCAATATCCTGATATAAAACTGATCCGTTGTTTCAATGGTTTTTAAATGATCCTTGAAGAGGAATTGAATTTCAAAAAAGAGTCGGGAGCTGTATTGCTTTAACAGGTATAAAACGTAATGGGTGTTGCGGCTGGCTGATTCTTTGGTGATCAGGGTGGAGGTAAATTTGTAATCTGGAATGGTGGTCAGTCCCCGATCAATTAATTCAATGGAGGTTATTTCAGCGACGTAACGAAGGTTATTCCAGGCTGTGTTGGAACGATAATACTTGTCGATGGTATTGTCAGTTCCATTTACGGCAGCTGAAACATTGTTTAAAATTCGGGCAGATTCAAGTTTTAATAAGTCAGCATAAAATTCGGTGGCTGTGTTAAAATGAGCCGGAATAGAAAATTCAAATAAGGGTTTGAAAAGTGGTTGGTCGTTTATTTCAAGATAATTTTCGTTGAAAATAGTAAGCTGGGGATAGTCTTTTAAAAATGACTTGATCCTTGAAAATAAATCTTTGGAGTTGGCCAGTTCCCCCTTACCTATAAAGCGTATCAATTTTGAAAAGCTGTCCCCCCGGCAGTTTTCTTCTTTCCAGGGACGCAGCTCATTAAATAATATGCTGTTGAAAATAGTAAGCTCCATTGTTACAAATTTAGTTTAATTCGATTTGCAGCATCCTTCTTTTTTTGATCTACAATTTTTGCATATATTTCGGTTGTTTTAATTGATTTGTGCCCTAAAAGTTTGGAAAGAGTGTATATATCACAACCCATAGACAGCTGTAAAACAGCGTGCGTATGTCTTCCAGAATGAAATGTAATGTCCTTTTCAACACCAGAGCGGATCATCCATTCTCTTAACTTCTGGTTGTTGTGATCGCTGTATGATAAACCCTGAAAAACTTTAGAATCAGGTAACTGTCTGACACTTAATAAATTAAATGCTTCTTCCGAAATAGGCAGGGTTTCCTGACCTTTAGTCTTCTTCTGGCGGAAGCGGAGGTAATAACCATTTTCATCGGAATGCTGGACCTCTGCCCAGGTCAGTTTTTCGATGTCGGAAAAACGTAAACCGGTCAGGGCGCTGAACAGAAATGCATTTTTCAGGATGGGCAGATCACATTGGGTCCTGGCTGCCTTCTGCAATTCTTCGAGGGTTAAAAACTCCCGCATTGTTTCAGCTTCTTTGATACCATCAACAGAAAGGCCGGGATTGTTTGTAATTATGCCATCTTTAACAGCCTGCTTCAGGGCAGACTTTACCTTATTAAAATAGGAAACGCAGGAATTTTGGGAAAGGTGCTTGCCATTCTTTGACCGGGCTTCATGCACCAGGTAATGCTTGAAATCTTCGAGCCATTCATTATTGATCTCGGTAAAATTGACTTTTCCCCTCTTGAAGGCTTTCAAATGCTTTAACGTGCTCATCCAGTTGCCGAAATTACCTTCATTGCCCTTGCGCTTCTCCGTAAGGACCTCAAAATAAAACAGGAAACTGGTGTTGATGCGCTCGGTATCGTTAAAGCCAAACATCCCGTTTTGAATTTCGATCTGGCGTCTTGCCCGGACACTCTCAGCGAGCTGCAGGGTTTTGTTGTTCATGGCCCTGTCTTCAGGGTTCCTTGGCTTGGCTACCAGGTACAATCTTAAATATTCATACTGGCGCTTGCCCTTGTGATAATAGTCGAGGTAAAGACTGACCTTGTCGTGCTTTACTCTTTTTCTTAATGTGACTTTCATGATGCAAAGATTTGATCTATTACTGAACGCTTGATAATGGTCCGCCTGCCAAACCTGGCAACCGGGATGGAACCTGTTTTGATCTGCCGGTAAATGGTCATGCGACTTGCACCCAAAAGCTGGCAGGTTTCGTAAATGCTCAGGAACTCCTTGTCTTTGGTTTGGGATTGCTGAAACTCCATTTTCTGCCGGGCAATGTTCTCTACGGATTTTACCTTCTGGTCCCTGATCCTTTTCTTATAATTTCTCTTCGCACAGTCATCACCGCAAAACTGGGTGACGGTCGTCCTGGCGATGAACTCTTTGCCGCAGTGCTGGCAAACTTTAGGGATTTTCATGTTGCTGCTCATAGTGTTTGAAATTTTAGGATTAATGTATCAGGATGTATCTGTATGTATCCTGATGTATCTGTATGTAACATAATCTCGCCTTTTTGTATTTTTCTTGTTGCCGGGCAACAAATTTGCTAATTAGGGCAACAAATGAGCAACAAATATAAGCAAAAAAGGATAGATGGGCAACAAAAAAGGAAAGAAGTTATTAACAAAAAGTGAGTAAAGACAAGGGGTTGATGAATAAGGGAAAAATGGTTACTTTCCGATGCAAAACTTGGAAAAAATATTTTCCAAAATCTCATTCGTCGTGATCTCCCCGGTAATTTCTCCTAAATGATGCAACGCCTGACGGATATCAATGGCAATTAAATCCGATGAAATGTTTTGGTTAAAACCTTTCATGATATTTTCAAGCGACTCCTTAGTCTTTACTAAAGCCTCATAATGCCTGGCTGAAGAAACCATTGCATTATCCGTCACTTTTTCAGTTTCAACATAGTTTGAAAGACTGTCAACTATCAGGTTAATATTTTCCTTTCTTTTTGCAGAAACAAACAGACATTCCATTTCTACCAGCGACTTAAAACCCCTGGGCGCTTCGACTAACAGATCTGTTTTGTTTGCAATCAGTATAATTTTTTTTCCTTTTAAGAGCTCCTCCGGCAAATGGCTGAAGTGCTCCTTTATTTCATCCATTGCGGGCCCAATTTCGGTATATCCGGTAAGGCTGACATCAAATACAAACAATATGATCTTAGCCTGATCAATTTTTTCGTATGTTCTTTCAATACCCATACTTTCAATAATGTCGCCCGAATCTCTGAGTCCGGCTGTATCAATAAACCGGAATGAAATACCATTAATAACAATCGTGTCTTCAATGGTATCGCGGGTCGTACCCGGAATTTCCGAAACGATCGCCCGTTCTTCATTCAGGATCGCATTTAACAATGTTGATTTACCGACATTCGGTTGCCCTACTATGGCCACTGGAATTCCTTTTTTCAGGACATTACCTATTGAAAAAGAATTGGCGAGGGCCGATATTTCCGAGTGCATGGTTGTAAGAAGCTTTTTAAAGTCCTCCCGGTTTGCAAATTCAACATCTTCCCCGCTGAAATCCAGTTCAAGTTCGATGAGCGTTGTAAAATCAAGCAATTGCTTTCTAAGTTCTTTTATTCTGTTTGAGAACAATCCCCTCATTTGGTTAAGGGCAAGATCATGAGAAGTTTTGGAGTGTGAGGCGATTAGATCGGCAACGGCTTCAGCCTGCGACAAGTCAAACTTCCCGTTCAGAAAGGCACGCATTGTAAATTCCCCGGGTTTGGCCATACGAAGTCCACTTTCAATAAGGGCTTCTAATATTTTTTGTTCTATATATGCCGATCCATGACACGAAATTTCCACAGAATCTTCTCCGGTATAGGAATGCGGCTGTTTGAAAACACTCACCATAACTTCATCTAATATTTCCCCTTCAACAACAAATTCACCCAGATGGATAGTGTGGGAGTCGGCTGAGGTTAACCGGATTTGTTTATTCCTTGGTGTAAAAATTTTTTCACAAACGGAAAAAGATTTTATACCGGAAATCCTGATAATTCCAATCGCGCTAAGTCCCGGCGGTGTGGAAAGTGCGCAAATTGTATCATCAATAGCTGTTAAATTATTTGAGAGATTCATTTACTTTTATTGTATCTATGATGCAACAAAATTAGTGTTTTATATTATCGTAAATTCCAAAACCTGTATATTTGCGACTTTTAAACGAAATCCTGTTTCATGAGTGTATTAGTTAACAAAGATTCAAAGGTTGTTGTTCAGGGTTATACTGGTAAAGAGGGTACATTCCATGCCAGCCAGATGATTGAATACGGTACCAATGTAATTGGAGGAGTTACTCCGGGTAAAGGTGGCCAAAAACATCTGGAAAGACCGGTTTTCAATACCGTAAAGGACGCTGTTGTAAAGGCAGGAGCTGATGTGTCAGTTATATTTGTTCCCCCGGTTTTTTCTGCCGACGCCATCATGGAAGCGGCTGATGCCGGGATTAAAGTAATCATTTGCATTACCGAAGGTATACCGGTTCAGGATATGGTAAAAGTGAAAGAATACCTGAAAGATAAACATTGCCGCCTTGTGGGGCCAAACTGCCCCGGTGTTATTACTCCTGGTGAAGCTAAGGTCGGGATAATGCCCGGATTTATTCATCAGCCAGGGAAAATCGGTATCGTTTCCCGTTCGGGTACCCTTACTTACGAAGCTGTTGACCAGCTTACGAAACTTGGACTTGGACAATCTACTGCCATTGGCATCGGCGGAGATCCAATTATCGGTACAACCACAAAAGATGCCGTCGAGCTGTTTATGAATGATCCCAATACAGAGGGAATTGTTATGATCGGTGAGATCGGAGGAAATATGGAAGCCGAAGCTGCCTATTATATTAAGGACTATGGGACAAAACCAGTGGTGAGTTTTATTGCCGGAGCTACGGCGCCAAAAGGCCGGACTATGGGCCATGCCGGTGCAATTATCGGTGGAAAAGGGGATACAGCTCAGGCCAAAAAGGAAATTTTAAGGGAATGCGGTGTTCATGTCGTTGAATCACCGGCAGAAATAGGCAGTACTATGGCTCACTTACTTGGAAAAGCCTGATCTGTACAGAAAAAACTTTCAGATAATACCTCGTATAATTTAATGATCAGCATTTAATACAAAACAAAAAATGTTAAATGTTGTTGTATTATAATTGAGTCCATTCCGAAAAATGACAAAATGAAGAATGCTACCAAAACACAAAATCTCTAAATCCCACAAAAGGTTGAAAATCAAACTAAAGTTTTGATGCAATTTTGTGTTTTAGTGTTTTTGTGGCATAATTTTTACTTTTCGGAGTGAGTCAAAATTTTCAGTTAAAACGGCATTATCCATGCATCTTTATATTTGGCAGGCAATTCCTTTTTTCCCTGGGCAGCCATTTCTTTTGATGGATAATCCGAAAGTGAAATCCGGTATTTATTGTCCTTGGCAATGATCTTAACTTTGGTAAATCCTTCTTTATTATATTTTACAACCATAACCTTGGCTTCTTTAAGTGAATTCATGCTTCCATAAATCAGGTAATACCTGCCCGTGTTCAAAGAAACGACAATGTCTTCCTTTGCCTCAGGAGCCGGCCTTTGTTCAGCAATAACAACCGTTTCCTCACCACAAACTTTTGTTTCCTTTTCCACATCAGACTCTTCGCCAAGCCATAAGACTGCAAAACCGCCCTCCACTCCAACACCCATAGCATTCCATGAACATTTTTCCCATTCTTTAAAATTGGTGAGAATGAAACGCGCAACAGCAGTTTCCTTCCATTGTTTAATTGCTTTTTCTGCTGAGGCCTCCCTGCTTTCCCAGAAAACAATTTCATGAGCGATACCAGGGTAATTGGTCAATTCCTTTGGTTTTGTCAAAACGCAGTATTTATCCTTATTTTCTTTTCTGAAGCAACATGCTTTCCATGCACCTTTATCTGACCAACTATGGAAACTGCAATTGGCCGTGTCCGGTTTATTTGTTATTAAATCTTTTATGTGAACCTTTGCAACATAGCTAAGTGATTTGGATAATTGTATTACCGGGAGATTTTGCGATTTGCGGTATTCATTGACAAGATTGAAAAGCTTAAACTCTTCGCTGGTGATGCAAAATTCCGGTGGAATTTCCTTTTGAGCAATGGAAATTTGTGATAATATTAACATGCTGATTAAAAAACTCACAAAAGCACTCAGGACCTTCATTTTTAAATTATCTTAAAAAAATTTTTGATCAAAATTATTTATTTATTAAATCAGAATTACCTGTAATAATTATAAGTTATAGGATTTCCCGAAAACTTAACCTTACTAATTATTGAGAACAACCAAATGTTTTTTATATTTGTCTGATTTATATACAATTTCAATTCTGTAAAAATCATAGATATGAAAAAATTTACAATTGTATTTTTATACGTGATGTTGGCTGTAATTGTTTTAGCGCAGCCTCCTCAAACTTTCGATCTCAGAGATTATAACGGGAATAATTATGTGACATCCGTCAAGAGCCAGAGCGGAGGAACCTGCTGGACACATGGTACGATGGCTTCAATGGAAGGCAACCTGCTTATGACCGGAAACTGGGCAACGGCAGGTGAAACCGGTGAGCCGAATTTAGCCGAATACCATCTCGATTGGTGGAACGGGTACAATCAATATTACAACCAGGATCTCGATCCGCCATTCAATAATGGTCAGGGTCTCGAAGTACACATGGGCGGCGACTACAGGGTTTCAACTGCTTATTTGTCGAGGGGAGACGGCGCTGTCCGTGATGTTGACGGACAATCCTATGCGACTGCTCCTCTGTTCTTCGATACTTCGTTCCATTACTATTATCCGATGGACGTGGAATGGTTTACAGCAGGTGAAAACCTTGTTAATATAAATGTCATCAAGAACAAAGTCATTGAGGCAGGCGTGATGGCAACCTGTATGTACTACAATAGCTCTTTCATCAACAGTGAATTTGAGCATTATCAGCCGGCGACATCGAGCCAGGACCCGAATCACTCGGTGGCCATCATCGGATGGGACGATTTTCGTGAAGTCGAGGGAGCGCCGGGAAATGGTGCATGGCTTTGTAAAAATAGCTGGGGAGCAGGTTGGGGAAATAATGGTTTTTTCTGGATTTCGTATTATGACAAACATGCCTGCCAGAACCCTGAAATGGGCGCTGTTTCGTTTCAGAATGTGGTCCCGATTCCTTACGACACGGTTTATTATTATGATTACCATGGATGGCGCGACACCCTTACAACAGCCAGTGAAGCTTTTAATTCCTTTTTCGCTTCTAAAGATGAATTGATAGAAGCCATCAGTTTTTTTGTTGCGGGCGACAACGTTACGTATATGGTTCAGATTTTCGATGATTTCGATGGGACTTCACTTAATAACAGCTTGTCAATCAACTCCGGAATCATTGAATACAGCGGATTACATACGATCATCCTTCAAACACCCGTATCCATTCAGGATGGAGACGACTTCTTTGTTTATCTGAGCTTGTCAGAAGGCGGAATTCCTTATGACCGGACTTCTGATGTACCTGTTCTTCTTGGAGGAGGATCGAAAACAATCGTGCCTTCAGCAGCCAATCCCGGTGAAAGCTATTACCTTGAGGGTGGTATCTGGAAAGATTTTTACGATTATGATGATCCGTCCGGTTATCAGAATACCGGAAATTTCTGCATTAAGGCGCTTGCAAAGACAGATACAGGAACGGGAACCGATATTGGCAATGCACCGTGTGAAAACGATTTCATGGCGTATCCTAATCCATTTGTAGGAGAAGTCATACTAACCGGGAGTGCTAAAGTGAATTCGGTGATTGAAATCACAATCTGTTCCGGCTTGGGAACGAAAATTTCTTCATGGGAAATTCAAGGTCAGCCTGGTAGGACTTTTCGTATTATTTGGGATGGAAAAGATGCTGGTGGTAACGATGTTCCTGAAGGAATATATTATGGTATCATGACTGTTGCCGGTAAAGTTGTTTTGACCACAAAAATTGCCAAGGCAGGAAAATAGCCTCAATAAATAACCTTTGAAAGGATCAATTCCTTTTCAGAGAACTCTTAAGCTTTAGTTGAAATGGATGATAATGATTACGCTGTCATTACCGGTGCATCGGGAGGTATCGGCAGGGACCTGGCGGAAGTATTTGCTGCCAGGGGTGTGAACCTGATCCTTGTCGCACGCAAAAGGGATATACTGGAAAATGCGGCAGCACAAATCAGTCAAAAATTTGGCGTAAAGGCAATGGTAATCGAAAAGGATCTGACCCTGGCAAACGCCCCTGCAGAGATATTTGATCAGGTAAAAGATCTTCAGGTGGAATACCTTGTGAATAATGCCGGCTTTGGCGATTTTGGATTGTTTTGCAATACCGATTTGAAAAAAGAACTGGATATCATCAGCCTTAATATCACAGCACTTACGGTTCTAACCAAGTACTTTGTAAAAGAAATGACTGCTCGTGGTCACGGAAGAATCCTTAATTTAGGATCTAATGGCTCCTTTTTTTCATGTCCGCTGATGGCAGTCTATTGTGCTACCAAAAACTATGTCCTGGCTTTTTCTGAAGCACTTTCTGTTGAGTTAGCCAAAACCGGTGTTACTGTGACATGTCTGTGTCCGGGTCCTACTGCAAGTGGTTTTCAAAAAGCTGCGAATAATGAGAATTCAAAGTTGGTCAAGGGAAAAAGACTTCCGACTAGCAGGGAAGTAGCTCAATTTGGCTATAGGGCAATGATGAAAGGGAAGATGACCGCCATACATGGCGTGAACACCCGGTTCGAAATTTTTTTAAGACGGTTAGCGCCAAGAAAGCTTTCAGCTAAATTAGTTATGTACCGCATGAAGGAATGACCTTCTGCAAAGTACGAAGAACCGTGTTCAGATTGCAGATTGTGAATAATAAAACCTTCTTTATAAAACCACTATGATAAACCTAAAACCATTCCTGTTCGCTGTTTGTGTCAGTATCCTGTTTGTTTCCTGTTCGGTGATTGGTCTCAATATGAAGAGAAAAACACCGGCTAATCCTGCCAAATACCCGAAATTCACCCAGGCGGATACCTTACGGGGAATGATCACGCATTACAGAAAAAACTTTGATGTCACTTATTACGACATTCACCTGGATATTGACATAGAAAACATGTATCTCAAAGGCTTTGTAGATATTTATTTTAAAGCTTTTGAAGACATTGACACCCTTCAGATAGACCTGTATGGGAATATGAAGGTATCCGGGATCACATTACAATCCGATTCTGTTCGTTTTAAGCGGAAATTTAATGCTGTTCTAGTGTTATGTTAGTCATGAATTGACGGATAAAGCTTTTTCAATTTTACTCTTGCGTCTTTGTTTGTAAACTGCCAATTTATTTTACATTCTTTATTATTTCTGTGTGATTGCCATGCATCA
>Ga0172368_10001865_pt1 | contig 27938 bp, 26 predicted proteins | sample Lak11m_FD_114540 | JGI IMG/M metagenome (GOLD analysis project Ga0172368, IMG submission 114540) | Freshwater microbial communities from Kabuno Bay, South-Kivu, Congo - kab_022012_11m | ecosystem: Environmental > Aquatic > Freshwater > Lake | place: Democratic Republic of the Congo: South-Kivu...
AGCTCCTCGCCGACCTCGGCGAAAGCTAGAACACCACCCCGGAGCGCAGGATCACGTTCGCGTAGGGGGTGCACTCGCCCGTACGCACGACCGCGCGGGCGAGCCGGGTCTGGGACTTGAACTCCACGTGCGGCACCTCGACCACTCCCGGATGCATCCCGTGCCGGCCGAAGGCCTCCAACATGCCCTGGTAGACGTCCTCGTTCACGGCGTGGATCTCGCTCGCCACCACGATCCCCTCCACCATCATCTCGCTCAGCACCACGTCCAAGACCGCAAGGAAGGGCGGCAGGCCGCGCTCCACCGCCAGGTCGATGCGGCGCACCTCGGGTGGGATGGGCAGCCCCGCGTCGCAGATCACGAGGCCGTCCGTATGCCCCAGCTCGCTGATCACCTGGCTGAGGCCGCTGTGAAGGAGGCGCGTTCGCTTCATGACGTTCCGATGCTACCCTCCGGGCGGGTTGGGGAACACGCCGGGGCGCTGAGCTACCAGCACCCAGTCCTCTCCGGTGGCAGGCGGGTCGATCCAATCCGTCAAGCCGGGAGTCGTGCCCCCGGCGGCGCAGGTGCCGTGACGGGGGTCGTACCACCACATCTCCACCCGGTCGCCCAGGCTCGAAAGGTCGTACCTCGCGGGCGACCCGATCGGTAGGTAGACCAGCACGCAGTTCTGGTTCCCGGCAGCGGTGGGGCGCGCGATCTCCGCGCCCTCCACCGGCCAGGGCTTCCAGCGGGCCCTTCGCTGCAGGTTCGAGTCGGCGTACACGTTGGAGTCCAGTTCGAGCACGACTCCCTTCAGGGGCTCGAGTTCGGCGAATGGCCGACTCTCGAGCAGGGCCCGCACGTGCCGCATCTGGTTGGCGCCCGGCAGGTGGAGGGCACGCTTCCAGTCCATGTTCGCGCCGACAAACTGCTCATCGCCATGCTTGTGCATCATCCAGATCTCGTTGCACCCGTAGGTGTGGCCGCAGGCGCCGCCCAGCATCCCACGCCAGGCACGGCGGCGGGCGTCGGCGGCGGTGAACCGGGCTCCGGTGGGGTTCCAACCGCCTCCCATCAGGGGGATGTTCTCGTAGCAGGGCTCCCCGTCCAGCACGGGGCGGACGGGCGTCCTGGCCCGGTCCTCCGCCATGCAGGCGGTGGTGTCCCATTCGGGACGGCTGTGTCCGGTCTGCCACATGTGGAAGTCGATCCATGCCTCCTCATGGACGAAGTGGGAGCTGGACCGTCCTCCCGGCGGGTGAAAGGTCATGAGGTGGCGGCCCCCGTCGCCTTCCTCCACGCCGAGGGCGATCTCGCGGATCGTCTCCAGGAAGGGCGGGCGACTGGTGTCACGATCCCCGCCCATGACCCAGATGACGTCGGCACCGCGGTAGCGCCTCCCCACAACCCTCCCGTAGGCACGCGCGTTGCCCGGGTTCAGGACCTGCGGCCCCTCGCCAAACTGGCCCTCCACCTTGTCGCCCCATGACGGCAGCAGCGCCGCCACCATCCCCAGTTCGTTCATGCGCCGGACGACGTGATCGACGTGCGCGAAGTACGCCTCGTTCGGCTTCGCGGGATCGAGGTCGTGGAACGGCACGTGCCCATCCGGTGTGGGAGTCCGCAGACCATCGCGCTCGCCGAGGATGACCGTCTGTACGGCCGTGAACCCCTGACTGGCACGGGTGGTCAGGTAGTGCTCGGTATCCTCGCGACCCAGACGATGGAGCAGTTCCCACGCGGTATCCGCGAGGTACAGGAAGGAGGTCCCATCGGGACGCTGCAGAGTGCGGCCGTTCGGGCTGACGATGAGGCTCTTGGGGCTTGGTGTCATGTTCTGATCTCTCGCGGGGTGCGGGGACGATGCCACCGCGTCCAGGTTAGGAAGAGCGAGGGCGGCGCCGACGCTCTTCAGGATAGTCCGGCGGCCCATCGACGTTCGGTCTCAAGGCCGATGGGGGACGACCTCTACCTTGACGCTGCGGTCGTAGTCGGTAACAACGGCCATGTTCCGAACCAACTCCTCGACCGTGAGCCGGTGCGTTATCAAGGAAGCGAAGTCGTAGTTCCTCTGCTGCCGGCGGAGGATCTCAAGCACTGGCCGCCAGTTCGTCCCGCAATGGAACACGGAGTGGATGTGTATGTTCTTGGACGCAATGTGCTGCATCACGTTGAGCGGCACGGTCCTCCCGGTGTCCACCCAGTTGCCCACCTCGATGACGGTCCCGCCCTTCCTCACCATCTGGAGCGCCTCGATGAACACCTCCGGCTCGCCGGCAGACTCTATCACCAGGTCGGGGCCGACCCCTTCGGTAAGTTCCCGAAGCTGCTGGATCCGGTCCCCGACCGGCGTCCGCGACGCGTTTACGGCGACGTCGGCATAGAGCTCTCTCGCCTTCTCGAGTCTCAGGTCGGCCAGGTCGGTCGCGATGAGCTGGCCGGCGCCGTAGACCCTGGCCATAATGCCGTGCAGCAGCCCCAGCGGCCCGTTGCCGAGAACCGCGACCGAACCGCCCGGGCCGAACCCTTCGCCGACTGCCGGGAAGGGACCACTGGCCCTCGCCAAGGAGTGGTAGGCGACAGCGAACTCCTCCACGAACACCGCCACGTCCGTCGGCAGGTCTTCCGGGACCTTGAACAGGGAGGTGCCCGGGACGATGTGCATGTACTCGGCGAACCCGCCGCGCAGGTAGGGAGGCGTATCCGCGTCCGGGTGGATGCCGTAAGCCATGACCTGGTTCTCGCAGGTCGTGTTGTTGTAGTGGTGCCTGCAGTACCAGCACGTGCCGCAGTTCACCTCCACAGCCAGCGCAACCCGATCGCCTGGCTTGAGGCGCTGGCTGTCGTAGTCCATCGTGCGCGCGGCCTGATCGCCGATCTCCACGATGGTCCCGATCACCTCGTGCCCGCCGATGTACGGGAAGATCGACTTGCCGCGAACCTGTGTGGCCTCTCCCTTGAAGATGTGCTTGTCGGTCCCGCACACGCCGCACATCTCCACCTTCAGCACTGCGGTGTCGCTGGCCGCGGTGGGGAACGGGTACTGGCGTAGTTCCATGGCTCCTGGCGCAGTCAGGGCTGCGGCTCTGACGGCTGCCGGCGTCGATTGGGGCATCCAAGACCTCCTGTTTTCGGGGCAGGGAATGGTGGCCCCATTGTCGCACAACTATCCCCGGCTTACTACCGCTGAACCTGCAATCTCTCGCGGTATCCTAAGGTTATGGAGCAGTTCGACCCGAGCCGCCAGGACTTCTCGCCGTACGGGTTCAGTTGCGTGCCGTGGACGCCAACGCGCATGCCCCGCTCCGACCGCCACAACGAGATCGAGGCCAACTTCCTGGACAGCGGCACGCTCACCTACCTGATGGCGGGAAGGAGGGTCACTGTGCCTGCGGGCCGGTTGACCGTGTTCTGGGGGGGCATTCCGCACCAGATCCTGGAGTTCGAGGGGCTGACGGACTACTACGTGTTTACGGTTCCCCTGGCGTGGTTTCTGCAGTGGCGGCTGCCGGATCACCTCACGCACGCGATCCTCCACGGTGCGGCCATCACGGACCCGGTGGCCGGCAATCCGGCCGCGGACCGGGAGCGCTTCGAGCGATGGAACGAGGACCTCGCCGCCGGGTCGGACGGGCGCCAGCGCGCCGCCTTGCTGGAGATCGAGGCCCGTTTGCTCCGCCTCGCCCTCAGCCTGGCCGCAGACGCGCCGAAGCTTGCCTCGCACAGGGGGCCTGCCATCGTCGAGCAGCAGCACCTGAGCCGGGCCGAGGAGATGGCAGGCTTCATCGCACGAAGCTATACGCAGCCTTTGACAGCCGAAGCAATCGCGCGGCATGTGGGGCTGCACCCGAACTACGCCATGGCCCTGTTCCAACGGACCTTCGGCACCACCCTCACGAAGTACGTTTGCGAGCACCGGCTCTCTCACGCGCAGCGGCTGCTCGTGGTCTCAGGCGACCCGATCGTCAACATCGCGTTCAACTCGGGCTTCGGGTCCCTCAGCCGGTTCAACGAGGCGTTCAGGAAGTCCTTCGGCTGCACGCCGCGGGAGTACCGCAGGCAGCACGAGTCCGCGTAGGGCATGGCGAGCCGCCCGATCCTCCGCGCAGGCATATCCGAGTCCGTAGGACCGATCGACCCCCTGGTAGTCGAAGGTGCGGTGGATGATCGCGTGCCGGCAGCGCAGCAGGCTGCGGATGTGGTCGTCGCCCCAGATGTAGAAGATCAGACGCTCCGCGTTGTGGTCGGTGTGCTCCTCACGCACCATCCGGCGGGAGGCCTGATGGGCCCCGTAGCCGCCCATGCCGAAGTTGCGGACCGGCTCGCCGAGATGCGCGGCGAGATACTCCTGCCACGTCTCGCCGTCGCTGACCTGGTGGCAGAGCGTAAAGCTGTCGCCGTAGGTGTTGATGCGGCACTTGCGCCCGGCGTAGCTGAGCTGCGTGCGTGCGCTGTGTTGGCCGGAGGCCGTCGCGGACTGCACCGTCCCTACAAGAGCCGGAATCGCTGTGCCGTGCTGTCGCTCCGATCCCGGTCTGCCTTCGGCGTGGGGCCCAACCGATCGCGAAGCCAACCGACGATGGCTGCCGCATCGGCAGCCGGGTCCTTGCCGACCTCGGGGCCGATACGGCAGGTAACAGCGATGCCCGCCTTTCGCATGGCGTTCGCCAGCAGGATGCCGTGCCACGCGCCGTGTGGATCGTTGATCACGTCGGGTACCGCCGGGTGGCGGCCCGGCGCCATGGCCTCGCCTGCGGCATGCACGATCAGCGCCGGCGGGTCGTCGGGCGTCACGAGGAAGAGTGGCGACGCAGCCCGGATCCGCTTCCGTACCGCCGCGTCCGCCTCGTATTGCTCCGCCGTGCACGCGAACGCGCCTGTGAACGCGGCAGCGAAGTCCGCTCCGCGCGGGCCGCTTCTCGCCAGTTCGGTCGGGCGGGCGCGGAGGAGGTCCATCGGCCCCCACAGGTCCACGAAGGCCACCAACCGCGACGATTGGCGCGCGACCGGATCAGGGCTGCCCGGATCCGCCAGATCGTCGTGGAGCGCGACCCATGCGGCCAGGTGCGCCCCAGCCGAACCTCCCATGGCGGCGATGCGCTTCGGGTCCAGGTTCCAGTCGAGGGCCTTCGACCGTACGAACTGAACCGCCCGGGCGGCGTCCTCGGTCTGCGCGGGCATGGGGTGATCGGGCGCCAAGCGGTAGCCCACCGACACAACCGAGATGCCCGCCGCGAGGAGGTCGTCAATCAGCTTGCCGGGATAGGTGAACTGGCTCTTGGCCCCGCGCCGCCAGCCCCCGCCGTGGAACTCGACCACCACCGGCGTGGGACGGTCCGACTTCACCAGGTAGGCGTCGAGCTTCTGGAGGGCGGGGTGCGACTTGCCGTAGACGATGTCGCGGTGGATCGTGACGCGGTCGCTTGCGGCCGGGCCGACGGAACGATCGCGAGGCTTCGCGCCGAGCTTCATGTCCACGAGGTCCTCGTAGAGGTCGCGCAGGTCGGACGTTGCCGACTCGGGCCGATAGGCCTGGGAGAAGTGCTTGATGTGCAGCACCCATCCGAGGTGGCGCTCCACGTTCTGCGAGCCCTTGGCGGCATCGGCGAGGATGGCCTTCGCGGCCTCTGCGTGCGTCGGCATACCCTTCGAGACGGCGTCGGCGTCGGTCTGGATGAAGCAGCGGTACTGTGAGTCCCACTCTGTACCTCCTGCGCCGGACCGCGGGAGGAAGTCCCTGGGGTTGTCGAATCGCGCCATGAGAGCGGCCTTCTCGGGGCTCGACGGCTGGGACGATCGGTCCCGAGGCGGGGCCGCGCCCGGCTCAGATGGCGCCCTGGGAGCGGCGACGGCGATCCGCTTGTAGTCATGGAGCAGATCCTTGTCGGCCGCATGGAGATAGCGGGGCTGGCGCAGCTCGGCGATCAGCTTCTTCAGCAGGTCCTGATTGACCGTCAGGTCGTTGTTACGCCATCCCGTCTCGCGGTAGTAGCCGGCGCGGCTCCAGTCGTAGCTGATGAGGTGGAACCACTTGATCTCCGGGCGCTCGGCGATAATGCGGAAGTAGGGCTCGAACCACTCGGCCCACGCGCGCTCGGACTGCACGGCGTCAGAGAGGTCGTACCTGCACGGCGCGCTCTCGGCGATGACGACGGGCTTCCGGTGCGCGACGGCCATGTCGAGGAAGCGCCGACTCCTGCCGTTGGCGGTCTCGCCCCTCGGCCCGGTGAGCGGCCCGGTGAAGTCCTGCTTGTCGAACCAGTCTATGGAATACCAGTCGATCACATCGTCGCCGGGGAACCACTTCCACTCGCCCTGAGCGTTCTTCTCGTCGAAGTCACCGGGCGCCGCGGGCTCGTAGCACCAGACGAAGGCTGCGTTCGCAGCGTCCGCCTTGCGGAACATGCCCACGATCTTGCGGAACGCCCGGGGGTACTCGTAGGGATGGTAGCCGTTCCACGCGCCGTTGAACTCGCCGCCGATCCGCACCATGACCGGCTTGCCGTACTGCTTGACGGCCGAGACAATGTCGCCGAGTCGGCCATCGAAACGGTCGCTCGTCGCGACGAGGTGATCTATGCCGAACCGCTTGTCCTGCAACGCGGCCAGGTCGGCCTGTCGCGGCTGGTTACCCGACAGGGCGATGTTGATCGAGGGGATGCATCCGTTCGCTTCCGCGCGGCGCAGCGCACCGATGATCGCCTGTCGTCGCCAGCCACGGGGCGAGTCGCCGATCTGGATGAAGATTAACTCGGAGGCCGGACGCACGTCTGCCGGGAGGGTCCGAAGCAGCGTTGAGTTGTACGGCTGCCACTGCCCGATCCCGTGGACGATGCGGCCGGAAGGCGGCTCCAGAAGCACGCCGTGGCTGCCGCGTGCCGGCCCCTGTGCGAGCGCTCCGGACGCCACCAGCGCAAGCAGCGCACCAGACATGCCCAATCGCCTCATGCGTTCCTCCAGACTACCTGTTGCGGGGCGGAGACCCCCGACAGCGCGGTGGTGCCAACCAGAGCCAGAGATGCCCCCTATCTCTGGATGCGGCCCGCCGGTCCGCTGCAGCCTCCTGAGGACCACCTTCGGGCCGTCGGGCAGCGGGCCAAGGTTCAGATGGTCCCAGTGGACCGGCTGCGGCCCGGACAGGTTCGAGCTGCCGTGTGTGAACGGAGCGAACATGGCGCGGACCTTCGTCTCGCAGATCGCCTCGTCAGTCCTGCGGGGGTTGTCGGCGCGTTCGAACTGCGGGAAGATGGCATCGCCGGGTGTGGCGTCAATCGCCCTGATCCACACGGATCGGCTCGCAGTGAAGTAGGAGTGCTGAGGTTCCATCACACGGCCTCCGGCATCGCCGGCAACCCGGGCCCCCTTGGCAAGCCGCCGACCCGGTCCACTGTGGGCGCAACCTAGCGAACTACACGGCACTTCTCTGTGCCCGCAACCTCATCCCCGGTCCCACGCCGTACCGGCTAGCCGTCCGGCGCTCGAGGGTTCCAGGCGCGCTTCCCAGTCGGCGAGCATGCGGCGCATGGAGGCGGCGGTGCTCGCTGACGAGGCCTCGCCGGTCAGGTTGCGCATTTCGCCGCGGTCCGCTCGCATATCGAAAAGCTGTTCGGTCGGATCGCCGTGGTACTTGATGAGCTTGTGCGTCGCCGTGCGGACCATGCGCCCGGTCGTAAACGCCTCAGAGACCAGGGAATCGCGCCACTCGACGTTGCGGCGCTCGACAAGTGGTCTCAGGCTTCGGCCGCGCTGTTGGGGCATTGGCGCGATGCCTGCGTAGTCGCAAAGCGTCGATGCGATGTCCAGACCGCTCACGAGGTGTTGACGATCGTCGCCTCTCGATGGCGTATGGCCTGGCCAAGACACGATGAGCGGAACGCGCGCGGCCTCCTCGTAGAAGTACATCTTCTGCCACATCATGTGCGCGCCCATGCCGTCGCCGTGGTCGGACGTGAACACCACCACCGTGTCCCGATCCCGCTTCGTCTCATCGAGTGCGTCGAGCACCATCCCCAGCGCGCCGTCCACCATCTCGACGTGCCGATAGTAGCTCCACCGGTAATAGCGCCACTGCCATTCGTCCCACTTCGCCATGTGCTGCCAGACTGCGCCGTTGCGCCATGACTTCCTGAAGGTCTCGGGCTCGCGCACATCGAAGCGCAGATTGGGCCAGATCGGCGGCAGTTGGGCCATCAGATCGCGATGGATCGGCGCCGCCATGCGCTCGGTATGGGCGAACACCCAGTAACAGATGTCGTGCGGCTGGAGCAGTCCCAGCGAGAGGAAGAACGGTCCATCCGACGGGCGACGGGCGCGCAGGAACTCGCGCACGGCGCGCGCATTGCTGATGTCGTCTTGCTCGCCGATTCCGTGTTGCTGCGTCAACAGCCGGAAGCTTATGCTATGATGGCGACCAGTCACGTGCCACTTCCCGGCGTACACGGAGGCGTAGCCTCTACTGGAGAACCACTGTCCGAGGTCCGGCATCGAAGCCTCCAGAGGAAAGGCGTCGTTCCGGACGACGCCGTTCTCGCTCGTAGGTCGTCCCGTGTACCACGCCGCACGGGCCGGGCAGCACACAGGATTCGCCGAGTACGACTCGTGGAACGAGATCCCCTTGGCCGCCAGACGATCCATGTTGGGCGTCCGAACGTGCGGGCACCCGTGCGCCGCAATCGTCCCCGCGAACTGCTGATCGGTGTGAATGAAGAGGACGTTCGGGGTTCGCTTGCGCACGTAGGCGGGCACACCGATGGCCGAGCAGGCGGCCCCGGCTAGGGTCCCTCTGCGCGTTATGTTCATGTGGGCATCTCCGGCATGCCCGCGCCGGGACTCAGCACGAACGCGCGGCAGTTGGCCAGCACCATCAGCGGCAATCCCGATGGAGCAAGCCACCATGTGGTGGGCAGGATGCCGTCACCGGTCTGGAGGATGCATCGCAGGGGCACGGTCCCGGACGCCGTTGCCACCTCGATCGGCTCGATCGGCACGGGACGCATCGTTTGGTTCATTCGCGCTACGTCCATACCCTCCAACATGGCGAAGCGCACCGGTCCCTTGAGGCCGCGCACTGTATCGAACAGCGTCCACTGCGCGACCAGAGGTTGGCGCTCGTCGAAGCGCTCGCGCGACCGTCCCCCGGGACGGCGGATGAGGTGGCCGCCACTCACCTTGCCCGTGTCCGCTCGCCGTGGACTGGAGTCGAGCCCCGGCTGGATCGCCTCGAAGAAGGACTCGCGTCGCCACTCAATCAGGCTTCGCTCGGCGTCGGCTACCGAGGTGATATCGGCTGCATACCGGTCCCGAAGCCCGTGCCCGAGAGCGTGGAGCACGTCGGCACGGAGGTCGACCGATCCCGACCGGTTCGCCGATCGCCGCAGCGTCACCGTCCCAACGGAACCGGTGTGCCACGGACCCGCCCCGGGCTGTCGCAGCACCTGCAGCATCGTGTACGTAGCCGACCACGCTTCGCCCTCGTCCTCAGGTAGTATCGCTACCGCCTTCAGATGCTCGGCCGCCGCCGCGTACATGGGTGGCAGACCGCCAGACAACGGATCGCGCATAGTTGTCCTCACCAACGCTCGGGTACGCCGCCTGCCGACGGAACGGTACCACGGATCAACAGGAACGAGCTGTTGGGCGTCAGGTGCAACCGCTTGTTGGGCGGCGAGCATTAGTTCCTTCTCCTCCACGCAGCTCGTACCCGCACCGTGCTTCTTTCATTCGGATGTCCCTCCGGCCGCCTGCCGCGCGGGCAGCGCTGATAGCCAACTCGAATGCGGGCGGGGTGCCCGGCGAGTGACGCAGAGGCGCCGTTCCCGCTCAGGCCGACGGTCATACGCGTCATGGGATCGATGGTCCCAGCAGATCCCTCCGCCAGAACCGAAGTGTACCGCAGCTTAGGCAGCCACTACGTCGCGGCCGCCGTGTGTCCGGCCGACCATAAAGGACACGCCGCGTTTGCGGCAGGCGAAGCCGCCCCGCGTGTTAGGGCCCGGTCGCGGGGGGACCGATGGGCTGAGGGTGTTCGTGGACGCGCCCAAGCTCGACGTGGATCACCCGGTCGGCGGCGTCGGCGAGGCGGTCGTCGTGGGTTACCATGACGAACGCGACCCCGGTCTCTCGCGTCATATCGCGGACTAAGTCAGAGACCACCCGCCCGGATCGTGCATCCAGGTTGCAGGTAGGCTCGTCGGCCAGCACAAGCGTCGGCTCCGCTGCAAGCGGCGGATCAGCGCTGCCCGCTGCTGCTGCCCGCCCGACTTCTGAGAGGGACGCTCGCGCAGTTGGTCGCCCAACCCGACTCGCTCCAGCAGCCCGCGCACCCGTGCTCTGTCCGCCCAAGAGAAGGCGCCAGACCGGATCATGAGCGGCATAAGCGCGTTCTCAAGGCGCGTGGACTCAGGCTGCAAGTGGTGGAACTGGAAGACGAAGCCCAGCCTGCGGTTCCGCAGGTCGGCGAGCGCGCTGTGGTCGAGATCGGACGTGTCCAATCCGTCCGGAGTGATGCGCCCCGAAGGAGGAGTCCGCCTGACACGCCCGTCCTTCTAAGGTACAGAGCGAGCGACGCCGCTGCGACAGATGCCGCCTCACTTTCCGGCCAGATACCACCTCACTTCACAGGCAGATTCTCTGTCAAGTGAGGTGCTATCTGGCGTGAGAAGTGAGGTGGTATCTGGCGTGACGGCGGGCCAGTCCTGCCCAAGACAAGCGTCACCTGAGCCTCACAGCCGGTAGCGTGAGCGAATACGTAGGCGCGCAGCGTCGCGCCGGTCGTCCTTGCTGCCGCATCCCGGGATGGGTCGTCGGACTCGGGACCAGGTCCCGCGGCAGCAGTCCTGTGCGGAACGGCTCCGCCTTCGAGCGGACGCATTCGTCTCGACTACGGCCGACGCCTCAGCGCTGCCCGTGCCTCGTCCAGCGTGACCACGCCATCGGCGTTGGTGTCGAGCCGCTTGAACAGCCGTTCGTTCGGCACCTCATCCGGCGTGAGCTTGCCGTCGCCGTTGCGGTCGAACGCTCTGAAGCGCTCCTCGACCGTGCCTTCACCTGGCCCGGTCCGCCGGCCACCTCCCTGGGTCCGGGAGTCTTGCCGCACCCACACCACGAGATGGGCATCATCACCGCATCTCGTCGACGCGCACCTCGCGCACGACGGTGTAGCTCCAGAAGCCGATTCGGCCTCCCGTGGTCGCCATCCACTCCTCAACGTGGTCTTCCACATAGCCGGGCCAGCCATCGAGTATCTCGATCGTGTTGTCGGCGAAGCCTTCGCACCTGGTCACGTGCCACGACCACGCGCGCCCGCCGATCAGGTCGCGATTCACGTACTCGCCATCGCTGCCTCCTCGCGCAATCGCGGCCACGACGATCTTCGGTCCCGGTGACGCACGATCGGCCACGATCTCCCTCGCACGCGCGATGTGGGCGGGATCCGAGACGGGCAGGACGTAGGAGTCCCCATGCCCTTCTCCCGCCACCAGGAAGTAGACCGGGCCGGTCGCGGACGAGCCGCCACCGCCACACGCTCCGCAGCACAGGCACGCCAGCGAGACGAGTATCAGGCTGAGTATGCGTCCCATCGGTCCCAGTCTCCTTTCCTACCTGCAGCTGGCTGGCGCTGCCCATCGGCGACCATATGCAGGCCGTCTCCGAGGACCACGCCAGCGGAGCGCGCTCAGGCAACCATCCGCATTTGGATCCTCCTGCCGTTCCAGCGTCGCCTTGCCGTCGGACAGCGACGCTGGTGCATCACCCGCGAGCCACTTCCTGGCGTCTTCGTCGCGCTTCAGGGTCGCGTCCCGGAACGCCGTCGTTGCCTGCTTCACCCACTCGAAGATCGCCTTCTGATCGCCCGTGCCCTGAAGAGCCCCGCGTAGCCCAACGGTCGTTCCCGACTGACCAGAGGGTGACGCATTGCCGCTGCCGCGCAGGCTTCTGAGTCGCTCCAGCAGACGCTGTCGCTGCTCCGGCGCGAGCTGCCCAAGCGGCCCCCGCGCGCTGCGCGTCCTCCGCCGGTGCCGAGGCCCGAGAGGCTGCCTTCCGCGAACCTCCCGGTGAACGGCCCGTGGTGGGCACCCTCGATGAAGACGAAGTACTTGCTGCCAGGAGCCGAGTACTCGAACGGCTCGCGCCGCCAGGATGGGTCCTGGCCCCGCGCGGCCCGGTCCGGTTCGACCCAAGCAGCTTGATGGTGTGTGGCCGAAACCTGAAGCCGCCTTCGTTGATGAACACGCGCAGCTTCTCCCCGGCGCCCCACGCCCCACCCGTGCCGCGCGCCGCCGAATGTGTCGCCACGATGTCGAGCAGACCGTCCTTGTTCAGATCGACGATGGCGACGCCGTTCATGCCCCCCTGGATGTCCGTGAGACCCGCCACGCAGATGCTCTCGAAGAGCTGGCCGCGCCCCGCGCGTCGCGCGATGCGTCGCCTTCGGTCATCTTCTTCAACGGTGGCTCGCCCGGGCGCTGCTCGGCGATCTCCTCCTTGTGCGGCGTTGGCTTGACACTGCCGTACTGCTACATGAGCCGCGATACGCGGTTCTGGCGGACGCCGCCGGCGGCGTAACCGGCGGCCGCTGGCGCAGGTGCGCCCTCCCTCGCGGCTGCAGTTCTCTGTACCCGAGGGACACACGACCACGAAGCCCTCGCGAACGGCGACGGGCGCCAATTCCAGCTTCAGATGCATGGCCAGTCCGCTGCTGGCTGAGCCACCGTGCAACGCAAACACCACAGGGGCGGCTTTCCCCCGACACGTGTCGGGAATGTGGACGAATAACTCGCGCTCGGTTTCGCCAACTTTGAGCGTGCGGCGGGTGAGGTCCCTCGGCACAGGCATGTTCGCGGTGCGAACGCGGAGCCGGCACCCGGCGCTGCCCTGCGATGGAAGCTGTCCTTGCAGTTGGGTCGCCAGGGCGGCAACGGCAACGCCGATCGCGGCGGCTGCCTGCAAAGCGGCGTGTGTCCTCATCGTGGGCGAAATCCTCTGGCTTCGATGCCGGAGTTGCCGAACACCATCGCTTTGGGTGCCGATGGCGCAAACGCCGGCCACTCCGGCAGGTCCTTGGCATGGGGCTTGCCAGTACGCAGGAAGGCCGCCCAGTAGTCCATCATCGCTTCGCTGATGCGGCGACCTTCTGTCGAAGCTTCGACGGGGTTGGCCTCCTCGTTCTCCCCTCCAAGTGCCCCGCCGCCCGACCCACGACGCGATCGCGCGGCCCTGGCGGCGACCTGTTCGTTGCGGAACCCGTACTGGGCTGCAACCGACTGGCCGATGGTGCCGAAGGCATAGGCGACCGACTCGCCGTGCATGGCGGCGGGACGGCTCGCTCGCGTCTGGGGTGGGACGAAGGTGAGCTGGAACAGGTAGACCGGCTGGCCGTCGCGAACCATGTCCTTGGCCATTTGCAGCTGGAATCCAAACGCGCCACTTGTGGCCACTTCGTCGCCCAACTGGCGCGCGCCGGACTCGCCGTTGGCCGTGCCCATTAGCACGGGGATGCGCGCCTGCGCGCCGTGCGCGAAGGTGTCAGCCACCACGCCCGTTACGAGACGGCCATCCACAATGGGCTTCACCGGCAGACTGAGTTCACGAAGGGCACTCGTGCTCAGCGCCATGTCTGCAGAGCTGATTCTCCGTAGATCCGTCACCGCGGCAGAGCCAGAGACCTTCAGGCGGTCTGCCAGCCGCACACCGGCGGCTTCCGCCTCCTTGAGATCGAGGATGTTGCGCATGCCGCCGCTGCTGTGGATGATGGCTTTGTGGAACAGACCTTGCGCCGCGGGGATACCCATCAAGAACAGGCAACTAGTGCCGCCTGCAGACGAGCCGGATATGGTCACGTTGTCGGGGTCTCCACCGAACGCACCGATGTTGCGTTGGACCCAGCGCAACGCCTCCATCATGTCGAGCAAGCAGTAGTTACCGAGAGGAGCGCCGGGAGCCGCCTCGGCGGTGAGCGTCGGGTGTGCGAACAACCCCAACGGTCCCAGACGGTAGTTGATGGTTACCACCACGACGCCCCTGCGCGCAAGTTCAGAGCCGTCGTAGCGCGGCTGTGCCCCGGAGCCTTGTATGAAGGCGCCGCCGTGAATCCAGAAGAGCACGGGTAGCCGCTCGCCGGGCTGCACTTTCGACGGCGTCCACACGTTGAGGAACAGGCAATCCTCGCTCTGCGCAGTGCGCGGAAAGAACGTCTCGCCTTGAAGCGCGGGGGAGCCGAAGGCGAGCGCATCGCGGACGCCCGTCCAAGCCTCGTGAGGTTGCGTGGCCTTCCAGCGGAGCTCGCCGACAGGCGGGGCGGCGTACGGGATGCCCCGGAAGACGCGCACTTCGCCCTGTTGCTCGCCGACAATCTGGCCGTTGCCGATGCGTACGGGGCTCGTCCTGGTGGCGGAGGCCGATCTTGCGGCGGATGAAGGCTGTGCCGAGGGACTGCCGGCAGCGCCGCCACGACCGAACTGGGCTCGCAGTGTGCTGAGCCCCTCGAACTCCGTTCTGCTGAGCGAGCCGTTCCGGTCGTTATCGAGCCGGTCGAAGAGACGGTCGGCGATCCCTGGCCGGCTGGCGAAGGCCGGCGAGTTTCCCATCTGCTGCTTGAACCGCTCGCGGGTGATCTCGCCGGAGTCGCCGGCGAGTGTCTCGAACGCCGCGCGGCCGAGGCCGGTGCCGCCGCGCTGGCGACGAAGGCGCTCGACCGTTGCGGCGCGCGCATCGGCGGACTCGGCCTTCCGGGTATCGGTGGCGGCGGGTGGTGGGGTCTGCGTGGAGGTGGGAGCGGCGACCTTGGGTGGTTCCACGACCTTCACGTCGGATCGTGCGAACTGCTTCGAAAAGAAAGCGATGATCGCCTCGCGGGCGGCCCTCTCTTCGGTCTCTTCCTGCTTGGACTTCTCACCCCGCAGAGCGCGCGCGGCACTGATGGTGCGGGCCCAATAGAACCCGTGCGGGTTCTTGTCCGCGGTGTAGACGGTCACATCCCGGCCCGCGGCTCTGATGCGCTCGATCGTCGGCTCCACCAGAACGTGCGGCGCCTGCTCGTCGCCGCGGCTCGTGATGAACAGCGACGGGACCACAACCTTGCCGGCGTTGGCCTCGATGGAGTGCTTGGCGATGAACTCCTTCGCCTGCCGCTCCGACATGCCGCGCCCGAGCGTCAGCCCCCTGAACAGGCGCTGACCGTTCTTCACGATCTCGTCGCGCGCCTTCACCGGGACGAGCGAGAGCGGCGGGTCGTTCGGGTTGCCAGTCATGTAGACCTCCGGGTCGGTCATCCACGGCGAGCCGGCAGCCACGCAGAGGAACTCCTTACCCATTGTCTCTGCCGCGACGAGGGCCAGATGCCCACCGTGGCTGCCCCCGATGACGCCGACGCGGGCCGGATCGATCTTCGGGAGCGTCTTGGCGTAGCGGATGCCCGCAATGACGTCATCCTGCTCCATGCCGAACAGCGCGCCGTTGCCCGCGCGGTAGCTGATGGCCAGGATGGCCCACGGCTGCTCGTTCAGGGCAGCGACGGTCGGCGATAGCTGGTTGGGCGCCGCCATCGTGCGCAGGTATCCGAAGTCCCGGTCGCCCTGGCCGCCGTGGATGGTCACCAGCACCGGGAACGGCCCGTCGCCCTTGGGCATCGAGAGCACGCACGGGATTTTTCGCCCGTCGCTGGAGGAGTACTGCATCTCGGTGACCTCGCGGTTGCCGACGGACTCCGTCTTGCCCGAAGGCGTCATCGCGCCCGGCTTGGTCCGCATCTGCCGCAGCTTCTCGCGCACGGCTTGCCGCTCCGCGTCGCTGATCTTGCCGTCGCCGTTGGTGTCGAAGCGCTTCAGGAGCGTGTCGTCCTGGGCCCTTGCGGGAATCCCTGCGAGCAACCAAAGCGTGGCGGCGAGGAATACGCACAGGACCAGTCTCATGGTTGTACTCCTTGTTTACGCCCGCGCACAACGGATCACGAACTGGTTCATCGCGGATCCGGTGCGTCCGTTGCGTCTCATCTACTCGGAATACAGACGCGAACCACTGCTGAGTGTTCAGACCGCGCCTGTTCACACCATGGAGCCGATGGCGCCGGGACGACGGAGCGCCGTCGGTCCGCCGGCCGCGACCGTGATCTCCACGCGCAATTCGGCGCAGTCAATGTTCCTCTCTGCGGGTCTGTCGGGCCCTGACTGCCGTCCCAGATTCCCGCAGCGATGCTCCCAAACCGAGCGAGAAGGACAATGAACTCACTACATAGAACGTACGTTCTGTGTAGCATTATGGAGTTCCGAGGTACGCTGTCTCGATGGGCGAGCAACATGCGGCCGCGCTGCATCCGGCCAAATCCACTTCACGAAAGAGTACGCAGGCGTCAGCCGAACTCGTCGACGGCCCCGATGACAGCCTGCAGGGGTGGATCGAGCGCTACCTTGCGTTCGCGGTCACGGGCGTCAGGTCTCCGGCGGTTGCAGACAAAATCCACCTCCATCTGGGCCGGTATCTGGACTACTTCCGGCAGTCATACGGGCATGACCGCGCATCTGCTTGTGTTCGCCGCGATGTCCGGACATGGCAGCAGCGCCTCGTCGAGTCTGGGCTGGCCGCCGCCACCGTGAACAACCACCTGGCATCGCTGTCGGCGTTCACAACCTGGGTGCACGCCCACGACGCTTCCGTGTTCCCCGTCGGCGACCCGGCCAAGGGCGTCGGTGACCTCGGGTTGCCGCCATTGGAACCGAGAGCGCTCTCGGATGAGCAGGTCCGTTCTCTCAAGAACCTCTGTGACCGGCTCCACCGTTTCTGCCAGGTGCGAGGACGACAACACACAGGGAGCATCGCGGCCCGTCTGCGGGCCCAGTCCAGACCGTACCGTGATCGAGCCATCGTCTTTCTGCTTCTCTCAACGGGCCTGCGACGCGAAGAGCTCACAGGTCTGGACACAGACCAGGTGGAGCCGCGCAGCCCGGAGGAGCTTCGCCGCGGTCGCAAGGCCCGCATCGCGAACGTCCGGGGGAAGGGCAGGACCGAGCGCGTGGTCTTCCTGTCGCAGGACGCTCGGCTGGCACTGGCTGATTACCTCGAGATGGAACGACCGATGGACGCAGGAGACGCCGCTAATGCCCTTTTTCTCTCCGCGTCGTGCGTAGCGGCACGCGGGAGCGACGGGCGCCTGTCCGTTCGGGCCGTGAACGGCATCCTGGAGCGGATCGGCAGGCTGCACGACGCCGAGACGCGAGACGCGTCACGGAGTATCTCCCCCCTGCGACCCCATGACCTTCGCCACACGTTCGCCTTCCAGCTTGCCAAAGCAACCGGCGCCGACGCGTACGAACTGGAGCGGCGCCTCGGTCACCGGTCTCAGCGCTACATCCAGAGGTACACGAACCCGCCGGAGGATGTCGCCGCCTCGTACGTTGAGGAGTTCTGAGATGGAGGATCTCAGCGCGGTGCCCGAGGATCAGCGTCGCGTTGCGCTGGAACGGTTCAAGCAGATACGTGCTTTCCTGGAGGATGAGGCGCCCCTATCGAGGGTCGCCGCAACCGCGCATGTCCCTCTTCGCACCGCTCAGCGGTGGGTCGCTCTATACCGCCGCCATGGCCTCGCCGGTCTCGTCCGCAGGCGGCGCACCGACGATGGCCGCCGCCGTGTGTCCAGGCAGATCATCGATCTCGTGGAGGGTCTCGCCCTGCAGCGGCCACCGCCTACCATGCGGACCATTCACCGCCAGGTATGCGGCGTAGCCCACGAACACGGCGAGCCCCTGCCGACCTACTGGCAAGTGCGTGACATCATCCGTACGATACCGGCGGCTCTGACGACACTGGCACACGACGGCACCAAAGCGTATCACCAGGCGTTCGACCTTGTATACCGGCGCGAGGCCGACGCTCCCAATGCCGTCTGGCAAGCGGACCACACCCCACTGGACATCCTCCTGGTCAGGGACGGTAAGGAACCGGCGAAGCCCTGGCTCACCATCGTCATTGACGACCACAGCCGCGCGATCGCCGGCTACTTCATCTCCTTCGAAGCCCCTTCGTCGTTGCACACGTCCCTGGCACTCCGCCAGGCCATCTGGCGCAAGGAGGATGCGCGCTGGCATGTGTGCGGGATTCCTGCTGTCTTGTACTCGGACAACGGAAGCGACTTCACCTCGCGACACCTGGAGCAGGTCAGCGCCGATCTGAAGATACAGCTTGTGTTCTCGACCCCAGGCATGCCGTGTGGCCGCGGCCGCGTTGAGCGTTTCTTCGATACGGTGAACCAGATGCTGCTGTCATCTCTCCCGGGCTACAGCCCTCCGGGCGGTGCCGTGCGCGGCATACCTCAACTGACGCTGCGGGCCTTCGAGCCGCTGCTGCTAACGTTCCTACTGGACACCTACCACGTGCGCGTTCACAGTGAGACCGGCGTGCCCCCTCAGCAGCGATGGGAGGCGGGCGGGTTCTTGCCACAGATGCCGGACTCCCTGGAGCAGCTGGACCTGCTGTTGCTGACAGACGTGAAGGGACGCAAGGTGCATCCGGACGGCATTCGGTTCCAGGGCCTACGCTACATGGACCTGGGCCTCGCCGCGTATGTTGGTGAAGAAGTGATCATCCGTTACGACCCGCGCGACATCGCCGAGGTGCGTGTCTTCCACGAGGACCGGTTCCTTTGCCGGGCTGTGTGCCAGGAACTGGCCGGAGAGACCGTGCCGCTGCGTGAGATCATAAGAGCGCGCAACAGACGACGACGCGAACTACGGCAGACGATCCAGGATCGGCAGCGGACCGTGGACGCGCTTCTGGAAGCACGCCGGTGGACACCGACGCCGGAGGAGACACCGACCGCAGAACTGGACACTGAACCAGAGACGCCGAAGCTCAAGCGCTACTTCAATGAGTAGAGCCCCCACATGCAACTTCATCGTCACGCGCGAGTACCGGAGATTCGCCGAGTTCTGCGATGCCTGTCGCCGCTACCGCTATATCGGCCTCTGCTATGGCCCGCCGGGCGTGGGCAAGACCCTGTCGGCCCGGCACTACTCCGGCTGGGATCGGCTCGACGCGATCAGTCCCGTTACTGGGGCCCGGCTGGACGAGGTGGAAGCGCTCCAGGGGATGTGTACCGTTCTCTACACACCCTCCGTGCTGAATACTCCGGCGCAAGTCGCGCGGGACATCAAGGCACTTCGCGAATCGCTGCGCAATCTCTCTCTTGAACCACTGCGTCGGGAAGATGATGCCCTTGCGGCGCGGGTTCGTCGGTACGAACTGCAACGTAAGCAGGAGCGAGAGGAGCTGTTCCAGAAGCACGATTGGTCCGAGGGGCCGCCGCCTGATGAGCCGCCGAGGACCGAACCGACGTGGGCCGAGGTCGGGGTCGCATACACCGAGGGGCGCCGGAAGATCGCTGACCCTACCAGCCTGGTGATAGTGGATGAGGCCGACCGCTTGCGCATGACCAGCCTGGAGCAGATGCGCGCAATCTTCGACGAGGGGGACATCGGCCTGGTGCTGCTGGGAATGCTCGGACTGGAGAAACGACTGGCCCGCTATCCCCAGTTGTACTCACGGGTGGGCTTCGTCCATGAGTTCCGTGCGCTGCAAGTCGGGGAGGTTCGTTCGCTGTTGGTAGAACACTGGAGACCGGCGGAGGTCACCCGCTCTCTCCGCGGAATCACGGACGAGGACGTGGTTGCGGCCGTCGTCCGCATCACCGGCGGCAACTTCCGCCTGTTGCATCGCCTGCTCGCTCAGATCGCTCGTGTCATGGACATCAATGCCCTGCAGACTGTCACCCCGCCGGTGGTGGAAGCCGCCCGAGAGAGCCTGGTCATCGGCGTATCGTAACACGGATTGCGCCAGATACCACCTCACGAACTACGCCAGATAGCACCTCACTTGACAGCTGCGACCAGCTGGCGCGCGCGGAGTTCCTCCGTAACGGCCGTCTGGCTGCAACCCGTGCGGCAGTGGTAGACGACGCGCCCGCCCTTGACGTCCACGCCGAACGACGGGTGTTGGTCGGCATGCGCCGGGCAGTGCACATCACCGTCGGCGCTACTGCATTCGCATCGCGGGTTGCCGCAGGTCAGTGCCTCGCGGATGCGGCGCCGTTGCTCTTCCGGTGCTGCGTCAGGTATTCTATCCATGCTTATTCTCCAAGCGCCCCGGTCTGGGTTCGCCGCCGTCAGGGCCGGGGCGCTTACGTCGTAGTGCTTTCGTTGCGTCAGTGTCCGCTGCGCCCGCATCGCCGGCCTGTGCCGCTGCGGCCTCCCGCTCCGCCCGGATGGCGTCGAGGTCGAACACCAGACGCCAGAACCTGACGAAAGCTCCGCGCGCTTCTTCTGAGGTCGCGGCCCGCCGGTCCATCCCTACGTTGTCCGGCCGGTACCGCTCTCTGTCGGCTGCTCTCCGGTGCGCCTGATAACTACCTCCAGAGCCCGGCGCCTGCCGGCTCGGAGTGGTGGCAGGATCGGGTCTTTGCTCGTGGCAGCGTGCCCCCATTCGGGCGGCTCCTTGAGCAGCTGACGAGCGACGTAACCGACCAGAAGCGGTTCCGCGCTGACCGCCACCGTCTGGCACTTCATGGTCGATTCGCCTCGTGCTAGGATCACGAAAGTGTGCATGGCTTGGTCTCCTTCACACTCCATGCAACTCTGTAAACCCCGGGCGAACGAGCACTACGTCAGGGTGCCGTGTCGGGTCGGTTGCAGCCTAGATGGCCGGGCGGTGCTGCTTGCCCTGCTGTCGCTGCCGCAAGGCATGCCCCATCCGTATCGAACGGACCGCACTGGAGGTGCGAACGGGGCGTAAGGGGCCGCGTAAGCGCGGCAGGAACCTACTGGAGCGACTGAATCTTGTCGGCGATATGGTGCTTCAGCGTGTTGACCCGCTGCCGGGTCACCCCCATCCGGCGCGCGATGTCGGTCGGCCGCATGCCCCGTATGAGGAGCTCTGCGACCTCACGCTCCCTCGTGCTGAGCGCCGACGTCAGTTTCTCAGCCAACGCTGGACGGTCTGCGTCAACCGGCAGACGGCACGGCTCACCCCCATCCTGCGACGCAAGGTCATCCATATCCTGGAACTGGATTCCGTCGGACCTGTGCTGGCGCTCGATGTGCCGTGCGACCGCGTTGCGGAGATTGATGAGGAACGGCTTCGGCGCATTCCGGGGCCTGCCTGTTACGAGAAGCCCCTTGCTCGGGGCCCGGAACGCTTCGTCAATCTCCATCACGATGGCGCCCGGCGCCTCGGAGATCAGCCCTGGCCGGAACCCGTGGTGGTCCCGCAGAGCCGTGAGCAGGCGCTTGTTGCGCATTGAGAGCCGTCCGATCGTGGGTGCCGCGATCTTGGCGAGAGCCCTCTGGCGGCTCGCATCAGTCCTTGCAAGCTTCAGCCACACGAAGAGACCCCGGGCGCCGATCTCGCTGTAGATTGGTCGCACCATCTCCACGACCTGACGCAGATCGTCGTTGGGTCCCGTCCACGCCGTGACGATCGTCACGCTCAGCGCATCCAAGGTGAGCCACAACGTCTTGGCATGGCAGTAGCGCTCCAGGACATAGTCGAATGCCTCGTCAGCCAGATGCCACCATGCTGCGGGGCCTCGCAGAAGGTCGACTGAATGCCGCGACGCTACGTCCTTGGCCAGCGCGTCCATCAGCGTCTGGACGCCCTGGAACACGTCGACAAGGAACGCGGCCTGCGTCTCCCGGGTCCCGGATAGGGCCCGGCCAACCATGGCCTCGAGCTTCTGCGTGAGATCATGCGCGTTCCGGCGCTCCTCGGCACCAATGGGTCCTAGCGGATCCCCCACGGGCTGCTCGTTGGGCCTCTTCCGAGCCATCATTACCCCCCAAACGCGGGACTGTCTCCAGACCTGCCAAGCCTCCGCAGACACTGGAAGGTCTGGCGCATCCCGTGGCGAAACCTCTCCCCAGGATGCGACGACGTTATTCTACGCTCACTCTGAGCCCGCGCGAAACTGACCAGAATAGGTTCGTGTTCCTGTTCTACTGATCCGTCTAGTTCGAGAAAGGGGTATAGCCGTTGGATACGAAGGGGAAGAATGGGGAGACGCTGCTCCTGGTGGACTACGAGAACGTTCAGAGCCTCGACCTGAGGAAGCTGCCGGAGGGCTGGCGGGTGATGGTCTTCGTGGGCAGCGTGCAGAAGAGCCTGCCGTTCGACCTCGTGCAGAGCGCGCAGGGCCTGGGTGATCGGCTAGCTTACGTCAAGAGCGATCTGGTGGGGCCGAACGCTCTCGACTTCATGATAGCGTTCACGCTCGGGCAGGAGTTGGCCCGCAGGCCGGAGACGCCCTGCATCATCCTGTCGAAGGACCACGGCTTCGATCCGCTGGTAAAGCACCTGGTGGAGCAGGGATCGCGGTGCCGCCGCGTGAACAGCCAGTTGGAGCTGCAGCCCGCTGCGCCACTGGAGACGCCGCAGGACCTGAAGCGGGTTCTGGAGGTCCTGGGCAAGTCGCCCAAGAAGGCGCGCCCTAGAAAGCGAGATACGCTGGCGAAGCACATTGCCAACATTGTCAGGACCCAGGCCGGTGACAGGAAGGTCGGCGAGATCATTGACCTGCTGTTCCGGGACTCCTATGTCTCGGAAGCGGCGGGCAAGATATCGTACTCCTTCTGACCTCGGCCCCACAGCGATCACGAGGAGGATCGAGCGATGCTGACATTGCTGGTGGTGAGCGCTACGGCGTGCTGCGGGCTGTCGCCCGGCGGGCAGGCGCCCGTCCCGAAGAGCCTCAACGTGCGCGATTTCGGCGCGAAGGGCGATGGCGTCGCGGACGACACGGCGGCCATCCAGCGCGCTCTGGATGCAGGCCAGGGAAACGCGAGCGCTATCCACCTGCCGGCAGGTAAGTACCGGATCACAGCGACGCTGCTCGTTCGAGACGGCTCGACGCTGATCGGCGAGGCGCCGCGCTGGGAGAACTCGGCCTCGCAGATCGTGGTGATGGCGCCGGGCTTCTCGGCCGTGCGCCTCCACCACGGCAGCGCGCTGAAAGGTGTGTGTCTCTCGTATCCGAACAACCGCGAGAACGTGAAGCCGACGAAGTACCCACCGGCCATACTGCTCGGCGGCATCAATCCGGCGGTCGAGGACGTGACCTTCGACTGCGCTTGGGACGGCATCTCGACCGTACCCGGGATCCACACCGGCCAGGCTCTGTTCCGCAACCTGACCGGCCACATCCACAACGTGGGGATGCATCTGTCAGGCATCCGCGATGTCGTCCGCATCGAGAATGTCCACTGGTTCGTCGGCGGCACCCCCATTGATCACACGGCCTACTTCCGCTCGCACCGCGTTGGTTTCGAGCTCGGCGACGTGGATGGCCTCATTATGAGCAAGTGCTTCATCATCGGAGGCAAGACCTTCTTCCACCAGCTTCCGAACAAGGACACCACTGACGGTACCCGACAGCCGGCGCATTCGCTCGGACTGCACATAGACCAGTGCTGGATCGAGGACGTGGACAACGGCTTCATCTTCGAGGGAACGTGCGGCTTCGTCCTCGAGAGCACGAACATCCTGGTCCGCAAAGGTGGCGTCGGAGCGCGGGTGGATGCGGACAACCTGTTCTACAACGCCGTGATCGCGGGCGTTCAGGTACGACCATTCGACCAGCCGGTGCGCGGTTTCGAGTATCGCGTGAGGAACAGCCATCCTCGGACTCGCCTGAGCATCGCTGACTGTCAGGTCATCATGGGCGCTCCCGCGGTCCACATCATGAAGGGCGGCGTCCGGGCCAACGTCCATGATTGCCACCTCGAGGGCTTCGCCGATCAGCCTGCGGTGCTGGTGGACGAGGGCGCGGACTTCTTCACGATCACCAACAACGTCCTGACGGCGGCTACGCCGATCAAGGACCTGAGCGGCCCAAGGGCGCGGAAGACGATCTTGGGCAACCTGACCGAGACGCCGGGCAAGTGAGGGCAGAGGCATGAACATGCGCACGCTGGGGCGCACCGGTCTGGAGGTGAGCGAACTGGGGCTCGGGGGGCTCTTCGTCTCCAAGGTAGGCGGGCCGTTCGAGCAGGCGCGGGCGACGATACTGCGCGCCATCGAGTTGGGGGTGAACTACGTTGACACTGCGCCGGGATATCTGGACAGCGAGGAGGTCCTGGGACGGGTGCTGGAGGGCGTTGACACGCCGCTCATCCTCTCCACGAAGCTTGGCGGGCGCCCTCAGCCGTTCGACGCGCGCGATGCCGACGGCTTGAGGCGCAGCGTCGAGGAAAGCCTGCGCCTCCTGAAGCGTGACGCGGTTGACATCCTGATGGTCCATGAGCCGGACCGTCCCGGCCAGTATGACTGGTGGACCGACTGGGATGTCCCCGATGGGCCGGTGATGGAGGTCCTTTCCGACCTGAAGGCCAGCGGAGTGATCCGGCACACAGGGCTCGGCGGTACCACGGCCTACGAGTTGGCGCGGCTCATCCAGACCGGGGCCTTCGACGTGGTCCTGACGGCCTTCAACTACAGCCTGCTATGGCGTGAAGCCGCCGTCGAAGTTATACCCGCCGCGGCCGAGCAAGGTACGGGGATCATCGTGGGCTCGCCGCTCCAACAGGGCGCTCTGGCCCGCCGGTATGACGATGAGGTCCGCAACGGGGCGCCGTGGCTCAGCAGGCCGCGGCGCGAGCAGTACCTGGCGCTCTACTCCTTCCTGGACGACATCGGAATGGCATTGCCGGAGGCCGGCCTTCGGTTCGTGCTCTCAAACCCGGCCGTCTGCTGCACGCTGATGGGAGCGCGATCCGCGGACGAGGTGGAGCGGAACGTCGCGGCCGTGGAGCGGGGTCCATTGCCGCCGCACGTCCTGCAACGGCTCGATGAGATCGCAGCCCTGGTGCCATTCCGGCCGTTCGAGGAGCCGTTCAGTCTGCCCTTTGGTCGGGAGTATCGCGGTCCCGGACCGGCACGCTAGCAGATCAAACGAGCAAGCCGTGGCCGCGAAGCGCGTGCCCGACGATCTCGATCTCCCGCTCATTGGCCTCGACCAACGGCAGGCGCGGTCGCCCGACGGCGACGCCGAGCATGTTCAGCGCGGCCTTGACCGGAACAGGGCTTGGCGTGGTGGCCTGGAAGCACGCACGAACGATCGGCAGCATCCTGGCGTGTAGCCGAGCGGCCTCATTCGTTCGCCCGGCGAGGAACGCACGGATCATTGCCTGCATATCGGGGCCGACCACGTGGGACGTGACGCTGACGACGCCGTAGGCGCCGAGCGCCAGCATCGGCAGGACCAGCCCGTCTTCGCCGCTGTAGACCCGGAAGCCGTCCGGCGCGCCGGATATGAGATCGGTGATCTGCATCATGTTGCCGCCCGCTTCCTTGACGGCGACGATGTTCGCGACCTCGCGCGCCAACCTCAGACAGGTGGCGGCCTCCATGTTCACGCTTGTACGGCCAGGCACGTTGTAAACCATGACCGGAAGCGTCGTGGCCTCGGCGACCGCACGGAAGTGCCGGTACAGGCCTTCCTGCGACGGCTTGTTGTAGTAGGGCGTCACGACGAGCAGTCCGTCCACGCCGACCGCGGCGGCAGCCTCTGAGAGCTCGACGGCGTCGCGCGTGTCGTTGGTGCCGGTTCCTGCAAGGACTGCCCCGCGGCCTCCCGCAGTCTCCATCACCAGCTCGAACATCCGGCGCTTCTCGTCTAGCGACAAGGTCGGCGCCTCACCGGTGGTGCCGCAGACGACGAGCCCGTCCGAGCCGTGGCTGAGGAGGTGACCGACAAGATCCCGCGTGCCTTGCTCGTGGATGCGGCCCTCCGCGTCGAACGGAGTGACCATGGCGGTCAGAACGCGCCCCCAGTCGGCGCTCGACGTCAGACTCACTGCCGCACCAGGCCTCTCTCGATCAGAGCCAGGGCGATCTGGAAGCCGTTGAGAGCTGCCCCCTTGAGCAACTGGTCGCCGCACACGAACATGTCCACTGCGTTGCTGGACGAAAGATCGTCCCGTATGCGACCGACCAGAACGGCGTCGTGTCCGGTGGCCTCGATCGGCATGGGGAAGCGGTTGTGCTCGACATCATCCACAAGCTCCACGCCCGGTGCATGGAACAGGATCTCGCGGACAGCGGCGAGGCTCGGTCTGGATCCCTCGAACTCCACGTTGATGCTCTCGGCATGAGCCCGCAGGACCGGGACCCTGATGCACATCGCCGTGATGCGCAGGTCCGGATCGTGCAGGATCTTGCGCGATTCCTGCACCATCTTTCGCTCCTCCTCGTTGTAGCCGTCCGACCCGACGGGGCTGTTGTGGCTGAACAGGTTGAATGCGATCTGATGCGGAAGCACCGCGGGCACGACCGTCTCGCCGGCAAGGACGGCCGCCGCCTGCCGCTTGAGCTCCTCCATAGCTTTGGCCCCGGCGCCGCTGGCCGCCTGATACGTGGAGATCACCACCCGGCGGAACCTCCCCAGCGCCCGGAGCGGAGCAAGGGGGACGAGCGCGATGATGGTGGAGCAGTTCGGGTTTGCGATGATGCCCTGGTGCCCACGGAGATCGTCCGCGTTGATCTCGGGGATCACGAGCGGCACTTTGGGGTCCATGCGAAACGCTGACGAGTTGTCTATGACAACCGCACCGGCGCTCACTGCGGCAGGCGCAAACTCATGGCTGCGTGAGGCGCCGGCAGAGAAGAACGCGATGTCGCACCCGGTGAACGAGTCGGGGCTCATCTCCTCGACCGTGAGCGTCGAGCCCTGGAACTGGACGCTCCGGCCCTTCGATCGGGCCGAGGCCAACAGGCGCAGCGAAGCGAGCGGGAAACTGCGCTCCTCGAGCAGCTTGACGAACTCCTGTCCAACCGCGCCGGTTGCGCCTGCGACGGCGACGTGGTACTGCGTCGGCATGTAGCTATCTCCGAATAGACACGTGCGCCGAGGCGAGCGTGGTCTCGGCCTCGGCGCCTGTTCAGAATGGCACAGAAACCGGCTCTGGCGCAAGCGCCCGGAGTGCTCGTACGCCCGCGCCGGGCAAGCATTGACATGCTCGTGCGCAGGCCAGTATAATGCACGCGCAATGATTGGGGACTGTACACGCGTTCACGGTCCCGCCGACAGTGAGCGCGCATATGAGGGAGAGCGCGAGCATGCCGCGGTGGCGAGCTCCGGCATGACGCGCGCGGGCGCTCAGATGCTACGCATGCTTGCGGACAGCTTTGAGCACGTGCATCGGCAATCAGCGAGACTTGCCCGACACGCGTGAACCCGCTCCTCCGAATGGACGTGAGCGGGTTCAGTGCTTTCTGGGGGCGTGGTTCGTTCCCGGACATGGTGACGGAAGGGATGTAGCCGGCTCTATGGATCACGAAGTACTGGTGCTGAACAGCGACTACGAGCCGCTGAACGTGTGTCACACCAGGCGCGCTTTGGTTCTGGTGATCCTCGGCAAGGCCGAGGTGCTGCATGCGCGCAGCCACAGCCTGGCGGTCGTGAAGGGTACGTATCCTGCGCCGTCGGTGGTCAAGCTGCGTCACCATGTGAAGAGGCCCTTGCCGGAGCTGAAGCTGTCGCGCAGGACCGTGTTCGCGCGGGACAACTACACGTGCCAGTACTGCGGGCTCGCCACGCGTGAGCTGACCATAGACCACGTCATTCCGAAGCGGCTTGGCGGCCATACCGTCTGGGACAACGTGGTTGCCGCCTGTCGGAAGTGCAACACCCGCAAGAGCGACAAGCCCCTCGAACACAGTGGACTGCGGCTCAAGCGCGCGCCGGGGCGCCCACGGTACGTTCCGTTCATCAGCCTGACCAAGTACCTGGCCGGTCGGAAGAACGAAGTATGGCGCGATTACCTGCCGGTCTTTGCTGACTTCCCCGACTGACACTGGTCCATCTCAGTCGGACCCACGCGGCGCCGTTCGACGACCCTCGCGCACGATGACCTACACCGAGGCGGTCGCGTTCATGTCCGGGCTCCGGCGCTTCGGGATGAAGCTCGGCAACGAGCGGATTG
>Ga0172368_10001870_pt1 | contig 27832 bp, 22 predicted proteins | sample Lak11m_FD_114540 | JGI IMG/M metagenome (GOLD analysis project Ga0172368, IMG submission 114540) | Freshwater microbial communities from Kabuno Bay, South-Kivu, Congo - kab_022012_11m | ecosystem: Environmental > Aquatic > Freshwater > Lake | place: Democratic Republic of the Congo: South-Kivu...
CTTCCTCATTTTATTTTGTTTTGATACATGTAAAAATAGTAAATTTCCGGCATCCGGCATCATTCTTTTTCCTACATTTACTAGTAGAAACTATACCTCAACTGTATTCCAATGAAATATCCATACAAACATCGTTCATACAAACCGTGAAGGATAATAATGGATATTCCATCTGACCATTAAAATCAAAATTATTAACAGATGAAAATAACACTTTACGGAGCCGCCAGCGGAGTGACCGGCAGCGCTTACCATGTTCAGACTACCGAAGCCAATATCCTGATTGATTGCGGCATGTTCCAGGGAGGGAAGGAGACCGATGAATCGAACCGTTCGGCTCCTCCGGTCGATTACCGGCGACTGGATGCGATCCTTCTGACCCATGCCCACCTCGACCATTGCGGCAGGTTGCCTCTGGCTATCCGGGCAGGGTACCAGCATGCCATCTATGCCACGCCAGCCACCATCCAGATTGCCTCTCTCATCCTCCGCGACTCCCTGAAGGTCTATACCAGCGACCTGGAGAAGCTCAACCGGATGCTTCAACGCCAGGGGAAGAAAAAAGTCGGGCCACTGTACGACAAAGAGGATGTGGAACAGGCGATCCGGCAGATGGAGGCGATCCCGTACCGTCAACCTTACATGGTGGCGCCGGGCATGAAGGTGATCGCCCGGGAGGCAGGCCATATCCTGGGATCGGTGAGCCTGAAAGTGATGGCCGGGGAAGCCGGAAAGGAAAAGTCGGTCGTCTTTTCGGGCGACATCGGGGCAGCCGGAATGCCGATTGTGAATGACCCCGATCCCTTCACGGATGCCGATATGGTCTTCATGGAATCCACCTATGGCGACCGCGACCACAAATCCCTTGAAGCAACGCTGGAGGAGGCCCGCGGCATTATCCGGAAAGCCATTGAATCGAACGGGAAGATCCTGGTTCCTTCGTTTGCCGTTGGACGCACACAGGACCTGCTCTATTACCTGGATGAAGCTTTCCATACGGAAAACCTGCTGTCATTCCCCATTTACCTCGACAGCCCGATGGCCATCCAGGCTACGAAGATCTACCTGCAGCATCCCGAACTGTACGACGAAGAGACCCAGGAGATGAACCTGCGCGGACAGTTCAGGAAAGACCTGGCGAGGGTGCACATGACTGAGACGCCGGACGAGTCGAAAGCCATCAACGACGTGACCGGTACCTGCCTGATCATCGCAGGATCAGGGATGTGCAACGCCGGGCGGATCGTACACCACCTGCGACACAACCTCTGGCGTCCTGAGACCTCGGTGGTGATCGTCGGCTACCAGGCAGTGGGAACGCTCGGAAGGCAACTCGTGGACGGGGCGGAGTATGTAAAGATCTGGGGCGAGACCATTGCCGTGAAGGCGAAGATATACAGCCTGGGCGGCTTCAGCGCCCATGCCGGGCAAAGGGACCTTCTGAAATGGTTCAGCGCAATCGCACCTTCCAAACCAAAAGTCGTCCTGATTCACGGGGAGGATAAAGCCCGGGCTGCGCTGGCGGAGAAGATGAAACAAGAGTTTGGCCTGACGGCGGAGCTTCCGGAGTTTGGGGAGACGATCACACTATAACCCAGGGCTTATTTTACCAGTATACCAGTATACCAGTATACCAGTTTACCAGCTTACCAGTTTACCATCTTACCATTTCACCATTTGGCTCCGCCGAGCTCCGCTTCGCTCCGGTTTACCATTTCAGATTTTATATTCTGTAATAAATATTCCTCAAACCCTATTACCTTTTCAATGTTTTCCGGATTAATGCATAAAAATGCAATGCAGAATCAGGAAAAAGTACATTTCAACGATCTCTTAAGGGAGCGAACCATGAATATGGCAATTATGGTTCAAAGGCTGTTTCATGGGAAAACAATCCCTTTGTTCAATCGACCTATGGTAAATCAAGTACTCAGAAGTTCGTCCTCAGTTGCCGCGAATTTTCGTGCAGCAGCAAGAGGCAGGTCGGATGCTGAGTTTTATTCCAAAATATGTATCGTTGTGGAGGAATGTGACGAAACACAATTCTGGCTTGAGTATCTAATCCGAAGCGAAGGATTAAACCATGTTGAAACCAAAAAAGTTCAGGAAGAGATAGAGGAATTGTTAAAAATTTTCACCTCAATAAAAAGAAAAATGAAAATCAGAATTGAAAGAGAGTAAACAATAAAAATGGATAAAAATAAAATGTAGAACTGGTTAGATAGAAAAATGGAAAGCTGGTAAAATGGTAAAATGCAAAATAATTTTACCAGCTTACAATTTTACCATTTCACATTTGTTTTACTGTCAGCTTCGTCTGAAATACCTCCGATTCTCCCCTGAGCTGAACCACATAGATCCCGGCCGGAAGCGCCGAGACGCTGATCTGCTCATGGAGGTTTTCGTTGGATGATTTCAGCTGTTTTGTCATCACAATCCGCCCGAACAGGTCCAAAACCTTCAAAGTATAAGCCGGCTCCCCTGCTCCGGACAGGGATAAGGTCACCCCGCCGGAAGCCGGATTGGGATAGACCCTGAACCTGCTTGTGAATCCCTCCTGACCGGGATCGATCGCTGTATAGTCCGCGATGGAGAAATCATCGATCGCGAAATCCCCTTGCTGTCCGCAAGAAGTCACTCCCCTGAACTGGAGTGCCACAACCTCGCCAATCCAGGGGGTGAGGTCTATTTCAAGTTCCTTCCACTCTTCTCCCTGGTTGCCAAGGATCGGTGGGACGATATCATAGAGTATCGCGGAACCGTCAAAAAGGTCAACATGAAATTGTCCGATGTCGCCTCCCCAGGCGTTGTACCATAGTTTTAGTACAGGGGCAGACCCACTGGAGAGATCAACACATGGAATATTCATCAGAGCCACCTGGTCCAGACAGAAGTTTGAAGGTTCCAGGTAAAGGTACATTCCATCTACTGTGCCTGTGGTATGGTCGTATGTGGGTCCGGTCGAACCTGTCGGGGTTGGTCCTGAGTAAGGCCGCCAGTCATGCATGTCATAAACACCGTTTTCCAGGTTAATCCATCCCTCCTCGAGATCGCAGATGACCAGTTCGCAGGCCGGGGCCGAGACACACCTGGCCCAGGCATCGAAGTTCTGCTCAAATCCCAATGAAATTGATGAACCATCAATTACCTCAAACGGGATCACAAGGGTATCGTTCTCAGGGTTCTGATCCGGGGTATAATCAATCCATGCTTTGAGGTTGTAGGTTCCAACAGCGGAGAGATCAATGGGTTCGGGAAAAACGAACAGGATGGTTGAATCAGGATCGATTGTGCCCGGGTGGTTTCCGGCTATCGCAGTGCCATTGTCCAGCTGGTATTTAAAGGCCGGGTTGACGATAGCTTCCGTACCGTAATTCTTTATCTCGACGGAGACTTTGACGGCAGAAAGATCCATTTGCCCGGCCTGGTAAACTCCCCAGTTTGCCGTTGGGATCGAGACCATCATGGCGTCTGTGGGATAACAATCAAAGGCTCCGGGTAGCAGTTCAAATGCCACAGCTCGGCGTCCTGTCGCGCCATCCGGTCCCAGGGCCCTGACGCTGAACCATGAACTACCTGTAGGATTAAGACCTTCAATTATGTATGAGTTAACGGAAGTTTCTCCTACTGAATCCATGTATTTAGCACCAAGTTGTAAAATTTCGTAGGAAGAGGCTCCCATTACTGGGCTCCAGCTCAGGTGAGCAACATCCGTGCAGGCCCAGTCGACCTGCAGGTTGCAGGGCAGGCCCAGGATAGAGAAAGGCGTTTCCGACTGAGAGACATGGGAGCCCTGGGTGATCCTGACCAGGGCTTCTCCTGTTGCTGCCGGCGGAACCACCCAGTTAAAATGACGGTTGGCGCCGGAAACATTGTTCCCGATCGATTCCCATGTCAGGCCGTTATCCATGGATGCTTCAATCAGGTAAGGGTCAATATCGTCGGATGCATCCCAGCGGATGGTTTCGGTCTCACCCGGAACCATGGACTCCCCGCCGACCGGATAGGTAAGGGTCACATCTTTGGTGATGAATTCGTAGATAATATAATAGGTCTGGGGTCCCTGCGGAACTGTCATCCCCTGTACCTGCACCGTATACGTACCGGCATCCGGATCATCCAGGGTCACCTGCTCCATATTGTTACGGTCGTCAATCCCACGGAATGCAAACAGGTTGAGACTGTCGGGATGGGGATAGTGGTTCAGTTTCCAGGGCAGCCAGGTGGCGGAGCCCGGATCGGTAAGTGTCATGTTGAGGTTGTTCACCAATGCCCAGTTGGTGTTTACGGAAGCCTCATAATCAGTCCAGTAGATCATCACCCTGAGCTGGGCCAGGTTAGCCGGAACATCAATGAGATGGGTCACTGTACCGCCCTGGCTGAGTGTGCCGGAGTCGTACCTGGCTTCTTCAATCACTTTGACCGCCCTGAGCGCGTTGATCCTTCCCCACCCGAACTTGAAATCCGGGCCCGGATTTCCAAGGTCTTCAGCGGTATTCAGCAGGATGCCTTTCATCAGTCCTCCCATAGGGTCTTTCCCTGAATTGTTCTCCTTGTAAGCCTGGTAAAGCTGTGCAAGCGTTCCTGCAGTACCGGGGCATGCCATTGAAGTTCCCGACTTCAGGGCATACGTGTTGGGATCGATTGTAGAATAAACGCTGGATCCTTTGGCAGCCAGGTCGGGTTTGATCCGCCCGTCATGGGCAGGCCCTCTGCTGCTGGATCCGGCCAGGTCGTCGGTATAACTCAGGTTGGCAACCGCAATCACATTTTTACCAATTTTATGACCGCCTGTAACGTTGCCCCAGCCTGGGCCGGCACCATAGCCACAATTGCTTGTTCCTTCGTTTCCTGCAGAAAACACATGCATTAAAGATGGATAAGTGCGAACTTGCTGGTCCATTGTCTGTGCCAGGGTGGTGTAACCGGCATTGCATCCATTGCTGTAAGAAGTGGATGTGATCCTTACTCCCAGGGTGCCATAATCAACAGGAATGTTGGTGAACCCGGGATAGTTGGGTGAGGCGCCATAGACATAAAGATCTGCACCATAGGCATTGCCTCTTCCAAGCGGGTCCACGTTACCGGCTCCCATGATGATCCCTGCACAGTGATCACCGTGATTACCGCTATTGTTACCCAGGAACTGGGCAAGGATCCTTCCCTGGTAATCTATATGTGGCCCGATAATACCGTCGTCCTGGAGTTCAACGATCACGCCTGTCCCGTCAAAGTGACGACCGGCGCCGTAATCCGTAGCGATTGCATTGGAACGGTGGAGGGTACGTCCGGTGGAGTTCTCGGGTTCAGGCTCGGGATAGACCGGCTCCATGAAAACGATAAAAGGCAGCGCAGCAATTTCCCGGATCTGATCCTGTGGAACAACGGTGTTGATATAGTGTCCGAAATCTTCCCGCTGGATGACCGGTAGCCCTTTGGCCTGCAGGGCACCGGCAACCTGGCCCGGATCAAGGTTTGGGTAATAGCTGATGACAAGATTGATGCTCCCGTTTGCCAAAATGGCATGGTCGGGGTAATTTCCCTCGTAAAGGTCCAGGGAAATTTTATAACTGACATCGATGAATTCAATGCTTCGGATGCCTGCATCCTTCAACCCTCCGGCATTAAAATCCGGCCGGAAGGCTGCGAAATAAGAATTCTTTGGAAGGTAGGTCAATAACGTAACGCCAGCCTCCTTCAGGGTATTTTTTAACTCACCGGAAGGTACTTCATAAAACTGGATGATTTTGAAAAACTGCCCTTCAAACAATGTTTCATTTGCTGATGAGTAAGAGGATAGAAACGCCTCTGTGTTAGCTTCGGGAACCACTGTTCCTGCTTTGAAATAAAGAGCATAGTCGTTGGCTTGAGGCTGCGCCGGAAGGGTTGCAATCGCCAGAAAACACAGTGTCAGAAGGGAAGATTTTAACGTCATAGTTCGGATTGTTTTGATTTACATGCAACAAAGATAGAAGAATTGATATAAACGAGACAAGCAAAAAGGCCAAATGGTTGCCTGGGAGGGAGATAGTGAAATGGTGAAATAGTGAAATGGCGAAATGGCGAAAATTTCAAGGGTGAATAAAGTGGTTTACAAAAAACGGGCAGACTGTTTTCCGGCATTCCTTGTGTTGGTTGGTGAAGTCACAGGAGGAAATCTCAACAGGAATAGAAACATGAAGTTCCGATTCGAGGGAATCCACGGCTTCATGAATAACCAGCGAGGATCTCTTTCCATGAGGAATCAGACTGAAAAGTTATCATCTTAAAGATGATTTATTCGGCTTGGATAATGTGAGTCTCAATGATTTTTTTTAATACTTTTGGTTTTCTTTGGCTCCGAACCACTGACTATACTAAATTCACCCATGATTCATTGCAGAACTAAAATTACCTCCCTGGGTAACTGGAAAGTGTATCCTGCCAGAGCCATGACTTGTCACCGTGATCGATTATATTTCAAAAAAGCATGACTACCTTTCATTCAACCTTCCGGAAGTTTCCAGTTATCAGAATCAGGGGAACAGAGCATAAGGTGCTGAACAATTGGGATTTTATAGGATTGGAGCTTAAAAATCATGGCTTGACCTTTGATTCCGAAAAGGTTGTGATAGTTGTAGAATGCTATCCAGGCGTTAATACCGCCGAAATAACCACAGCTCTTTCCAGAAATCTCCGACCCGCTCATATCTTCACTACCGACGGGTTGTTTCTAACGGCAGATAAAATACGAACCCTCACCTGGCCGGATGCCACCGACGACCGCATCTTCGGTTACATGACAAAACTCAACATGGTTGACTTCCTCGATCCGTTGTTGATGGATCAGACACGAACAAACCTATCCTCAATATCCCAAGGAGTTGTTTTGGTAATTGGATTTGGGGCAGCTCTTCTTGAAACCGAACCGGATATCCTCATTTACGCAGATATGCCCCGCTACGAGATCCAGCAGAGGATGCGCAGGAATGAAACAGGCAATCTTGGCCTGAATAATCAGGATGCAGACTTCGAAGAAAAATATAAACGTGGATACTTTATCGACTGGCGGGTGGCTGACCGCTTGAAAAAGAGGCTAATGCCATCCTGGGATTTCGTGTTGGATACTACTAACCAGGGGAATCCAAAAATGATCAGTGTTTCATCTTACATGGAGGCAATGAGACAGGTTGCGCATCAGCCCTTTAGTGTAGTTCCCTATTTTGATCCCGGGCCCTGGGGTGGCCAATGGCTGAAGAGGGTATGTGGCCTCGATCCTGAAGCCTCTAACTTCGCCTGGTGTTTCAACTGCGTACCCGAAGAAAACAGCCTCCTGCTGCAGTTCGGGAAGGAACTCATTGAGACTCCGGCAATAAACCTGGTGTTTTTTCAGCCGGATCAACTGCTGGGCAATGAGATCAGGGCGATCTTCGGGGAGGAATTTCCCATACGGTTCGATTTCCTCGATACGATGGATGGCGGGAACTTAAGTCTCCAGGTTCATCCCCTGACCGAATACATCCGGCAGAAATTCGGGGTTCCTTACACCCAGGATGAGAGTTATTACATCATGGATGCAAAACCCGGATCAGTAGTTTACCTGGGATTGAAGGAGGGAATTGACCGGCACGAGATGATTTTAGCTTTGCAACTGGCACAGAATGAGGGAATATCGTTTGATGTTGAACGCTACGTCGAGCAATGGCCTGTAAAAAAGCACAATCATTTGCTGATTCCCGGAGGAACCATTCATTGTTCAGGCAGGAATACGGTTGTTCTGGAGATAAGTGCAACACCCTATATCTTTACTTTCAAGTTGTGGGACTGGGATCGTGTTGGGCTGGACGGCAGGCCGAGACCCATCAATATCGAACACGGAAAGCAGGTGATCCAATGGGATCGTACGAAGCGGTGGGTAGGGGAAAACCTCGTGAACCGGATTGAATATGTAGCTGAAGGAACCGGATGGCGTGAAGAGAAAACAGGGCTTCATGAACTTGAATTCATTGAAACACGCAGGCACTGGTTCACCGAGACCGTGCCTCACAATTCCTCCCGCGGAGTGCAGGTACTGAACCTGGTTGAAGGACGGGAAGCGGTGGTCGAGAGTCCGGCGGGGTCGTTCGATCCGTTTGTAGTCCGTTATGCCGAAACATTTATAGTTCCGGCATCAGTCGGGGAGTATACCATTTCTCCTTCCGGTGAATCGAAAGGGAAGGAGTGTGCCACAATCAAAGCATTTGTAAGAACAACAACATAAACCCTCTCTGAGATGAAACAAGGTGCACACAACGGTTCGAAACGTGCGGTAATTTTTGCCCTGGGAGGGAACTTCATCATTTTCGTCATCAAACTGATCGTCTCGGTTGTCACCACGAGTTCGGCCATGCTGGCTGAGTCCATCCATTCTTTCGCCGATTGTTTTAACCAGGTTTTTCTCCTGATCGGGGATGTGAGATCCAAACGGCCGGCCACAGAAAGATACAGTTTCGGTTTCAGCCGAGAGGTCTTTTTCTGGTCGTTGCTTGTGGCGATCCTTCTGTTTTTCATCGGGGCATTGTTCTCGGTTTACGAAGGGATCCACAAATTGCTGAATCCGGAAGAACTGAAAGATGTTTACTGGATCTTCATCGTCCTTCTTGTCTCCATCGTTATTGAAGCGAAGACATTCAGCGTAGCGTACAAAGAATTCCGCAGAAAAAGCAACAAACCTGTTTTGAAAGCCCTGGAGGAATCAACGGATACCAACATACTGGTGATCCTCCTGGAAGACTTCGCCGCCCTTGCCGGCCTGACTATCGTCTTAATTACCAGTGTGATCTCTATCTTTTTACCGGTTTTTGATGCCATCGGGAGCATGCTGGTGGGATTCTTGCTTGCAGGCGTCTCCCTGAAAATGGCCATCGAGATAAAACGCTTCATCGTTGGCGAAAGCATCCCCCGGGAGAAGCGGAATCTGATCAAACAGATCCTTCAGGATTACAAACTTGTGGAGCATGTCAACCGCATCCGGACGATGGTGGTTGGGAATGACCAATATATGGTGATTATCTCAGTGGATATTGATGACGAAGCCACTGGCTACTATTCCGAAGACATCCTGGATGAGATTAAGCGGAGGATCATGCGCGAAATCCCGGAAGTGAAGGAAGTGTATGTTGACATTCAGGATCCGGGCAGAAGCATGGTATAGAAGTATGAGGGTATGAGAGTATGAGGGTACGAGGGTATAAGAGTGTGGGATTCCTACACATTTGATTTCACAGTTCACATTTCACACTCCACACTTCACATTTTGCGCCTGACACTTCACCCACGAGCAAATATTTGTCTTAACCTTGTCCCCAAAACCCCAGATTATGCCCGTTGCCCATACTTCAATAAAGGAGGATGACTGTTTGACAGAGACGCATTTGCGTTTGTTGATCGATGATCAGAAGAATATAGCTTCCTGGTGACAGACCTGGTTCATATCGCATGTTTATGTGTCCACCCTGAATGTCTTTCCGGAGATGTTTCCTCCCGGTAAGATCGAAGATTTCAAGTTTCAAATTGCCATGCTCCGGGAATTCTCCTTTGACTGTGAACACTCCGGGGGCAGGGTTTGGAAAGATTGTCACAGGGTAGGTTTTGTTTGGTATAACCATAACAGGATTTTCAGTGAATCCCGCCACGAATCCATCCCGGTCTCCGCCTCCAAACGTTGTCTGGAGGGCCCCGGGAGTAGAGATCGTTTCCTCCGAAGCCGTAAGACCTCCCAGGTACATATTCTCCGGATCTCCAACGCAGGCATATCCCATATCATCGCCTGATGCGCCATAGTAACTTCCCCAGTGGCGGGATCCCGCTGCATCAAACCGGGCAAAGAATACATCCTTTGCGCCTCCCAATTCGGGCTGGTACCCATCCGGTGTAGAAATTCCATCCCCTGAGGAGGTATAGCCCGCAATCAGGATCGTTTGGCCGGCACCGGTATTGCATGCCCTCACCTCATCCATCATCAGGCCACCATAGTAGCTGCCCCAGACCCTTAAACCGGAAGAAGAAAATTTTGCAAGAAAGCCGTCGGTCATTCCTCCCAATGAGTCCTGATGAGCTCCGGGCGAAGCGATCTGGTTAGCAGATTGCGTATTCCCCGAGATCACTGGATTTCCATCCGGGTCAAGGGAAAGGGAAATCCCTTCGTCGGCAAAGTTCCCTCCCATGTAGGTGCCCCAGAGCCTGTTTCCAGATGTGTCGAACCGGGTAAGGAAAGCATCTGAGTTTCCTCCGCAGAAAAGCTGGTGGGCTCCTGGTGTAGAGATAGCAGTAATGGAACCGGAAGTCCCGGTAAGATATACAAATCCCGTATTATCAGCCCGGCAGGCGCTTCCGGCATCGGTGAGGGTCCCGCCATAAAAGGTCCCCCAGATTTGATGACCTGCCGGAGAGAATTTTGCAAGAAAGCCGTCATAATCACCTCCGGGGGCAGGTTGATGTGAGTTTTGGGTTGCAATAAAGGCTGCAGAGTTGGTATACCCGGTCAGGTAAACAGATCCGCCCGGCTCAGCTTCGCATCCATAGCCTGCCTCCTGGTTTTCGCCTCCGAAGTAGGTGCTCCAGATAAGGTTCCCGGAGGGAGAGAATTTCGCCAGGAAAGCATCGCGTTCACCGCGAAGGACCGTTTGATGAACTCCGGTTGTAGCAATTCCGGTTGCGGACAGGGTATGCCCCGATAGGTAAATATTCCCGGCCGGATCTGTCCGGCAGCACCATCCTGCATCCTGAGCCGGGCCGCCGAAATAGGTTCCCCACAGCCGGGTGCCATCAGCCGTAAATTTAGCCAGAAATGCATCTCCGTCCCCGGCAAGCAATTCCTGGAAAGCTCCTGCGGTTGCAATGTTCTCAGGGGAGTCGGTTGATCCGCAGAGGATCACATTTCCATCGATATCGCAGCACATGGAAAGGACCACCTCGTTGCCGGTGCCTCCGTAGTAGGTGCCCCAGAGGCGGGTGAGAAGAGTGGATTGGGAGAAAACCTGAGAGGAAAGGAAACAGAGGGACGTAAGCAGGAGGACGCAGGACGTGGGACGTATGAAGTAAGATGTCAGCATAAATGGGATACGAAGCATACAAGTCCTCTGCAATCAGCTAACAGATATGGATGTAAAGATACTATAATCGGGAGTAATTACGCAACCTTCCAACTCTCACACCCTAAAGGCTGTACAGCAGCTTAATCTCCTCCGCCCACAGTGTCTCATCCGGTGTTTCCAGGATCAGTGGCATGTCGTCGAACCGGGGGTCGTGCATGATTCGTCTGAAGACCAGCAGTCCCAGCGTCCCCTTGCCGATGCTTTCATGGCGGTCGACCCGGCTTCCAACTGGCTTCTTGGCATCATTGAGGTGCATCCCGCGGAGGTAGTTGAATCCAACAACCTGGTCAAAGTGGTTGAAAGTTTCATCGAAACCCTGATCTGTGCTCAGATCATAACCTGCAGCAAAGGAATGGCAGGTATCGATGCATACCCCCACCCGGCTCTTGTCCTCTACAAGACCGATCATGTATCCAAGTTGTTCGAACTCAAAACCCAGGTTGCTTCCCTGTCCTGCCGTGTTCTCAATCACAGCCGTCACGCCCTTGGTTTTATCCAGCGCCATGTTGATCGATTCGGCGATCAGCTTCATGCAGGCCTCATCGGAGATCTGCTTCAGGGTGCTGCCCGGATGGAAGTTGAGCAGCTCCAGCCCCAGCTGCTCCGCCCGCTGCATCTCATCGAGGAAGGCATTCCGTGACTTGATCAGCATCTCCGGATCCGGGGCACCAAGGTTGATCAGGTAGCTGTCGTGTGGAAGGATATGCTTTGCCGGGAAACCATATTTCCCGCAGTTGGTTTTAAAAGCATTGATGTTGGCAGCGGTCAATGGTGCCGAGACCCATTGCCGCTGGTTTTTAGTAAAGAGGGCGAATGCTTTTGCTCCGATATCGTGAGCGTTTACGGGGGCATTTTCCACACCGCCCGAGGCGCTGACATGGGCTCCGATGTATTTCATGGTTTTGGGATTTGAGTACAAGTTTAATGAAAAATCGTGAATAACGTGACTAGCGTTAATAACGTGAATAGCCTGTGTAGTGTAGATGGTGAAATAATCTGTATAATCTGTATAATCTGTTTCATCTGCAATGAAAATTTCCTGGCTTATGATCATAGCATTTAACGCCTTAGCGATGAAGTCTTCGTTGTATTAAAAACCTTGTATCTTTGAACCAAACAACGGACAATCTTATGACCATATGAAGAACCTTTACACCTTTTTCCTCCTTTTTTCCTGTTTAGGAATCGTTGACGGCTATTCCCAGCTTCAGCCCCTGACAGGCAACGAAATTCCAGGAGCGATCATTGTCAACACTGACAATTACGACCCCCAATCCATCTGGAGTTACACCAGCAGCAGCGCTCCGGTAATCTCTGAATATGGCTTTACAGCTCTGTTGGTCCAGAAAATAATGATCGGAACCGAGGATTTAAAGCTTGAAGCTTATCTGATGAATACGCCTGAGGCCGCATATGGCATGTACTCAACAAGTATCCTGAACTGCCTGGCATCAGATTCGGTTACTGCCTTCGACTGCCTTACCCAATACCAGTACATGTCGGCATACGGAAGGTATTACATGGTGATTACCAGCCAGTCGGGGTCAGCCCAGGCGAGGCAATACAGCTATACACTGATGCAGAAATGGATGTTGCTCAATCCTCAGGCACCCCTTGAGCTTCCTGCTGTTTTCAAGGCACCGGCGTTTGCTGGCAACCGCGATCGCATCGTCTACGTGAGTGGAATGGAAAGCATGCAGAACAGCCTCCTGGGTTGGCAAAACCAGATTATAGGGGTCCGGTTCAGTATGTACGCGGTGATCCTTCCTGATCCACGTGGTCAGATCTACTTTGCGCAAATCAACTTCCCTACGCAGGGAGACATGTATACATTTCTCACAAATTCCAGGCTGATGCAGAACGGGGTTCCTGTACAGGCATATAACAATTATGGCTTTCTTTTCCGTGAATTCGTCCCCATTGACATGGCGAATCCCCTCACAATTTATTTCCTGCAATGCACACAACCTGTGGCGATAGCAGAGATCACGGACCAGGGAGGAGGTTGAAAAGGCAGAGAGGATGGAGAAGAGTGAGTTTGTGGTACAGGTGGTGAAGTTGCTTGGCGGTTTTCATTTTCCTTGATTTTTTTGTTATCGCAAAGAAATTCTTTCCTGGTAGTTTAACCTTTTGGCTCTTTCCCGGATTAATGTCAAAAACGATGGTATTAATTCGGAAAAAGAACCGTAAAAATTCCCTTCGGAGACCAACTTTTGATTACTCTTCCCAGGGAGCTTATTTCATCACAATCATTACCAAAAACCGTCGACTGTATTTAGGATCAATTCAACATCAGAAAATAGCCTTATCAAATGCTGGTGTGATTGTTTGGGAATGTTGGCAAGCAATCCCTATACATTATCCTAAAATAAAATTGGGCACGTTTGTTGTTATGCCGGATCACGTTCATGGGATCATTAATATATTCCGGGATCAATGTTTCAGGGGCGAGGCATGCCTCGCCCCTGAAAACCATTCCCCCTCATTGGGAGTTGTCATCGGTTCATTTAAATCCGCTGCAACCAAAAAAATCCACGAATCCGGGAATCCGGAATTCGGCTGGCATCGCCGGTACCACGACCACATCATCCGGGATAATCTGGAACTGACCCTGATCGATCAATACATCCGCGATAACCCACGCCGCTGGCAGGATCCATCACGGTAAGGGCGAGGCATGCCCCGCCCCGCCTCTGGCGTCATGCGGTCTCTCCCTCCGTAAGGGCGGGGCATGCCCCGCCCCTCCGTAAGGGCGGTCTCTCCCTCCGTATGGGCGGGGCGTGCCCCGCCCCTCCGTACGGGCGGTCTCTCTCTCTGTAAGGGCGAGGCATGCCTCGCCCCTACGTACGGGCGGTCTCTCCCTCCGTATGGGCGGGGCGTGCCCCGCCCCTCCGTACGGGCGTGCTCTCCCTCTGTAAGGGCGGGGCGTGCCCCGCCCCTCCGTACGGGCGTGCTCTCCCTCTGTATGGGCGGGGCATGCCTCGCCCCTCAGGGTACACCTCACTTATGGTGTACAATGTATACCTTTGCACACCCTTTACTCAAAAAATGACGACAACCATGCGGTGGATTGCTTGTACCTCTTTTCTTTTTCTCATAACCCTTATGCCGTGGAGTAACCTTTCAGCTCAAACAGATTCCGATACCCTTGAAGTGGCAAAAGAATTACGTGACTCCGGCGAACTGAAAGCAGCCCTGAAACTGCTTGAATCCTATCACAACGCGCATCCCACAGACCTTTACATCGGGTGGGTATATGCCCAAACGGCTTACTGGTTAAAAAAATATAAGCTTGCCAGGGAGATCTACGACCTCAACATCTGGTACCATCCCGAAAACCTTTACCTCCAGGTCGATTATGCCAGTATGCTGGTAGATATCGGAAAATTCAGGGACGCATTGCCATACCTGGAAAATTTCCTGGTCTATTATCCTGACAATAATCAGGTCCAGCGGTTACTTGCGAGGATCAGATACTTAAAAGGACAATACAGGCAAGCATATGCAGAGGTATCAGATATAACCGAAAAGCATCCCTTTGATGCTGAAAACCTCTCTCTCCTGGAAGACATCCGCCTGGCCAAAGCTCCGGTCATCGACATCAAGGGATCCTATTTTACCGATAATCAACCATTGCAAACCATCTCTCCCGTACTGGCAGGGAACATATGGCTCCATCCCCTGTCCACACTTCGGTTCAGCGTCAGGAGCCCATTCTTTTCGCAGGGGGAGCAGTATTCAAACGCTCTCTGGATCCAGGCTGGCAATGACATGTTTATCAGCTATGGAAACTGGAACATGGTTACCGACATCGGCTTCCTGAAGTATCCCTATAAAAACACCACCACCTTGACGGCCAACTTCGAATTGAAGAAACGATCGTACCGCCACCTGGTCACGATCTTCCAGGCCGAACGGAAGCCTTATTTCGCCACCGGAAGCAGCATCGATACCGTCATCAATGAGTACCATGTGGCAGAAACAATTCGTTGGGATAACTTCAACTCATGGAACGGAGAAATCTCATACAACTGGGATTACTTCCTCACCGATTTCAACTCGATATATTCATTTGCAGCCTGGGGATTAGCTCCTCCCTTTAAGGCATCGGTCTTCGATTTCAGGTTGGGATATGGGTTCAGCTATAGTACATCCAATAAAAATAATTTTGTCTCAAAGGATTCCCTGGCTGCTGTCATTGAGAACTACGATCCTTCCGTCGGGATCGATGGGATCTATTATCCCTACTTTACACCGAAGCAGCAAATGATCAATTCGGTCATCGTCGCCATCGGTATCCACCCGGTTAAAGGATTCGATATCGGAATCAACGGAAATGTGGGATTCTTTTCTAACGCGCAGATTCCCTATCTCTACCTGGATACCAATGGCGCTGGCGGATATTTGATCAAAAAGGATTTCAGCCAGGAACGCTATTACCCCTATTCCATCAGCGCCTTTGCTTCGGTTCAATTATCCAAGAAGATCAGTCTTCGAGCCGATTACAGGTACAACAGCACCTATTTTTATTCGGAACATTACGCCGCATTGCAGCTAAAGATTTATATCTGGAATGAAAGCAAGCGAAAATAAGGATCTTTGGAAGTTCAGGGAAGCCGCTCCTGTGACCAATATGCATAAATTTCTCCTGCTTGTGCTGGTGATTGCAGGCGTTGCCAGTGTTCTTTATTTTGCCGACTGGTGGTTCCGCCAGAAGCATATCGGTACCCTCTGGTTCTTCATCCTGCTCAGTCTCTTTTTCTGGTTCGGGATCTTCCGGCTGATCTTCATCTGGATCAACTACCTCTTTATCAGGAAGCCGGAAACCATAGCACCGGAGGCTGGCTTACGGGTGGCAATTTTTACGACAAGTTCTCCCGGCGAGCCGCTTGAAATGTTCGAGAAAACACTGGCTGCCTGCCGGAATATCACCTATCCTCATACTACTTATCTCCTGGATGACACGCAGGATCCCAGGTTCAGGGAAGTGGCTGAAAAGCATGGTACTGTGTGGCTGGAATTGGTTGGGCTGCCGGGAGCCAAGGCGGGCAAAGTAAACAAAGCCCTCGAACTGACCGACGAGGAGTTCATCCTGATCATGGATCCGGATCATATCCCGTTTCCTGACTTTCTGGACAACACCCTTGGATTTTTCAGGGATGAGAAAGTAGGTTTCGTCCAGGTTTCACAGGCATATTACAATCAGTATCGCTCCTTTACTGCTAAGGGAGCTGCAGAACAAACCTATACCTTCTACGGACCCACACAGATGGGATTGTACGGCCTCGGTGGTGCGGTGGCCATCGGAGCCAACTGTACCTTCCGCAGGAAAACGCTGGAAAGCATCGGAGGGCATGGCATAGGACTGGCCGAAGATCTGATCACCTCGATAAGGATCCATGCAGCCGGCTGGAAATCGGTATTTAATCCTGTGATTGTCAGCCGCGGTCTGGTGCCTGAGGATTTCGGCTCTTTCTGCAAACAGCAGCTCAAATGGTCGCGGGGAGTATTCGAAGTGACGTTCGTGGAGATTCCGAAACTCTTCAGGAAACTCACCGGCTGGCAACGGCTGTCATACCTGATGATCGGAACCTACTACCTGGTTGGGGTGACTTCCCTGTTTTTTGTTCTCGTGCCTTTCATTTTCTTCCTCACCGGGATATTGCCGGCCAGCATGTCGTTTGTGGAGTTCCTGATCAACGGCTCGGTGGTGGCGATCCTGGCGATCCTGATATACCTCTACGTCCAGCGGTGGCTGGTACATCCTCATACAGAGCGTGGATTGCACTGGCGGGGAATGGTGCTGAAGTTTGCCAGCTGGCCGGTCTTCTTTCTCGGGTTTCTGCTGGGGGTGGTCAATGCCGAAATCCCGTATATCCCAACAGCCAAAAAGGCAGTGACCGGCTATTTTACACCCTTTGCCAGGCCCCTGATCGCCCAGGTGGTTCTGTTTGTCATCGCTGTTGCAGCCATCCTTGTGCAACGCAGGTTCTACATCCCGGAGAGTGAATTGATCCTTTCGGCTGAGAAAACCTGGGCAATGGTAGGATTTGCCTTCATCGCCTTCCTGATGTCGCTCGGAGGAATCATTGCAGCCTGGTTGGGAAAACATATCAAAGTAGAAGATCCATGGGATACCGTAGATCTGAAAAATATTAAAACATAGAAAAATGGCCAGAAGATCAGGCAGGATCGCCACAACCATTGCAGCAATCATCCTGGGACTTGCAATCGTGATCATGATTGTATTCGCAGGCGATAAAACCCGCGGACCACTGGAGAATTTCTTCACCGGAATAGGGGAGATGGTTAAGAATGCAGAACATTACTATATCCTTCAGAAGCGGGAAAAAAAGAGGGCGGATAAACTTACCTGGTTTCAAACTTATAAGATGAATCCCGATTCGCTGAAGAAACCCTCAATAATTCTGCTGGGGACGTATGACAACGAAACTACCAGGTCCTTCGAGTCCATCATAAACCTCGAAGATTCTCTTCAAACCGTATTTCCACTGATCCACCTGTTCACAGCCTGGGGAAGCAAACCTGATGAGCAATTCCCCAAACTACAGGTAGAGACAATCCTGGCCCTGGGATCTGTTCCAATGATAACCTGGGAACCCTGGCTGACTGACTTTGACGATCAGGAATTCCCTAATCTTCGTCCGGTGAAAGAGAGGGACATAGGAGGATTGGCAGATATCGCAATGGGAATTTATGACCGGTATATCGTTGAATGGGCAGGAGAGGTAGCAAAACTCAAAGAACCACTCTTCCTGCGTATTGGCCATGAGATGAACGATCCATACCGGTATCCCTGGGGCCCGCAGAACAATACTCCACAGGATTTCATCGATGCCTGGATCCATATCCGTACGGTTTTTGATGCTGTCGGAGCAACCAACGTGATCTGGGTCTGGTCCCCCCACCCGGCATACGGGTACTATGACGCTTTCTATCCGGGCGACTCTTTTGTTGATTGGGTGGGGATAACGGCTCTGAATTACGGAGCAGTAGCCAACTGGTCGCAATGGTGGACGTTTGGGGAGATTTTCGGAAACTACTATGATCAACTGGCGGCTTTCAGCAAGCCTATCATGATCAGTGAATTCGGCTCCCTCGCTGTGGGCGGGGACAGGAGTGCATGGTACACAGAGGGGTTGAGGGATATCCCGGTGAAATATCCATTGGTAAAGTCTATGGTATTTTTTCATTTCTCCAGTGATAATACCACAACCGAACAGACTCTCAACTGGTATTTTATCGACGATACAACGATCACGCGATCCATTCATGAACAACTCACTCAATGGCCTGATTCCCTGAAGCCAGGAAATTGATCTGCTTTATTATTGACATTCTGTCTATATCATTGTACCTTTGATGTGAATCAAAAAATGATGCCATGAAAAAGATAGTTATCAGCTTTCCCATTGTGATATCCATCATAGTCGCCATCAGCAGCTGCAGTAAAAAAGAAGACAACAACAATACTCCTGTTGAAAAGAAAAAGTATGCCTGGATTGCAGGTAATGAGGACAGCACCGGTTACGGACTGATACTCTTCTCAAATGATGCCGGTGAAAACTGGTTGAGGCAGGGCCAGGGCCAAACCGCTTTAGCAGGTGTTGATCTGTCAGACATCTGGGCTGTTGATGAAGATGTGATCTGGGCTGTTGGCTCCAATAATACCATCCTTCGTTCACAAAACGGGGGACAAGGTTGGTTAAGGATCCAGTCTCCCGCCCATCCTGCAAATCCGAACCTGTTGACCATTTGTATCTTGAACCGGGATAATATCTGGATAAGTGGTGGGAATGGAGCCGTATATAATTCGCTTGACGGAGGGAGTAACTGGACCGTGTTTGATACGAATTTCTTTCAAAGCGGAAGGATGCAGGGAATTTGGGTGATCAATTCCCAGAGGATTTTTGTTGTTGGTGGTGTTGAACAACAAGGACGGGCTGAAAGGGGATTTGTCGGGTATACGGTTGACGGAGGAACCACCTGGGAAACATTTCTTCCTGCCAACGATTACAACAAGAATGAATGGATAGGCGTTGTCTCCAGTGGAAACACCGTTGTTATCTATGGAGGAAAATCTCATTATATGGTAAGTACAGATGAAGGGGAGACATGGAGAAATGATTCACTCGATATTGGTGGCGGTGGCGGCAAAGCAGATATCAATCACATGATCATGCCTGATGATCTGACCTGGTGGGCAGCCATGGATGAAGGGCATATCCTCTTTACCGGAAATGGAGGATCAACCTGGGATGATCAGGGGTTACAAAGTGCGGGAGGGATGTTCCTGGTAGGGATCAGTGCCTATGATATGAATATTGCCCTGATTGTTGGTGAGACAAACGGATATCCTCCCATGGGAGGGATTCTCCGGACAACGAATGGTGGGACAACATGGAACAAAGTGCAGTCATATCACTCTGCCCTGCAAAAAGTATCCTTTATCCACTAAGAGAAGGGCTGTCATTGATGAAAAAGATGAACTACATGCTGGCGGTTTTTATCCTTACAGAACTGATCTTAACATCCTGCAAAAAATCGACCACTCCCGAAACTCCTTCAAACACCAAAGTAGTCGCCTGGGCGGTAGGTATGCAGGATACCAACTCGGTAGGAATGGTCCTGTATACCGATGACGCAGGGGAAACCTGGGAACGGCAGGGAAACCAAGCGATGTTTACCGGCGTTGATGTCATAAATGTATGGGCTATTGATCAACAAAATGCATGGATCATATGTTCCGGAAATAAAATATTCAGGACTCTTGATGGTGGAACCACCTGGATTCCGGTCCAGGCTCCTGCTATCCCGGGCGACCCGGAACTTTCCGGAATATCTGTCATCGGCAACACCACTATCTGGATCAGCGGAGACCTGGGAACGGTCTATCATTCAAGTGATGCCGGAAATACCTGGACAGTCTATGACAGCTCTTTTTTCCACAGCGGAGGGATGCAGGGAATCCTTGCAGTCACTGAACGGATTGTTTATGTTGTAGGGCATTTTAACACAGGAGCCGGGGATTATGGTTTTATTGCGCGTACTCTCAATGGTGGAGTGACCTGGGATTCAATCTCATTACCCAACAATTTCAACCGCAATTTATGGATCGGAGTGGATGCGGTCGATTCCACTCATGTGATCATCTATGGGCAGCATGGTCACTATACGCTTACAAAAAACGGAGGCAACACCTGGTCAACACCCGATTCCGTTACAGCAGGTGACATCAATGCATTGGTTATGCTGAGCAAGGATAATTTCTGGGGAGCGTTTGATTACGACCAGATTTTCAAAACCTATGACGGAGGAAAAAACTGGCTGCCACAAACCAGCGCCGGATCCCTCAATCAATTTCTTGTCGGGATTGATACCTATTACTCCCAAACAGCGTTGATCGTTGGTGAATCGGCCGGATGGCAGAAAGCAGGAAAGATAATCAAGACAACGGATGGGGGTAAAAACTGGTACCTGCGCCATGCCTGTGACTCAAAACTCTGGAAAGTCCGTTTCGCCAGGATCCAGCAGTGAAAATTCAGTCCTCAGTCTTCAGTCCTCAGTCCTCAGTCCTCAGTCCTCAGTCCTCAGTCTTCAGTCCTCAGTCTTCAGTCCTCAGTCTTCAGTCTTCAGTCATTATCCCACGTCCCTTATACCAGCTCATGTCTGAAGGAATCCTGCCTGATGAAGATAAAGAGAAGGATGGTGAACGCCCAGAGGGAGGATCCTCCGTAACTGAGGAATGGCAATGGGATTCCGATCACAGGGACCAGGCCGAGGGTCATCCCGATGTTGATGGCGAAATGGGTGAAGAGGACAGAAGCAACGGAATAGCCAAAGACTCTGCTGAACCTGGAACGCTGTCGTTCTGCAACGAGAATGATCCTGATAAATAATGCCATGTAAAGTGCGATAAGAACCACACTGCCCAGAAATCCCCACTCCTCTCCAACGGTGCAAAAAATGAAATCGGTGCTTTGCTCGGGAACGAAATTGTATTTGGTCTGTGTTCCCTGGAGGTAACCCTTCCCAAGTACCTGGCCTGAACCGATAGCTATCAGGGATTGATTGACATTGTATCCGGCTCCTTTCAGGTCGCTGGTTTTTCCAATCAGCACGTTGATGCGCTGGCGCTGATGGGACTGCAGGATATTGTTGACGGCATAGTCAACGGAAAGCACATACCCGGCCGATCCTGCAAGGATTGCCAGGGAGATCATCAGGTGACGGCTTTTTTTCAAGGAACGCAGGTAAAAAACCACGATCCCGGCAAAGAGGATTCCGATCAGAAGAAATTTGTTTACCAAAAGAGCCAGGATGCCTATCACCGGAAGAGCAAACAAAGCAAGCATCACATACCTGCTCATCCCAAACCGGTAGAATACCAGAAGGAAAGCGAAGAAAACCAGGGCAGAGCCGGTATCTCTCTGAAGGAGTATAAGGAGGGCCGGAAAGAATATAAGGCCTGCTGCTCTGATCCAGGTTTTTATTTTCCCCAGGCCGAGATCTGTTTTGCTGAGGTATTTGGCTACGACCAGAGCTGTGGCCACCTTTGCAAATTCGGCAGGCTGGATTGCAATGCTGCCAAAATGAAGCCACGACCGTGCCCCGGAGATGTCACGGCCGATAAAGATGACCACGACGAGTACCATGATCGTTCCGGCATAGATCAGCCAGGCAAATTGTGAAAAGAATTTTGGATCTATGGACAGGGTGATGATTGCCAGGATCAGCGCTGCACTGATCCAAACAAGCTGTTTTCCATAGCGCTGTGAAATATCCAGGATGCTGGGTTGCATATCGTCATAGACAGCTGCATAAATATTGAGCCACCCGAAAAGGATAAGCGCAAGGTACAGGAATACCATCACCCAGTCAATTCTGTGGAATATGCCGTACTCTCTTTTCATCTACTGATCAGGTTCCCATCGGTCATCCGTTTCTTTAACTCTTCTCTCTTAACCGCTCCTTTTAAATATTGCTCTATCATAAGGCTGGCAATAGGAGCCGCCCAGGAGGAGCCCCATCCTGCATTCTCAACGATGACGGAGAGAGCGATCCTGGGATTTTCCTTCGGTGCAAATGCAATAAATATGGAGTGATTATCCCCATGCGGATTCTGGGCTGTTCCCGTTTTGGCACAAACAGCAATGCTGTCCAGTTTTGCATTGGTCGCTGTACCGGCAAGAACTACCCTTTCCATCCCTTCAACCACGATATCAAAATACTTTGGATCAACCGTACAGTAATTTTTTTCCATGAAAATCCTGTTAACGCTGCTTGGTTTTCCTACTCCCCTGATAACATGCGGGATGATATAATATCCACGGTTGGCGATCACCGCTGTCACGTTGGCCAGCTGGACGGGTGTTACTAGGATTTCACCCTGTCCGATAGCCAATGAGATGACGGTAAGAGACCTCCACCTGTTTTTACCGTAGTACTTGTCGTAATAGTTGCTGGATGGAATATTTCCGGAAAGTTCACTGGGAAGGTCCAGACCTATTTTTTTACCCATACCGAATGAGAGAATATGGTTGCGCCAGATATTGTAATCCTTTTCGGTGGAATAAAAACCATCTTTCTCAAGGATCGATTTGAACACCCTGCAATAATACGTGTTGCAGGAATATTGAATGGATTCGACCAGATCCAGCGGACCGGCATGGCTATGACACCCGACCACGTGACCGTTACCAATGGCAAAACCACCTGGGCATCCATACCGGGTACCCGGCGAAAGAACACCGACCTGCAATCCAACCAGTGCGTTGACAGTTTTAAATGTTGACCCGGGAGGGTAGGTAGCCATCAGGGCACGGTTGAAGAGCGGAATGTTGATGGAATCAGCCGCTAGCATTGAAAAATTCGTGTTCCGGATACGGCCAACCAGTAAGTTGGGATCATAGGCAGGGCTTGATACCAAGCAAAGAACCTCTCCGCTGGAAGGTTCAATAGCAACTATGCTCCCTTTTTTATTCTGCATCAGCAACTCCCCAAGCTGCTGCAGATCGGCATCGATCGATGACCAGAGATCGGTGCCCGGAGAGGATAGTGTATCGTATTGTCCGTTTTGGAAGCTTCCCATATCCCGGTTGTGTACATCCACCACCCGGAGTTTCATCCCTTTTTGTCCGCGTAAGATCTCTTCATAGGACTTTTCAATCCCGCTGATGCCGATATGGTCGCCTGGTTTGTAATAGGGGTTTGCATCAATGATCGATGGACTTGCTTCCCCCACATAACCTAACATATGTGCCGCCACTGGGTAGTTATATCTCCTGAGGGTCCGGGGCTGAACGAAAAACCCGGGGAACATGAACATCTTTTCCTGAAGGGCGCCAAAATTCTCCCTGTTGATCTGTGTCTCGAAAACGGAAGGCTTATAGGATGAATAATTCCTAGCCAGTTTCAACCTGTCCCTGAACTCTTCCTTCCCGATGTTCAGTAACCGGCAGAATTCAATAGTATCCATCCTCTTCACCTGGTTTGGAATCACCATCATATCATAGGCAGCTTCATTGCAAACCAGCAATTTCCCGTTGCGGTCGTAGATAAGTCCGCGGGCCGGGTACTGCGTGATATACCGGAGGACATTGTTGTTGGCCGAAAGGATGTATTTCTCGACCAGGACCTGAACATAAAAGAGACGAAAGATAAACACAATCCCGGTCAGCAAAAAAAACCCGAGAATGATGAATTTCCGGTTCTCGTAAAGTTTTTCCATCGGCGCCGTTACCTCTTGAGAGGGATGTCGGGAGTGGTCAGAATGTTACTTTTGTTGAGCGCCCGGTCGTAAATGAAGCATTCAAACCGTACCGTGTCAAAAGCAGGAGAAGGATCCATGGTCAGCGTATCAGATATGAATCCTTTGATCGCTTTTCCCGGATAGTCGGGATTCAGGACAGGTATCCGTGCGCTGAACGGGGGATTCAGCACTACCTCAACATAGCCTGTATCGCGCTTCTCGAAATAACGGATCACGAGGTTGTAATAATAATTGCCTCCGCGGTTGTATGGTACAAACGTATCTCCCGGATTAAGCCCAATGTCCCCGTTGCCATCCTGGAAATCAAAAGAAAGGATCCCTTTGACTGCATACTGGCCTGTATCGAATAGCAGTACAAAAGGACGCAGGGAGATCTCTGGAATGTCTGAAAACTCTTCCTGCTTGACACAGGAAGACACAAGGAGTATTCCGATCAGGCCGGTTACCAATACCCTTATCCGTTTTTCAAGAATGTGCCGAATCATTTCGTATCTTTGATGGAGTGCTAAATTACATAATTTATCGATAGACAGGGCGTTTCAGGAACAATGATTTTTTCAGAAACAATAGGAAATATCCAATCGGAAGAGCAGTTCAACCGGCTGGCCCTGGAGGGTTTCCGTTACCAACTCCAGCGAAATCAGGTCTATGCTGAATTTGTCGACGCATTAGGAATTCACGCGTCTACGGTAACTCACTTTTCCAGGATCCCTTTCCTGCCGATCGGATTTTATAAGACAAGAGAAGTCTATGCTGCCGAAGAGGCTCCATCAGTGACCTTTCGCAGCAGCGGAACCACAGGGATGCAACGAAGTACGCATGCTGTCGCCGATACTTCACTTTACCGCTCATCCCTCCTGGAAGGGTTCAGGCACTTTTACGGAGAACCATCCCGGTATCTGATCTGTGCTCTCACTCCTTCACATGAAATGGTCACCGAATCCTCACTGGCCTATATGATCGACGCGTGGATCAACTCCGGGGCACAACCGGGAAGCGGATTCTACCTGGACGAACAGGAACGGCTGGCGGAACTTCTTCAAGGCGCAAGGCACAGGGCACAGGGCACAGGGCACAGGGCACAGGGCACAGGGCACAGGGCACAGGGCACAGGGCACAGGGCACAGGGTGATCGCAGTCCGGCAGAACAATCCCAAAACCCGGATCCCGGATCCCGGATCCTTCTCATCGGCCTCACCTATGCGCTCCTCGACTTTGCGGAAAGATATCCTCAACCTCTTCCCGGAGCCCTTATCATGGAGACCGGGGGGATGAAGGGACAGCGAAAAGAGTTAATCAGGGAGGAGGTGCATGAAATTCTGAAAGAGGCTTTTTCTGTTGAAGAGGTGCATTCCGAATATGGCATGGCTGAGATGCTTTCGCAAGCCTATTCACCAGGAAACGGCAGGTTCACCACGCCGCCATGGATGAAGATCCTTATCCGCGATCCGAACGACCCGCTTTCAATTTCCGGAACGGGAAGAACCGGCGGGATAAACATCATCGACCTGGCAAACTGGTACTCGTGCCCTTTCCTGGCCACCCAGGATCTAGGCCGCCTTCACGCCGACGGCTCCTTTGAAGTTCTCGGCCGGTTTGATCATAGCGATCTGAGGGGATGCAATCTTTTAATGAGCGATTAGGGAAGAGGGAAGAGGGAAGAGGGAAGAGGGAAGAGGGAAGAGGGATTGAACATTGGAGGACCCTTAAACCCTCATTCCCTCATACCCTCACACCCTCATACCCTCATACTCACAAACCCTCTTCCGTCTCCCTTCCAACCATAACTTCGGGATTATCATTCCTCGTGGAGTTCACCAGATTCGTAACAGGGAAGGCTTTCATCAGCCCGGCAGGATAAGGTTTAAGGAGTCCTTTCAACGCCGTTTCGCCGGGTTCGTCCAGCCACATTTTCTCATTTTCAGGCAGCAGGATCACCGGCATCCGGTTGTGGACAGGCGCAACCAGCTCGTTGGCTTCGGTGGTGATGATGGAGAAGGAATGAATGATCTCGCCTTCACTGCTGACCCATTTATCCCAGATGCCGGCCATGGTAAACGGATCACCGCTTTTTAAGACGATCCGGTAAGGGATTTTGACGGCATTTTTTTTCCATTCGTAGAATCCGTCGGCAGGGACCAGGCAACGCCTTCTGCGGAAAGCATTCTTGAAGGAGGCTTTTTCTGCAATCGTCTCCGCTTTGGCATTGATCAGTTTGTTTCCGATCAGCGGGTCTTTCGCCCAGAACGGGATCAGGCCCCAGCGGAAAAAATTCAGATTACCCGGATCCTGATTGCTGATGACGGCAAGGTTCTGGGACGGGGCGCAGTTGTATCGGGCTTTGTAGATAGCCGACCTGACTGAAACGCCAAACCGTTCTTTGATCAGCTCATCTTCAATGGCAAATGAATAACGTCCGCACATGTCTGTCAGATTGATGTTGATGATTCATAGCCCATTGTCAGCGGGACCCTTCAACAATCAGGACAATCTCTCCTTTCACCTCTTTCTCTGAGAGATGTTCAGAAAGTTCCTGCAGGGTTCCACGGATGGTTTCTTCATACAGTTTAGACAACTCCCTTGAAACAGAGGCCATCCTGTCGGGTCCGAGTTGCTCAATCAGTTGATTGATCAGTTTCACCAGGCGGAAAGGGGACTCATAAAAGACAAGGGTGTAAGGCAGGGCTGAAAGTTCCTTGATTTTGCCCTGACGACCTTTTTTATGAGGAAGGAAACCGACAAACAGGAAGCTGTCGCAGGGAATTCCCGAATTTACAAGCGCCGGAACAAATGCGGTCGGCCCCGGCAGGGTCTCTACCTTAAATCCTTCCCGAAGGCATTCCCGTACCAGCAGAAAACCGGGATCGGATATACCCGGGGTTCCGGCATCACTGACAAGCGCCGCTGACTCTCCCGATTTCAGTTTGTTGATAATAGATGCAAGGGCTTTGTGTTCGTTAAACTGATGGTGTGAAACCAGCTTGTTCCTGATGTCAAAATGTTTGAGAAGGATCCCTGTTTTCCTGGTGTCCTCCGACAGGATAAAATCGACCTCCTTCAACACACGGATGGCCCGGAGGGTCATATCCTCGAGGTTTCCTACCGGGGTGGGTACCAGGAAAAGTGATGCCGGCCTGTTCATGTGTTGGTGACAAGTTTGAACCCAACGCCATGTACATTGATCAGTCCTACCGTTGGGTCCTGTTTCAGGTATTTCCGGAGTTTGACGATATAGACATCCATGCTCCTTGCATTGAAATAACTGTCGTTGCTCCAGATTTCAGTCAGGGCTTCACTGCGGGTAAGCACATCGTTTACATGCAGGCAAAGCAACCTGAGCAGGCCGCTTTCTTTTGATGTCAGCTTCTGTTCATGTTTCCCGATGCTGAGGGTCTGGCGGTGCATATCAAAGCTGTATGCGCCTATCTTGAAAGTCACTTCATTCTGAGACAATTTCGGACTGTCTTCAAGCCTTCTGAGAATTGCCTGCATGCGCAGCAGCAGCTCCTCCATGCTGAAAGGCTTGGTGAGGTAGTCATCTCCGCCAAGTTCAAAACCCTTGAGTTTATCTTCCTGCATCGATTTCGCTGTCAGAAAAAGGATCGGAGTCTTTGTATCCTGCGAACGGATCTCTTTTGCAACAGCGAATCCGTCCTTTACCGGCATCATGATATCCAGGATGCAAAAATCAATCTCCCGGGTTGCGAAGGTCTCTATGGCTTCCTGTCCGGTCAGGCAAAGGGTTGTACGAAATCCTTTGGCATCAAGGTAATTTTTCAGGAGATTCCCCAGGTTTCGGTCATCCTCTGCCAGCAGGATATTTATTGGTTTCTTTTCCATGTGCCCTAGCTCTGTATGTTGTAAGGAAGGTAAATTTTGAACTGTGTTCCTCTGTTTATTTCACTGTCGACTGAAATCTTCCCGC
>Ga0172368_10001871_pt1 | contig 27831 bp, 20 predicted proteins | sample Lak11m_FD_114540 | JGI IMG/M metagenome (GOLD analysis project Ga0172368, IMG submission 114540) | Freshwater microbial communities from Kabuno Bay, South-Kivu, Congo - kab_022012_11m | ecosystem: Environmental > Aquatic > Freshwater > Lake | place: Democratic Republic of the Congo: South-Kivu...
ACGAACCAACGACGACGGTAAAGAGGTATGGTTTTGTAGTCTTGGATTTCGGACGGTATAAAATAGCCATTTTTATAATACGGCGGCTTTGTAATATCTCCCTGAGTTTTGGAAGATTGCGTTTCTGGTTGTTGATTTGATGTTATAGGATTTTGGGGTGGATCTTGTGGTTGCATGATTTACCCTTTCAATTAGTTAACAATTTTTAACAGCCACCATGCTCAAATATATCACTACCTAGAATTAGTACAAAATCTCCGAGTCCAATTTGGTAAATGACATAAGCATACTTATCGGTAAATTGTTGGATGTTCAGATTCTTCAAAATTTCAATATTAGATGAACTTCTAGTTGTATATTTAGTCTGAAGGAGCCCCGGAAGAAGTAACAAATGCTCTTCAGATAGTTGAGGAGCATCTAACATCCGAGTCAAGAAACAAACTTTCTGCTATGCCGGGATTGGAATTTCACAATGTTTCAGATAATGTATGGTTCCCCGGACAATATCTCTAATTTACTAGCTTCCTCAATATTATCGTGATGAAGATTACCGCCTATTAGTGTTTGATTACGATCCTATCTATAACTAATTATTTCCTATTTTACGCTATAGCGTAAAATAGGAAATAATTTTAGCAACCGTGTGTTACCAAATGTTTTGTATAAAAAGTTTACAGAATAAAATAGGATGGTGGCGCCACCTGGACTCGAACCAGGGACACAAGGCTCTTCAAGCCTCTGCTCTACCAACTGAGCTATAGCGCCATATAACAAATAATTGGTGGGTGATGAGGGACTCGAACCCCCGACCCTCTCGGTGTAAACGAGATGCTCTAGCCAACTGAGCTAATCACCCATAACTTTATTATACTTTAAGGTTCGAATCTGGGACTCGAGTCACGTTCCGCGACCACATTCTGCGGTCCCGTCGCCACTTCTTTCAAAACAAGTTTTGAAGAGTGGTCTCCCTTGCAGATTGCCACTGGCAATCTTCACCCGAAACTTCACGATTGGTAACAAGTTACCATCGGAAGGTTTCCTTGCGACCCGCCACAGGCGGCTCTCACCCCGACCCTCTCGGTGTAAACGAGAGACCAAAGCCAACTGACCTGCCCGCTGTGCCAGCAAGGCAGGCGAGGCTAATCGCCCATAATTCACGCAAATGGTGCGCGAGAGAGGATTTGAACCTCCACAGGATTGCTCCCACTACCACCTCAAGGTAGCGCGTATACCATTTCGCCACTCGCGCATTATGTAAAAGAACTCTGTTATCCTACCTGTTATTAGTAAAAAACTCAAGTTAATTAAACAGTACTCGCCACAGCTTACCGAGGCAAGTGGTCGTATAGATGGTCTACCGAGTAATCACTGCGCAGCAGGGGCTTAATATCGTCAAGTGTAACGTCAATCTTTACACCCGGATTAAGTGTGTTATAAGGGTCAAAAATCTTCTTGGTTTTTTGCAGAAGAGCATATATTTCGTCGCCGTATAGTGGTTTCAAATACGGCGCTCGAAGCCGCCCGTCACCGTGCCCACCACTGGTACTACCGCCTAAACCAATAACCAGCTTGTAGTATTCATCCATTAGCAAAAACAACTTTTGGCGGTCGCCAACTTGGGATAAATCTAGTCGCGGGCGCATATGCAAATTAGCGTCACCGGCATGCCCCCAAATGCCACCCTCAACGTGGTTTTTGGCAAACATCATATTTATACCCTCAACGTATTTTCTAAAGTTATCTACCGGCACAATGCCGTCGTCAATAAACGGGATTGCGTAGGTGTTATTATCTGAACTAGTCAGCACATTTGAGGCGCCATGGCGAATCTTCCACAACCGTTCTTTGGCAATGTCTTCCGTTTCCACGCGACAAACAACCTGATAGTGATCCAGTAGTTTCTGGGCCTTTTTTGCCATATGCTTTTGGATGCGCGGGCTTAAATTGTCAAATTCAATCAAAAGCACCACTTTAGGATACGGTTTTTCAATAATTCCTTTCAGTTGGTTGGGGTTGTGCTTATCAATAAAATCTAATAGTTGGCTGTCTACGGCCTCTACGGCGCAGGGTGCATCTGGGAATTTGCGTAGTTCTAGGATGATTTCTTCGGCCATTTTGAGGTCGTCCACAAATGCAGCAACAAGCGTGGTGGCCGGATTGTACGGTTCGGTCCCAATTTGGACTTCACTAACAATTCCCAGAGTCCCTTGCGAGCCAACAAACAGCGGTGTTAAGTCAAACGAGCTGTCTTTATGCTTTACATCAAGCAAATTATAACCGGCCGTGTTTCTGGTAACTGCCCGGCGCATCCCTTCCAGCGTTTGATGATTTTCTTCTAAAAGCGTATCCAGCGCCCGGTAAATTTCACCTTCAAATGTTACTAATCCTAGCTTTCTATTTAGCTCGCGCTTGCTAAGACGTTTAGTCTCAATAACCTCGCCATTAGCCAGCACTACCCGCAGACTTTTGACATAATTAGCCGTCGCGCCATATTTGAAGGACTTTTCGCCACTGTCATTGTTGCCAACCGCCCCGCCGATGGTGCTAAACTCCATTGACGACGGGTAAGGCGGCAAAAACCGTCCGTGAGTATGTAGCGCCTGTTGCAATTTGCCGAAATTGATGCCTGGTTCCACCGTAACATTGCCGGTTTTGCTATCTAGCTCCAAAATGCGGTTCATATGTCCCGGGAAAACTACGATAATGCCGTTACCGATGGCGGCACCGTTTTGATCTGCCCCCATACCACGAGCCGTAACAGGGATTGTCCGCCCTCGTTCAGCTAATTGCCACGTAAAACGAGTGGTTTTACGTATATCATTTTCATTACGCGGATAAACTACAACTGAAGGAGTCAGGGCAAATACACTGGCATCAGTAGCGTAATATTTGCAAACGTTAGGTGTAATTATGACCTCACCCAAAAGATGTTCTTGTAAATAGTGTGCAATTTTACTCATATAAATCACTAATAACTATAGCATATTCATAGTCTTGCCGATGTATAAATTAAGCTTTTGGTGCGAGTTTCTGATATAGTTTTGATAGCTGAAATAGTTTGGGTGTAGTTTAATTTGATGCCGCGATGGCGAAACTGGTAGACGCGCTAGCTTCAGGAGCTAGTGATTGCAAAATCATGGAGGTTCGAGTCCTCTTCGCGGCACCAAATTAAAATACAAGAAATTGATTTGCTTGCTTGCCTACTCCGCTCCGCAACGAAGGGTAGCCTGAAAAAACTAATAACACCCTTTTAAGATTATTAAGAATATAAAAGTCCATGGTCTTTATCCAGGCTCTGAAAAACTGATACCACTCTTCAGGGTTAAGTCGAATAAAGCCGTAACTTGCTCCGAGTTATCCTAATAAGAAACTACGAGGAGATGCTTTAGTCATTGTTACGGCGCGACTTAACCCTTGGTTAGAGTGGTAATCACTGTTTTTCAGCCGCCTGTCGGTTTTTGGGTTCCGTTTTGCCGAGACAAAATGGAACAAAACATTTGGTACTTTGGTAAAAGTACATTATTTTGGTTCCCCGCCTGCCATGCTGGCACAGCGGGCAGGTTTGGAAAAGAATTTCAATGTTGCTAATTCTTGATGGCCTTGCCTTGCACAATCATCCAGTTTTCGACATTTTCGTAACGGTTGACATCATTATTAATTGTGGTTGGGTTAAATCCAAAAAGCTGACCGCGTGTAACATACAAGAATCGTGGCTGATACAGTGCAATAGCTGGTGCATCATTGCGCCAAGTTTCTAAAAATGGTTGGTATTTGACTGTCCGAATAGCCGGGTCAGTTCGAGTGCGACCGGCCTCTAATGCTTTATCGGCAACCGGAGACTTATAGTCAGAAAAATTAAGCCGGTTTTGTGAACGAATATCGGCCTGCGAGCTGTGCCAATAGGGGAAAACATCCGGATCCGACCCCAGCTCTATACCATACAAAAGCGCATCATAATTACGCCCGGCAATTGTGGCCTGCAAATCGGTTTCTTCTTGAAGTGATACAACAACGTCCGCACCAACCAACCGCCACTGTTTTTGTAGTTCCCGTGCTATATTTTCATACTCAGTATTATTTTGCGAGTAAAGCGTTAGACTAAGCGTTTTGCCGTTTTTGATACGCAATCCTTCATCGTTAAATTTCCAGCCAGCCTCATCCAACAATTTTTGAGCACCGCCCAAATTATAACCAAGCTGGGCCAGTTTCTGGTTATAGCCAAGCACCGTCTTTATAAATGGCTCATTAGCAACTTTGGCCGGATAGCCAAGACCACTCAAGATTTTGCCTGTATCAGTTGCCTCAGTTAGGGCTTGACGTACTTTTGCGTCGCCAAATACCTGGCTGGAATTTCTCAAGAAAACCATTACCTCGCTTTGCAATGGAATATCGTATCTATAAATGTTGTTTTCCTTTTCCAGCTCTTTTGGAATACTGACAAGCCCGGACAAGCCATTCAGCTCTTGGTTTTTGAAACTATCTACCATCCGTTTTTCATCGTGAAATGAACGAATGATTAACTTGTTAAGCTTTGGTTTTCCGCTATAAAAATCATTGTTTGCCACCAAAGCAATTTGCTCTTCACGTTCCTCTGGCGTATCGCCGACTAGTTGGACTTTTTCCCACTTAAACGGACCAGCGCCAATTGGATTAACCGTATTGAACCCAACTGACCGCAACTCCGATATCGGCACATCTTTTAACAAATGCTTCGGTACAATACCGTTAGTCATAGAATACGGAAAGGCGCTCAGAGCATTTGGCAAAACAAACTGCACGGTTTGGGCGTCAACGGCAGAAACTTTAATACCTTGCCAGCTCGGAAATAGTGGTGATTTAGCATCTGGATTTTGGATCAGCTGGTAAGTAAAAACCACGTCATCGGCAGTCAGTGATTCGCCGTCTTGCCAGCGCAAGTTTGGGCGCAAGCGAACAGTGTATTTCATAGCGTGTTCGTCTACTTTCCAGCTCTCGGCCAAATCCCCTGATAGTTGGTTCTTCTCGTTGTAATGTAATAGACCAGCAAATACTAGATTTGCTACACTGCCATCCACACTACCAGTTGCATATAAAGGATTAGCATTAGTAAATGTTCCAAGTATGCCTTCAACGTAAGTACCGCCGGCAATCGGCTGGTTCATCAAATAATAATTTCCCAGCATTCTGGTTTGGACGGCCACACCGACAATCAACAGTAGCATAAGACCAAGCCACCCACTTGTAAACCGAAATACCCCGGGCAAGCGGTTGATGCGACTAAAGAAATGCCGTTCAATATGCTCTTCGGCTTGAACGCCAATCTCTTGCACCTGATTTTTACTGCGACGTATTCGCCGTCGCCAACGCAACTTGGTAATGCGGTCAATCATTAGTTATACCTTAAGCAATAATGCCAAGAATTAAAGCCATAGCAAAGACGATCACTGTGATGATAGTTATTTGGTGCAAGCTTTTGTCGGCGCCACGTCGAACTGTATTGACTTCGCCCCCACCACCCAGGCCAGCGCCTAAGCTGGCCCCGCGAGTTTGAATTAAAATAAGTAGACAAGCTAGTAGCATTGAGCCGATAGTTATGTAGTTAAAGATGTTCAATTATTCCTCCAAAGTACTGCTTTATTGTAGTGGAAGTGGCGCCCGATGTGAAGCGTTTATTTTTCTTCCAGTATGGTAGTTACCAGATAATTAACCAACCCGATAACCATTCCAGCCAGCATTGCCACACCGAAATTGTTCACCTGTAGAGGAGAATAAAGTTTGCTGACCAGCATTACCATCAGCCCGTTTATTACAATCATAAAAAGGCCCAAGCTGAACAAAATTGCCGGCAAAGACATGATAACGACAATCGGTTTGATAATGGCGTTGACTACTGCCAAGATAAAGCCGGAAATTATGATGACAACCAGACGGCTATCATAAGTGATGCGCTGGCTAAGCAGACCGGCTGCCACCCATAGACCCAAGCTACAGACGAACCATCTTATTAGAAACCGCGTATATGGGCGTTTCATCAGTCTTCACCTACAGTTTCGACTGATAGATGTAGTGATACATCCAGCTTAAGCCAAGAATAATAAACCAACGCTGATAGATGTTCGTAGCGTTTCGCGAAGTACATCATACTTACGTTTATTTTAACACAGATTCTTAGGGCATTTTAGGCTTAAATTCGTATTGCCTTTCAAGGTAATCAGTGCGTCATCCTCAATCCTAATGCCGATTTTTTCTTCAGGAATATAAATGCCTGGCTCCACCGTCAACACCATTCCGTTTTCCAGCGGCCGTTCATAATCACCCGCGTCATGTACATCTAATCCCAGAAAATGAGACACCGAGTGAGGGCAAAATTTATGTACCGACTCTTTGTTTATTACTTTTATTAGTCCCAGCTCGCGTAATTTTTCTCCTGTATAATGCAGTGTTTTATGCTCATAAGTTTTTATCATTAAGCCCGGTTTTAGCAGGCCTAGGGCATATTGTTGGATGTCTTTTACTGCATCATAAACAGTTCTGATTCTTTTTGATGGCTTGGCGATGGCATAGGTACGCGTGATATCGGCCCCATAATGTTCCACTTCTGCTCCAACGTCCATAAGTAGCAGTTTTTTGTCATCTAGGGCGGCATTATTCGCTATGTAGTGCAAAGTGCAGGCGTTACTGCCACTTGCAATAATTGGCTGATAAGCGTGCCCGCCGGCGCCACGTTTGCGAAAACCAGCCGTTATGTCCGCTTCAACTTCGTATTCCCAGTTATATTTGGCGAGTTTTTTGGCAACGTCTTTAAGGGTATGTGTGGTGATATCAATGGCTGTTTGCAACGCCGCCAGTTCCGCGGGTTGCTTGACCATTCTTAGCCGGATCAGGTGCGGAGCTAAGTCCAATAATTTGGCATCAGGCGCAATAGCTTTTATTTTTTCTATCAGCGTGGCGCGCGCCGGATTTGTATACATCCCGATATGTGGCACAAATTCGGGCGAGGCAGCCAGTGTGGCAATATGTTTGACGCGTTTTAGCCGAGTGATAAGCTGTTTCCAGCCGGTTTTATTATCCAGAACTGTGTTTATTCCAGAAGTTTTGGTAATTTTTTCTATCTCAATACTGCCATCAAAGATTTCTTGCACATGCTCGCGCGGTGGTAAGATAAAATACTCCTTATATTTATCAAGTACCACTATCAAATTCGGGTCATTTATCCCTGTTAAATACCAAAAACTGCTATCTTGCTGGAACGAGTATGCCGTATCGCCGCTACGCTGCAATAAACCGTTGGCGGTCAATACAATCGGCGCAGTGCCGCGAAACAAACTTCGCAGTTTTGCCCGATTCCCCTCAAAAAACTCTGGCCCAAAATGTCCACTCATAGTCAGACACCTAGTATACCAAATCTTTTCTATTTGTTTATGAGTGCGTTTTGATTTTGGCAGCTAGTTTGGGGGCGATGATCTTAGTGAGTTCGGGTTCGGTGGCTGTTAGGACGGCTTTGGCAGAGCCAAAATGCTTGATGAGCTTTTTGCGAGTAGCCGGGCCGATGCCGGGGATATCGTCCAAAATACTAGCGCTTACCCGTTTCGTTTTAAGCGTAGAGTGATAACTGACGGCAAAGCGGTGCGATTCATCGCGAATCCGCTGTAATAGCTTCACCAAATTCGTATTATGCGGCAAATTTACCAAGATAAAATCACCCGATTCTTTGGCATAACCGCCCAGCTTGTGCAACGCCCTATAATTTAACTCCAGCCCACTCCCTAAACTCTGCTCTTTTAAACTGAGCAACGTCGAAGGTCTGCCCTCTGCCCTTTTGACCTGAGCAACGTCGAAGGTCTGCCCTGCTTCAGCTTTGCGAATAACAATCTGCTCTTCCCTTTTCGCCAGCCCAACAAACGGAATACTGTACAAGGTTGAACCTTGTACAGTTGCTTCGTTGCGGGCGCGAATAGCCGAATCCAACTGACCCTTACCGCCATCAATTAGTACCAAGTCTGGCATACCCCACCAGGAGCTGCGCGCCGTACTTCCCTGCTTTCCGGCAGAGCCAGAAACTCTGGAAGTACTTGTGGCGCTGGACTGTGTTGTTAGCTCCGCTACTCGTTTATCATACTCCTTGTACGACTCAGTCCGCTGCTCCCTATCGCCTTGTTCAGTATCCACACGCCTAACTCCTGACAAATGCTTAAACCGGCGGATAATGGTTTGGTGGATGTTAGCAAAATCGTCATTGCGCTGGGCGACTTTGAACTTGCGATACTGGGCTTTGTTCGGCACGCCGTTAGAGAACACCACCATGCTGGCGACCACATCGGTGCCGCTCATATGGCTGATGTCATAGCCCTCTATCCGCCGTAACAGACGAACCGCACTATTCTGCTCTCTAGCGGAACCAGAAATTCCGATAGGTCGCTTAGACTGTTCGGATTCTGGTTCATAAAGACCCAGTAATTCAGATAGCTCATTTAGGGCAACATCTTTGCTGATGTCCAGAAACTCGCTATCCCCAAAAACGACTTGCTGACTTAGATTTTTTAGCGCGCCAAGTTGGTCACGAGCTTTGATCGCTTCCTCAAATTGCAAATTCTTGGCAAACTTTGCTATGTCTTTTTCTAAAGATTTCTCAATAGTTTTACGCTTGCCTGCCAGTACTGCCATCAACCGGCGCAGATTAGAACGATAATCGGCCAAAGTGGTTTTGCCTTCTTCCAGCCCGGGATCAAGCCCCAAATGATAATGCAAACTAACCCGTTTCTGCCCGCTACTTTTGCCCGTAGAATAAGGAAAAATTCGCCTCAAAACCTTTAGCGCGCGCCGAATACTGTCTCCGCTCAGATACGGACCGAAATAGTGGGCTTTGTCATCAAGTGGACGGCGAGTGGTCGTTACGGTCGGGTGATCGCTGTCATAGTCAACACGCACAAAAACCAGACTTTTGTCATCACGAAGCAAAATGTTGTAGCGCGGCATATAGCGCCGGATTAGCTCGGCTTCTAAAAACAGGGCGTCCAGCTCGCTGTCTACTTCTTGCCACTCAACATCGGCGATTTCACCTACTAAGGCCTCGGTTTTTTGATCGCGGCTGCGGCTTGATTGAAAATACTGCCGGACGCGATTTTTTAACACCGCCGCCTTGCCAATATAAATAATCTGACCCTTAGCGTCTTTGAAAAAGTACACGCCAGGCGATTTGGGCAAATCTTTTAGCTTGTCGGATAGGGATATTAACATTGATAATCAATTATACTCCAGATTGAACCACTATTTTCATATCTGTTTTGGCGAAATTTGACTTCATAGTCCCAACAATACAAAATCTAAATGCCATACCGCACCCGAGCGGCCATAAACAACCAGACTTCGCTCACCGTATCTATGTATATGCTTCTCTCGGTCTGTCTGTTTATGACTCACTCGGATTATCGGCCTGTCAAAACAGATTTTGTATTGTGGGAACTATAAGTGGTATAATTTACGAACTACTACTTAAAGGAAAGGGCGGCAGATATGTTTTACAATATTTTACAAATAAATGGCAAACCCGCCCGTATGGCGTGCTAGCCAGTCCTAACAAAAATCCCTTAAACAAATTAGCTTTTAGTAACGAAAACCGCAACAAAGGAGGTTGCGGTCTATGAATAAAATATCAACCACCAAAACTACGCTGCAGATTTTTTGGCAGCATACTAAGCGCTACAAGAGCGCCCTAGCTATTATTTACCCGAGCATTTTGGTAGCTCAATTTGCCGAGGATATGCTAGCGCCTCTGTTAATTAGCGGTATTTTGAGTAATTTGGCGGCCGGCAACAGGCAAGCTCTAACGCTAGCGAAAATTTGGCCGATTTTACTTATAATTTCGGCTCTGGAACTATCCGGCAATTTTATTTGGAATATGATTGTACGGGTCTTTTGGCGTATGCAAGACAAAATAATGTGCGACCTAAATCTAACGATTTTTAAACACTTGAGCAGTATGAGCTATCGTTTCTTCAGCGACAGGTTTGCCGGGTCTTTAGTCAACCAAACCAACAAATTCGTTAGCTCGTATGAAAGGTTTACTGACGCCATGACGTTTAGCGTATTCAAATTATTTGTTTCACTGCTATTAACAGCGATAATCCTGGCGCCAAAAGCGCCAGTTGTTGTATTAGCCATTTTGATTATTACTGCCATTTACGCCCCCGTTGTCTGGATATTTAGACGCCGACAAGTAGCTTATACCCGCAAATGGGCATCGGCAGAGACTAAACGCACCGGCCAACTAGCAGATGCGATTGGCAACATTTCGGTAGTAAAGTCATTTTCTAATGAGGAATTTGAATACAAGCGAATGGAATCATGCACCAATGAAGTCTATGACAGATCTATTGACACAATGCGCATCAATATGAAGCATGAGCTTTTAACCGGCACCCTGCAACGTAGTATTAACATTGCGGTGCTGATTCTATCTGTAATCTTGGCTGTCAACGGTAAAATTGCCGTTGGCATTATCTATTTGTCGCTGACATACAGCACAAATATTTTGGGTAGATTATGGGACTTGAACATTACCTTTCGCCAGTTTACTCGTGTGTTTGGCGACACTAGCGACATTGCCAAAATAATGCTCATCCCGCCGGAAATTAAAGACCCCGAACACCCGGAAATGGCAAAAATTGTTCGCGGTAGTATAAGCTTTGAAAACATCGCATTTGTTTACGACAAAAACCAAAAGGCCCTGTTTGATGATGTCAGCTTAACAATCAAGGCCGGTGAGAAAATCGGTTTAGTTGGATTATCTGGCTCTGGCAAAACTACTCTGACAAGATTGCTACTCCGTTTTTCTGACATCAACAGTGGCAAAATATTAATTGATGGCCAAGATATTACAAAAATTACCCAAAACGATTTGCGCAACCATATTGCCTACGTACCACAGGAACCACTGTTGTTTCATAGAAGCTTGTCGGAAAATATTGCCTACGGCAATACCGAAGCCAGCCAGCCGGAAATTATTGGCGCAGCTAAACTGGCCAATGCCCACGAATTCATTAAAGGTCTTCCCAGGGGTTATGAGACACTGGTCGGTGAACGCGGTGTTAAGCTGTCCGGCGGACAACGCCAACGCGTCGCTATTGCTAGGGCTATTCTCAAAAACTCCCGTATCTTGGTACTGGATGAAGCTACTAGCGCACTGGATAGCGAAAGCGAACAACTAATTCAAAAGGCGCTTTGGACTCTGATGGAAGGCCGTACTGCCATCGTCATAGCTCACCGACTTAGCACCATTCAAAAGATGGACAGGATTATCGTCCTAGACAATGGCTGTATTATTGAGGAAGGGTCGCACAAGGAATTAATCGCCAATAAAGGCATCTACGCCAGTCTTTGGGAGCATCAATCTGGCGGATTTATAGAGGATTAGCACTCGTATTCGCGGTGTTCATGGGTTTTTAAGACAAGCGAGATCTTTTAGTTGGAGACAGTTTGCAAGCACAGTGCTAGTGGCACTAAAGCACTGTCTACTAACTATAAAGACCGAGCGATTACTCTTCCTTAGTTGGTTCTTTGGCTTTGGTTTCGCCCTCGGCAGTTCCCTCGCCACCACCTTCGCCCTCGGCGGTTCCCTTATCGCCTTCCTCGCCCTCGGCAACTTCGGCTTCTGGTTCTTCAATGACTTGTTCTTTGGCTTCGCCAACCGTTGCTATGGGGTGCTCTGATTCTGCCAATAGCGTAACTCCTGAGGGAACTACAATGTCAGCCACAGTAAGTTTGTCGCCAATTTCCGCTAATCCGCTAGCGTCAACGACAATTTCATCTACCAAATCTTTTGGATAGGCCTCAATTTCTATACTGTCCATTTGTGGATATACCACCAAACCGGCTTTCTCGGCTGGGATTTCGCCGTCTAGGCGAATTGGCACATCGGTAGTTACTTTTTCATCTTGTTTAATGGCGTTAAAAACAATATGCCTAAGCTGATTCTTTTTCGGGTCAATGTCAACATCTTTAATCATAGCCATATACTTTTCTTTACCAAAACTCAGCGACAGCGGGTGATGTTTGCCGGCTTGCTGATACACTTTAGAAGCATCCAAATATGGCACCATAACGATTTTTGATGGCTGGCCATGATCGTGAATAACAGCCGGTACCAAGCCATCACGGCGCAGTTGCTTAACTTGCTTGCCTTGGATCTTTCGCTCTAATAACGTCAACTCAATATCCTGAGTACTCACATTGCCTCCTTAAGACATATTCTTTATATCTAGCATTATAACAGATGATTTGCTGGACGGATAGTCTAATTCACGCTAGTCTTATATCATTGTGTTTGACGTAGTACATATTATTGAAAGTGGCGGACTACTGCTTATTGGCTTGATTGTCTTTGCCGAATCCGGCTTGCTGGTTGGTTTCTTCTTACCGGGTGATACGTTATTATTTACTGCCGGTTTCTTTGCCGGCCAAGGGAAACTATCGTTAATTTGGCTAATTTTAATTATCGTGTTGGCGGCTATTATTGGCGATAATGTCGGCTACGAGATTGGTAAGCGTGCTGCGCGCCGTGTTTTTCGCAAAAAAGACGGCATTTTATTCCGCCACGAGCACATCGCTAAGGCCGAGAATTTCTATGAGAAACACGGCGCCAAAACAATGATTTTAGCTCGTTTTATACCTATTATCCGCACTTTTGCACCATTGGTTGCTGGTGTAGGAAAGATGCCCCGCCGGCGGTTTATTATGTTTGATATTATTGGCGCCACATTTTGGGGAAGTGGCGTAACCCTGCTGGGCGTTTGGCTGGGCAGTAAAATTCCCAACATCGATAAATATCTTTTACCGATTATTTTACTGGCTATGGCCTTGTCGTTCGGCCCGTCGCTGTATCACATGTTTGGAGATAAAGATGTTCGCGCCAAAATTATTGCATTCCTAAAAAGGCATTGGTTCCGAACAACATCAAATAAATAAGTCATGATAGAACCAACTGATTTATCTTTTGAACAACTTAGACCCGGTTTTGATTTCGGTGCGACAATAGACCCTTCCGAACTTTACGGTTTAGCCGAACAAGTAGGGGCACTTATGGCGCAGCAGTATGGCATAGAAGATGTTATGACAAGAGTGCCAATTGTCCACGAAAATGCCCATGACATACCGTTAGACGAGGCGCTTCTAAAATTTTATAAAATAAATCCCAACGACATAAGTCTATATGGTCTAGTTGTCGTACAACGCCGCCGACCAGACAATGATTTTGCCGACCTATCTAGGACAATAAGTATGGCTGAAATTGCCAGATTAACAGACAGGCGAGCAGCCTCAAGAATAAGGACTCTTTATCCGGAAAAACGAGAACTAAAAATCAGAGCCTCGCTAGGTTTACTAGTTGTTCACAAGTCTATCTCAAAGCTAACACAGCGATTGACGCGTTCTGAAACTCGCAAGGTTTTTGCAAATACTTAAAGGACTTTCTTCAAGTATGAACCAGTGGAGGATTGTTTGTTCTTGGCGACATTTTCCGGTGTACCCTCAGCGATTATTTTCCCGCCACCGGCACCACCCTCTGGCCCCATATCTATGATGTGATCGGCGTTCTTAATGACATCCAGGTTATGTTCTATGACGACCATACTGTTGCCCCCATCAACCAAGGCGTGCAAAACCGATAGCAGTTTGTCTACATCGGCAATGTGCAGACCAGTGGTTGGTTCATCTAGAATATACAAAGTTCGTCCGGTTGAACGGCGCGAAAGCTCCGTCGCTAGCTTGACGCGTTGCGCTTCTCCACCAGATAGCGTCGTCGCTGGCTGGCCCAGTGCAATGTAGCCCAGACCAACATCTACCAGTGTCTTTAGCTTGCGAGCAATGGCTGGAATATTTTCAAAAAACTGGAGAGCTTGTTCGCAGGTCATTTGTAAAACATCGCTGATTGTCTTTCCTTTAAAGCGAATTTCTAATGCTTCGCGGTTGTATCGTTTGCCTTTGCATTCCTCACAGGTTACATAAACATCTGGCAAAAAGTGCATTTCTATCTTGATAATGCCATCTCCGGCGCAATTCTCGCAACGTCCGCCCCTCACATTAAAGCTAAATCGGCCGGCCTTGTAGCCGCGTATTTTGGCCTCTGGCGTTGATGCAAACAAATCGCGAATCGGTGTAAATAGGCCGGTGTAGGTTGCTGGGTTAGACCGCGGTGTGCGACCAATTGGCGACTGGTCAATGGTAATAACTTTATCTAAATTATCAATGCCCAGTATCTCGTCGTGTAGGCCCGGCACTAGGTTGGCCCGATGCAAACGCGCCGATAATTCTTTTGCCAAAATGTCATTGATCAGGCTGGATTTGCCGGAGCCGGACACGCCGCTAACTACCACTAGTTTACCTAGCGGCACGGCTACATCAATATTTTGCAAATTATTTTGGCGGGCGCCCTTTATTACCACTAACTTGCCATTGCCTTCGCGGCGTTTTTTCGGAACAGCTACCCACTTTTCTTTACGCAAATACTGTCCGGTAAGACTGGCTTTATTTTTAGCCACATCCTCGGGTGTACCAGATGCTACTAACTTCCCGCCGTGAATACCAGCGCCTGGACCGATATCCAGCAGAAAGTCGGCGGTCCGGATAGTTTCTTCGTCGTGCTCCACCACAATTACCGTATTACCAATGTCGCGCAAATGTTTTAATGTGCTGATTAATCTGGCGTTGTCGCGCTGGTGCAGGCCGATTGACGGCTCGTCCAAGATATACAAAACTCCCATTAAGCCGGAACCAATTTGTGTAGCCAATCTTATGCGCTGGGCCTCGCCGCCGCTTAAAGTTACCGCACTGCGAAGAAGGGTCAGATAATTCAAGCCGACGTCCTGCAAAAAAACCAACCGAGCTTTAAGCTCTTTTATAATTTGCTGTGCCACAAAAGTCTCTTTTTCGCCCAGTTTAATATTATTGAAAAAGCCGGCCGCGTCATCTATGGATAAATTGCAAATATCCATTATTGAGTGGTCGTCCACCGTTACGGCCAAGACTTCCGGTTTTAGGCGCAACCCCTTACAGGCATGGCACGGTTTTTCCTGCATAAAACGCTCTATGTCGCGGCGCATAAAATCGCTTTCGGTTTCCTTGTGGCGGCGTTCTAGATTGGGCACGACCCCTTCGTAAGTTGTATCAAAATACCGCCCGCTGCCCAGCGCCACTTTGTATTTTTCTTCCCCTGTGCCGTACATAATTTTGTCCAAATCGGCTTGGCGTAGCTGTGCCGTTGGCACCTGCAAGCTAAAACCGTGTTTATTGCCAACCGCCAGCAACTTCTTCATATACCAGGCGTCGGAGTTAATCCTATTAAATGGGCGAATAGCGCCTTCGGCAATGGTCAATCGGCCATTGGGGATTACAAGATTCGGGTCAACTTCTAACCTAGAACCCAGCCCGGTGCAAACCGGGCAGGCCCCGTGCGGGCTATTGAAGCTGAAAGTCCGTGGTTCCAGCTCAGGAATGGCAATATCCGGATGATCCGTGCAGGCATATTGCAAGCTATAAGTTGATAATTGATTAGTGTCGGCATTTAAGATAGCCGATTTGCCCTCCGCCAGTTCAAGAGCTTGTTCAACTGATTGGCTTAGCCGCCCCTGGCTGGCTTTTTCATTAACTAAGCGGTCAACCACAATTTCAACGGTGTGCTTGACGTATCTATCCAACACCGGAAATTCATCTAGCGCGTAAACTATGCCGTCTACTCGCACGCGGGCAAAACCGGCTCGCTGATACTGCTCGGGAACGTGTTCAAAAACACCTTTTTTGTCAATAATTATTGGCGCCAGTACCATAAGTTTTGCACTTTTTGGCGAAGAGGACACTATTTGATCCACAATTGCGGTAACCGTCTGGCGTGAGACAGATTTATTGCAAACCGGGCAATGTGGTATACCAACGCGAGCAAACAATAAGCGCAGATAATCGTAAATTTCGGTAACGGTAGCTACGGTTGAGCGTGGATTACGGCTGGTTGATTTCTGGTCAATACTAATGGCCGGACTTAACCCGTCAATCTGATCAACATCGGGCTTTTCCATTAGACCCAAAAACTGTCGGGCATAGGAGCTAAGCGATTCTACATAACGCCGCTGACCTTCGGCGTATATGGTGTCAAATGCCAACGACGATTTACCAGAACCCGATAAGCCAGTAATAACAATCAACTTGTCGCGCGGAATAGTTACGTCAATGTTTTTTAAGTTGTGCTCGCGGGCGCCCTTAACAACAATATAATCACTCATGAGTCGCAGTATTATACGCTAAAACAGAGTTAAAATCTAGGGTCTTTCAGGATATCCAATTTGTTTGGCACATTCAAGCAGTCTCCTAAAGCCGTTATGCTCAATTTCTACTGGTAATAAAACAACCTCGATGTCTCTTATTACGTTAAAGACTCCGTCAATAACTTGTTCTCTTTCCTTTACCGATAAACCGGGTTTACTCTCACCAAGTGTTATATGAGGCGCCCTATCTTGTTTCAACTTAACCCCCATATTTCCTAAAATCCTATGCGCAGCCATACTTTGGGCTTCTAACACACCCTCCGAATCCTTAATGCGCCCAATTAGAATATTGCGGTTGCGTCCAACCGTATCTACGCCCGTAAAATGCGCCGGAACTTCTGCTCGACCACGACTAGGCATACCACTTTCCAGGTGGCACAAGTATCTTGATAACACAAATCCACCCGCAAAACCCGCTATAAGCGCCCTGCGGACTCGCCTTGTTTGGATTATCGAGCTGTGCATACCACTATCAACTAGTTCAACTTCGCCTGGAATAATTCCATCTTGTTGGAGCATACTAGTTGCGCTATAAATGTCTTTTTCAGTTACGTCTGCCACCGGCCTAAGTAAAGCAAACGCTTGAGAGGCCCGTGCAGTTCTAGCTTCTTTATTTGCTATCAATTTTGACCGTTGAAAAGCACAAGAAATGCCGTTATTTCGTCCGCCCAAAACAGCTCCAGTCCCCCACATTTTTGTATTTTAAATACCAATGTTGTTTAGTTTAACAGTCTTTAGCTGATAATAAAAGAAATTCAAAAAACTATAGTTAATGTATGATTTTTATTTATTTAATGACTTTTATTATACATACTTGACTTATTTGCGATTTTTACTTATACTTTAGTCCCTTTTAGGAGCTTTCAAGATGTTACAGTTTATTGTCTTAGGACAAATCCCCGGAACTAATATACAACTGTCTTTTTCATGGATATTCATTATTCTTTTTTTAATAGCATTAGTGTCCGCCTATTTGTTTAATCCAACCTTCTTTCACCGTAGCTTGCATATTAAACCGCAAAAAACCCACACTAAAAAACACACTAAGCGACAAACTGTCTAAACTGCCGGCAACAAGCTTTCACCGTATAACTGCAAATCTTCTAGAAGCGATTGTTTTGATTTATCTAATGGCGGGTTGGCGCGCATCTCGGCAATTTTATTAAAATAAACTGTCAGCCGGCTGTCTGGCCCATCCATCAGATATTTTGTACGGTACTTTTCCCAATCCGCTAGTTGCGTGCTGGATAAAACGCTGGGGAAATTACGTGCAAGGTAGGGCACCCACAATGCCTGCAAACGCTTGTCCTTGAACATTTCAAACTGTACAGATGCTAGCGATGCTGTTGTTTTTTTATGAATAGTCTTCATTAAAGCATGGTCTTCATCACTAAAAAAACCTTCGTATAGCTTTGCGTCAACTGACTGTATTGTTGCTTTTTGGCTTTCTTGGCGACGTTTATCTAGCTCTCCCAGCGCCTTGATAACATTACTCACAAACTGTTTTTGACCAGTTAATTTTTTTAGATTATCTTTTGCTCGCGCCACCTCAATCTGTAACCGTTTTTGACTATCCTCATCTAATACGCTGATTGGAGCTACCGCTGGACAGCGGTTAAATAATAACGATTTTACGGGGAATTGTATCTGTGCTTTAGCATTATTTTCTTCACCTGGTTTTGGGCGCCAGACCCAACAATCAACAATTTCTGGTGTATCCATTTTAATAAATGGTTTGGGATCGTAGCGCAGATCATAAACTAACGCGCCACTACGGTTCGGATGACTGGCAATTTTTACGGCAATAGTAGTTTTCTCATACTCACTTTGATACTTACCAGAGGTATACGTGAACGGTTGACCGCCGTCTACCAGCTTAGCCACTTTTTTCTTGTCGCGCATCCTTAGTAAATAATCAAACAGCTTTGGATGCATAGTTTTTAATTTTTTAGCAATGGCAATTAAGGCCAATGTATCGCTCAATGCATCGTGGGCATTGTTATGTTTAATTTTATTTACGCTGGTAAGTAATTCCAGATTATTAACAGCTTTGCCGGTTTTGTCCTGTGGCCAGTTAAAACCGTCTGGTCTTAGCGCCCGAGTCATGCGCACAACGTCCAGCAAATCCCAGCGGCTTCGACCGTCTTTATAATGCCATTCGTAAGGGTCATAGAAATTTCTGTAATGCAGGTAACGAATAAATTCGTCGTCAAATCTCACGCTGTTATAACCGCAGAAAATTGTATCTGGCAGAGCAATCTCTTCATAAAACATCTTTAAGAAATCGGCTTCGGTTATGCCATTGGCAATGGTTTTTTGGGGTGTTATGCCGGTAACTAGTACCGATGACGGGTCTGGCAGATGATCATTTGTCATTCTAATAAGTACACTCTGCGCTCTGCCAATCGGCTTAAGGTTCATATCTGTACGCTGCCCGCCAAATTGCATAATCCGCGCCTCGCGCGGGTTTAACCCAGAGGTTTCCAAATCATAAAAATAAAAAGTTTTACTCATTTAGTATTCAATTTTGTGGCTAAATTTTTTCCCAATTATAATCATTTGACCAGCTTGAATGCCTTGTCTTACTAGCTCGTGCATGATGCCCATTTTTCGCATAATATCGCGCAGTCGCGCCACAGCCTGTGGGTTGTTCATATCACTACGCTCGGCAAAGCGTTCAATTTTTTTACCACTTACCACATAATGGTTACCTGTCTTTTCTACCTGCCAAGCATCATCAACGTTTGGCAAACTTAAGATCGGCAGTTGTTTAATTGGCGCCTCTTTAGCCGGTTTGTTAGTTTTAGCCAACATTTTTTTAACAGCATATAGCAAATCATTTATCCCCATTTTACCGGCTGCCGATATTGTTATAAGTGGTGTTCTAGCAGGAATAATTGTTCTTAGTGCTTTTAATTTAGTCGTTAAAATACCCTTATCAAAACCGTCAATTTTGTTTAGCACAACAATTTGCGGACGAGCTGACAAATCTATTTTGTAATTTTTTAATTCCTTTTGGATTGTTTTGTAAGCCCCTACAACATCTTCATAAATATCTATCATATGCACTAGTACGCTGGTGCGCTCAATGTGGCGCAAAAATTCATCGCCCAGACCTTTGCCCTGGCTGGCGCCTGCAATTAAGCCAGGAATATCGGCAAACAACAAACTGGTGGATTTGTCTATATCCACCACCCCCAGATTAGGCCGAAGCGTTGTAAATGGATAATCGGCAATCTCGGGCCGAGCATTACTAATACTTTTGAGCAGGGTTGATTTGCCAGCGTTTGGCAAACCGACTAGGCCAACATTGGCAATCATTTTTAATTCTAAAACAAGGTTTAACCTCTCACCTTTTTCGCCGTTTTCTGCAATTCGTGGTGCTTGTCGTCGAGAAGATATAAAATGCGCGTTGCCAAAGCCACCCGCTCCACCATTAGCGATAATTATTTGCTGTTTGTCTTTAATTAGATCAGCAATTATTATACCTTCCTCGTTATAGGCAACTGTACCAACAGGAACGGCTATCAGCAAATCGGCACCATTTTTACCATGTTTTTTTTGGCTAGCACCGGATCCGCCGGGTTCAGCCCTTAGCTCCTTTTGGTGTCTAAATGCCGCCAAAGTATTTTGATTATTACTAGCAATAAAAACAATGTTACCACCCATGCCACCATCGCCACCGTCTGGACCACCGTGATCAACAAATTTTTCTCGTCTAAAGTTAATTACACCACTACCACCATCGCCGGCCTGAACCATTACTTTAACTTTATCTACAAACATACTTTATAGGATACAGGAACTAGCAAATAGTAACCAGAAGCTGGAAACTAGGGAATAAGAGCAAAGGACGAAGTAAACCAAATGTTCAATAGTCAATCTATCAATGACCCTTAAGTAAACGCTTTGCGTTACTACGGGGCAGGCTGATGACAGACGACTAGTGACTGACAACTATTCGCAGAAAGCGAATTGCTAATAGATATATTTGAATTTTCCGATGTCTGATGCTGGAAATAGCTTGTAGTTACGTACTGCCCAGCCACCCCACGGTGTTGGATCAGTTATAGTTTTTTGACCATGCGAATTCATTTCTGATATCCAAAAACTACCGTCTGAATTTATCGCCTCAACAACTGAGACATGATTACCGCCCATCGTTACCGCCACAGCCCCAGTCGCCGGTGTTAAACCAGTGGACAAGCCAGCTCGCTGAGCTACAATATACCAACTGTAAGCATTACCTAAATTGCTAGGCACCGGACGACCAATTTCAGCTCGCCGGTTTGATGCATACCAGGTACACCAGCCATAATCATAGCCATTGCTACCATATTGCGCCGTCGTGCCAAAGGCATAGCCGGCATAAAAAGCATTGACCGACGTAGAACGGCTAACTGGAGCAATTGAACCATCGGGAATTAAAATCCTATCACCAACTTTCAAGCCACTTATTTCAGCGTCATTAGCAACTACTACCTGATCTCTATTAGCTAAGAATTTCTGAGCAACGCTATCTACCGTATCCCCAGCTTTTACAACATAAACAACGCCGTTAACCGGCGGGATAAATAGTTCCGTATTAGCGCTTAAATTATTGCCAGTCAGACCGTTTGACCATTTTATACTCTCGCTGGTTACACCAAAACGCCCCGCCAAATCCGACACTGTGTCGCCAGCCACAGTTAAGTAGCGTTTGATATCGTTTTTAGATTTTAGAGCCGTGGCGACAATTTGCGGTTTAGCTACTACAGTACTGGCCGCCGGCACAAAGCTAAGCTGGGCATTTACCGAATCAGCTTGGTTGGTCACCGAAACGGCCTCATCTAAACTAACTAAACGCGCTATATGTACGGCAATATCAGCTGACGAAACTTGATCCAGCGGATTAACTGCCTCTAAACTAGAGTTGTCCCCTGCTAGAGAGTTTTGGCTAATAACTTGGTTGTTTCGACTCGGACTACGAAGTATAAAAGCAACCACAGCCCCAAGAAAAACAATGTTTGCTCCTAATAATAGGTAGCGAATAAGCCGTTTACTGGACCTAAATAAAAGCCTGCTCAGTAAACGACTATATAACTTTTCTTTGACCGCCGTTGACCGAGCGATTGAAGAACTGTCCAATATTCTAGTTGATGTACGAATATGTTACTCCCGTCCGATTTGACTGCGAAGCTTCAAGTCGCCTTTAATATTATTATTTAGGGTAGTTCGACCAGCCCCCATTTTTTTGCTAGTTAGCGACTTAATTTGCAATAAGCTACATTGGTAAATATACTTAAAAAATTGCTAATTTAATAGCTTATTACACTGTACAAGTTTATCATTTTAAACGATTATTTTCAACCGTCTTTAGCGTTTTAAATAATCATTGACTACAATTATGACAGTATTGTTTGATATTTGTTTGGTGTTCTGTCAAGGTTTTCGAAAAATAAACGGTGTGGTTATCGCCGGCTACAAAAAATAGAAAATCTGTGTTAGCGGGATAAGCCACTGCCCTAAGCGACGACTCAGATACATTGCTAATCGGCCCTAGTGGCAACCCATTGTGTAAATAAGTATTATATGGCGAATCAAAATCTAGCGACGGTGCTTGGCCAGCCAAAACCGCGCCGTAAAAAGCCGTTGGGTCAGATTCGAGCCGTATACCTTTTTGCAAACGAGTTAACAACACTTGTACAACTTTGGCGCGGTCTTCGGGCATATCGGCTTCGCGCTGGGCAATTGAGGCTAAGATTATCGCTTGGTGCAACGAATACCCGTGGCTCGTCATAGCAGAGCGTATTTCTGGGGTTAAGTGCTTTTGCATCTCGTCAAGTGATTGCCGGATGATAGTTTCTGGTTTGGTGGAAGCTGTTTTTTGATATGAATCAGGGTATAAATAGCCCTCCAAATCTGCCCCAGTCGGTTTATCTACCAAGGCCGGATGGTTTTTGTATAAATCGGCGTTAAAGGCATTATCTACCACTGCTTGGCTATAGCCGGCCGCTAGAAAGTCCTTTTTTACCTCGTCAATCCGTTGGCCGGGAATAATGGTAAACAAATTGGTAGCGATTTTGCCCTCGGTAATTATAGACACAATTTCCGAAACACCCATACTTGGGCTAAGCTCGTAGGTACCGGCCTTAATTTTATCGCTGGCATCTTTGTTGCGGACGTATCGCTCAAACGCCCAGCTATTTTTAATAATTTTTTGACTTTTTAGAAGCCTAGCGACTTCGCGTAGCAACGAGCCAGCTGGTATAACCACAGACACACTGCCCTGATTAGCGTTAAGTGGCCTCAGGTTTTCATCGTACAAGCGGCGCACACCAGCGACTGCTCCGATAGCCAAAATAGCCATAAAAATCAAAACAATTATAAATATTTTTAGCCAGTTGGTTCGCTGTTTTTTAGGGTTGTCATTCAACATTTTTTAAAGCTCCCGGTGCTCGTTCAAAAAATCACTAAGAATGTAGGTTGCCGCCAATGCGTCAACGTCTCCCTTATTATACCTACTTTTTCTTTGTTTAAGCTCTTCCTCGGCTTGAACAGAGGTTAGCGACTCGTCTTGAAAATAAAACGGCAGATGAACTTTTTTCTCTAATTCGTTTACAAAAGCTCTTACCGCTTGGGTTTGCTTGGTCTCTTGCCCATCCATATTACGCGGTAAACCGACAACAATAGCAACAATATTATCACTGGATATTAATGAGTTGATGATATTCGCCGGATTAGTGGAACGATCAATTGCTCCCCACGGCACAGGCAACCTTGTGATAAGATTTGCACTAGCTACGCCAATCCGAACTTCACCCACATCTAACGCCAAAATCACAGCGTATTTATCGGTCATTGTCTGGACTCCTCGTCAAATAATTCGACGTTCAATAAATTGCCCTTTTGACTGGTTTTTGAGCAAAATCACTCACATCATAACAATGGTTATGTATTGTCAACTTTTGTTGATTACGCTCAAAAGTTATCATTTTTACTCCGTGTTATTATTCGTCGAGGAGTCTTTTTGTTGAATCTGCGTCTTCTCAACGATAATATTAATCTTGCTAGCTTTGGTCGGTGTCTTATAGACCCAAAATGGGCTGTAACTGATATTTACATCTTGCACGCTTGGCTGGGATTGGATTATTTGCATTACGTTGCCACGTTTTTTACCAACAATTTGCTTCTTCAGAGCTTCGGCATCTATCTGAGCGCCAAGCGTAGCAACTGTTTGCAAAGATAATGTTTGTTGGTCGTTGGATTTTTTAGTGGTTATCGTAAAGGTTGCCACCGCCAAACCGTAGTCCGAGATGGCTTGTTTCTGAGTATCAATTTTGTTTTTGGCATCATTTTCTACTAATTTATTCAAATCATCTTCCTTGACTCCAAGCATACTATAATCGGTTATCGCCGTTACACTAACTTCTGTGGCTTGATCACCAACGTTAGGCGAAGTCGTAACCGCCGGCGTGCCCGCATCAAGGGTTTCAGCCAGTCCAAACAACTTGGCGTCCGTAAATACTTTAAGCAGATCTGTTTTGGCGCCGGTTTTATCGTCAACAATTTTTTGCTTAGCATTATCTACGTCTTGCTGGCTGATAATAGTAACCATCTTGTCGGTTCCGCCGGACATATTTGATCCTTGCCCAGTAATGCCACTAATTGCCGAGCTGTAAGAATGTGCCGTCACATTATATTGACTGCCTGATTGAGAAGCCGTTACAGCCACGTCTTTACTTAGCCCAAAATTGGCGCTCTTGCAGGTGTTTCCGCTAAACAGCGCTGGCTCAAGTGATATAGCCACATTGGTTACAAATGCGACATTATTGTAGATAAAACTAGTGCCAACCGGCACGGTATGCGCCACCTCGTCGTCAATACAATTAGTAACCGTTATCGTACCGGTGGCTTTGTCGCCAAGATTTTTCTGTCCGGTGGCTGGAACTTTTTGGACTCCGGTTTTTTTGACGGTTTTAGTTTCCGCCGGAATGATATTCTTTGTTTCGTCTAGCGATTTGGCAGTCGTGCTGGCTGTAAAGGATATGTTGTCGTTAACGGTTGTTGTATTAGTTTTAATTGTTATGGTTGCTTTTGGCAATATAAAATAACCGATAAACCATAAAATAGCGAGAGTAATAAATCCAAAAATCAATATTAGTAGTTTAGTGCGAAAGCGATTGAAATTAGGGATTTTGAGCTTTTTGTCTTTTTTGTCTTTATCGCCAGACGAACCGTCTTCGCCTTCGTCATCTACCTTGCCTACATCAATAGTATCTTCCTTGTCTTGATCTTTGGAGGACGAGGCTTTCTCTGCTGGCAACCCCGCCAGTTCACCAATACTTTTGGTGGGGTCTAGCTTGTCGCCAACGGGGGCTGTGTCTTCTGTAAATAGCGGTTCCGCATCGTCTGGCAATTTTGGCTGGGCTGGAATAGCTGGTTTGCTTTGCAAGGTTTTTGCCACATACAAACCGACGACTCCGGCAATAGGCAATAACCCAGACTCGGAGGTTATTAGAACGATGCGTTTGTCAGACTCGTCAGCCGAGCGCTTTAATAACTTCATATTAACGATGCTTTGTAAGGTGGTGGCCCGCTTTGGTAAAACTAGCGCCACAATTTTATGTTTGGCACTTCTAACTTTCTCAATAATAGCGGTAATCTCATCATCAATATCTATGTAAATGGTATCCTTTTCGGCCGAACTCATAGCTTGGCCTCCCAAATACTAAATCCTAATCTCGAAATCATAAACAAATCCAAATTATTTAAATCATAAATTCCAAAAGTTTGGGGCGTTGAAAAATTAGTATTTAATATTTGTTTAGTATTTAGTGCTTCGATATTAGAATTTGTATATATCATGTTCTAAGTATCCTGTCTATTCGTTCACGCCATGAGCTAGCCAGCAAATTGCTATCTTGTTGTTGCAGTGTGTCTAGCCCAACCCGCAACAAGCCCATGGCGGTTATAAAAGTATGATCGGTGACACTGCCAGTTTTGTCAACAATTCCAATCACTTGGTTTGGCTGAATGTGCTGGACAATTGGTTTGCGTGTAAACGGCAACTGCGTATACCATTCGGATTGTTCCAGTTTATCCATCAACATTTCTAGCGATGAACCACCGCCACACAATAGCAAGCGATTCGGTAAATGATCTAGCTGGGTGAATTCGCCTAGTGCCAGCTCCACACCACTAGCCCAAACATCTAGAGTTTTTTTTAAAGCCGTTTCTATGGCAGGGATTTTTTGGGACGGCACTTTATTAGTAGAAAGTCCTAGTTTTAACTCCTCGGCCTGCAAAAACGTAACATCAAGATCACGCTCAACTGAGTGGGTAAAAGCCCGTCCACCGATGCCAAACATTTTCGTACCCTGCACCCCGCCTTCGTTGACAACCGCGATATCAGTTGTTCCGCCACCAACATCCATCAATACCGCGCTCATACTAGCATTTGGGTCATCGCCGATTACCGAACGCGAAACGGCAAACGGTTCGGCCGCCACCGCCAGTAGGTCAAGATCTAACTCCTTGGCAGTGCGTTCCAGCGCGCCAATGTGAATCATCGGCGCAAATGCCGTGTACAATTGGACGACTACGTCTTTGCCCTTAAAACCAATCGGACTAGTTACTGGGTAGCCATCTATTTCTATGTTTACCAGCGCGCTGTTTACCAAACGAATTTCTACGTCTTTGCCACCAAGTTCCCATGCCAGCTGTTGCTTGGCGCGTTCTTTGGCCCGACCTTGGACCAGCGATATAATTCTTTCTACCTCCGAGATGTTGAGCTCTTTATTTGGATCTTGGCGCTTACAACGAACCCGAGTGGTTGTGCCCTTAACTAATTCGCCGGCGATACCGACTATGGCGCCACGGGCGCTCACCCCAGCTTGTTGTTCGGCCTGATTTAATGCTCGATCACAATTGTTTGTAACTGCCGCAATATCTGTTATGGCACCGGCCTGCATATCGGCCAGTGCTTGGTGGGCTCGCCCAGTACCAATAATCTCTATGTGGTTATGTTCAATTCTACCGACCAACGCTTTGACAAACTCGGTACCAATATCCAGACCCACAATATACTGCCCCCTGGATTTTTTTCTGACCAAGGTCTTGGAAACAACTATTTTGCCAATATTTTTTATTTTATTAAGCATCGCCTAGATAATTATAACACTTTAAGATACACCAGCAATAAGCTTATGGTTTGCTACAAAGCACCGCTTTGATACGTCGGACACCGGCGCTGGAGGCCTCTTCTTTAATAATCTTAAAATGATTGCCCCCTTCGCCGAGCTGACCGGTGTGTTCCACGTGCGGCCCGCCACAGATTTCCTTGCTAAACCAGTCTTTGGCGGGGTTGCCGATAGTGTATACTTTGACTTTTTCGCCGTATTTATCGCCAAATGCACCCAGCGCACCGCCGGCTATGGCCTCCTTGGTTGGAACTTCTTGCCAGCTGACCGGCAAATCTTTGGCAATTTGCTGGTTGACAATAGCTTCTACCTTTTTAATCTGTTCCGGCGTGACTTTTTCGCCGTGGCTAAAGTCAAACCTTAGACGCTCTTCGGTGATATTGCTACCGCGTTGAGTAACATGATCACCGAGCACCAGTTTTAGCGCTTTATACATCAGGTGCGTAGCCGTGTGGTATTTTTTATGAATTTCGCTGTGTCCGCCCAGCCCGCCCTTAAACTGCCCCTGCGAGGCAGTGCGGGAACGGTCTTTTTGCTCTTTCATAAGCTTATCAAAATTGGCGCGCCAATTTTTGTCCACCGAAACATTATTCAAGCTGGCCTCTTCTAAACTTAGTTCGCTGGGAAAGCCATAAGTATCGTATAGTTTGAATACATCTTGACCAGTGATTTTGCTGTTTTTTGCCAGCTTGTTAAATTCTTTGACGCCGTTTTTAAGTGTTTGGCGAAAAAGTTTTTCCTCACGGGCAAAAGTGTCTATAACAGTTTTGGCACGCCCGATGACTTCGCTAAAATCGTCTCTGAAAATGTTGACTAGTACCGGCACTAATTGAGTAGAAAAATCTTGCGCCACACCAAGCTCCAAGGCGTAGCGAATTGCTCGGCGCATAATCCGGCGCATTACATAGCCCTGCCCCAGATTACTCGGTACGACGCCATCCACACTCAAAAAAAACGCTCCCCGCAGATGATCGGCAATTACCTGCATAGCCACGCGATGTCCGTCATAGGATTTCCCTGTAATCTGTTCTAATTTTGCAATAATTGGCCAAATAATGGATATCCGGAACATATCCGGGTTGTCCAGCGCGGCAGCTGATATTCGCTCCAAACCACCGCCAAAGTCAATATTTGGCCTTAACAGTAGCTCAAAACCGCCGACGGTTCGCTTGTAGGCCATAAATACCGAATTGCCAATCTCGCTAAACCGGCCACACTCGCAGTTCGGATGACAATGTTCGCCAAAATCTGGGTTGTGCTGGACATCTGTAAATTCATAAAAAACTTCGCTGTCCGGCCCGCAGGGGTCGCCGACTGGCGTAGTTTTGGGCGGACCGCCGCGGCTCCACCAGTTTTTTGAG
>Ga0172368_10001875_pt1 | contig 27768 bp, 18 predicted proteins | sample Lak11m_FD_114540 | JGI IMG/M metagenome (GOLD analysis project Ga0172368, IMG submission 114540) | Freshwater microbial communities from Kabuno Bay, South-Kivu, Congo - kab_022012_11m | ecosystem: Environmental > Aquatic > Freshwater > Lake | place: Democratic Republic of the Congo: South-Kivu...
TCGTTGTTTCATCTCGCCGGTTTCCCCGGCCTTTTTCCTTGTCTTCGCTGACTGTCATCTTTATTCAATTTGTAAAGTTCTTTTCGCCGTTTTTAGGCCTTTTCTAAACCGTGCCTATTTTTGCGAAGAAGATCAACCGCAAAGGACGCAAAGCACGCAAAGGAAACCCTTTTCTCTTCCTTCGCGCACTTTGCGTCCTTTGCGGTGAAAATCCTCTGTGGTGAAAATTCCACTCTGTGGTGAAATCCCCAGGCGCGGGGTTAGCTGTAAAAATCGCGATAGGTCTCGAGCGCCAGGCAGACCGCCTCGATATTCTCCAGCGAGACATCATGGTTCAGTTCAGCCTTCAGCCACAGCCCGCCCTCGGGCGAGCCAAGCTTTTCGACCGCCTCGCGCACGTGCGCGTCAATCTCAGCCGGGGTGGCGAAGGGGAAGAGCTGGCGGTCCAGGTCGAGGTCGACGCAAACTTTGCCCTTGCACACGCGCGCCAGGTTGTCCAGCCCGTTGGCGCGGCTCTGCGGATTGACCACGCTCACCCCGCACTCGACCAGGTCGGGGATGATCTCGTAAATGTGCCCGTCGGTGTGCATATAGACGTAGTGCCCGGCTTCCACAAATGGCCGGTAGATCTGCTGGAAACAAGGCTTGAGATACTTGCGCCATTTTTTCGGGTTCATCGGCAGCGAGGTCTGCATGCCCAGGTCGTCGCCGAAGTGGACCAGCTGCGGCTCGCTGCCCATGCTGGCCAGTTTCAACTGGCCCTGGCGCAGATTGTACTGCAGAACTTTGTCGATCAGCATCTGCAGCTCGGCCGGCTCCTCGGCGAAGTCCATCATAATTTCCTCAAACCCGCGCAGGTCGCCCAGGCGCAGGTACATGAAGCCGTGCGGGAAGCCGGCATCCTTGACCGGAATCTGCAAAGTCCGCACATCCGCGCGGGTCGGGACGGGGTGGCCGGTGACGATGGCCTCCATGCCGGTGTAGACGTTGCTCCACACGCAGCCCCACGCGTCGACGTGGTCGCCCTGCACGTAGGTGCCGCCGACCGCGTCATAATCGCGGGCCTGGGCGGCCGAGCCGAACAGGCTGGGATGGCGCTCAACCAGCTCGTCCAGTTCCTCGCGGTATTTCATCCAGGCCGCCGGCAGGAAATAGATCGAGACCGGGATGCGCTCCGGCTTATTGAAGGTCATCGCTTTGAAAAAATCTTCGCCAATGTTCATAAGAAAGTCCTTTCAAGGGCTTTATAAGGTGTTCTCTCAACCGACAGGGGGTGTTGTTCAAAATGCGCCTGCGGCGCATTTTGAACCAGCCAACCCTTTATTCAAGAAGCCCGACGGCCTGTTTAACCTTTCAGACCCGTCAGCGTAATCCCTTGCACGAATTGTTTTTGGGTGAAGAAGAACAGGATGATCACCGGCGCGACCATCATCGTCGAAGCCGCCATCATCAGGCCCCACTCGGTCGAGTGCTGCCCGACAAAAACCTGCAGCCCAAGCGCCAGGGTGTACTGCGATTTTTCTGCCAGGTAGATCAGCGGGCCAAAATACTCATTCCAGCCGTTCATGAAGGCAAAGATCGTGACCGTCGCCATGATCGGCTTGGCCAGCGGCAAAATGATCGTCCAGAAGATCGTCCAGCGGCTGCACCCATCGATCAGGGCCGCATCCTCCAGTTCTTTGGGGATGGTGGTGAAGAACTGGCGCATCAGAAAAATAAAGAACGCGTTGCCAAATAAGGCGGGCACGATCAAGGGTTTGAACGAGCCGATCCAGCCCAGCTTGGCAAACAGGATGTAGGTCGGGATCATCGTCACCACGCCGGGCAGCATCATCGTGGCCAGCAAGACCATGAAGATAAAGTTCTTGCCCGGCGCGCGCATGCGCGCAAAGGCATACGCCGCCAGCGCGGATACCACGGTGGCGCCAAACACGGTCGGGACGATGATAAAGATCGTGTTCAGCAGGTATCGTTGGAAGGGCGCGTAGATGAACACGTCCGGGTAGTTCAGCCAGATCACCGGGTTGGGGATCAGCTCCGGCGGGAACATGGCGATCTGCCGCGTCGCTTTGAGCGAGGTCGAGAGCATGAAAATCAGCGGAACCACAAAAAAGACGCTGCCGACCGCCAGGATCAGGTGGGACAGGATCGCTTTGAGCGTGTTAAACACTCGCTTGCTGAGCGGTTTTGAATAGACGCCTGGCGTGGAGGCGACATCCGGCAGGGAAGAAGTTTTTTCCATGTCAATCCTCCACGTTTTGGCTTTCATAAAAGACCCAGAAGCGCGCCGAACGGAACGCGACGAGCGTCAGGATCAGGATGATCACAAATAACACCCAGGCCATCGCCGAGGAATAGCCCATGCGGAAGTAGTTAAAGGCATTGCGGTACAGGTAGATCAGATAAACCAGGGTGGAATTGACCGGCCCGCCCATGCCGTCGGTCAGCACAAACACGACCGAGAAAATTTGAAAGGTCCCGATGATGCCCATCACCAGGTTAAAGAAGATGGTCGGGGTCATCAGCGGCAGGGTGATGTGCGTAAACTTGCGGAACCACCCGGCGCCGTCGATCTCAGCCGCCTCGTAATATTCTTTGGCAATATCCTGCAGGCCGGCCAGGTAGATGATCATCGTGCCGCCGCAGCCCCACACCATCAGCATGATGATCGATGGCTTCGACCAGACTTCCGATGCCATCCAGCCGGGGCCGTCGATGCCAAAAATTTCCAGAAAACCATTCAGCAGGCCCCACTGCGGCTGCAGGACGTACAGCCAGAGCGCCGCCGAAGCCACGGCCGGCACGATCGACGGGATGTAATACAGCGTGCGGTACAGCGGCATGCCGCGCACTTTTTGATTGAGCAGCATCGCCATCAAGAAAGCCGCGATCATGCCCAGCGGAACGGCAAAGATCACAATATACAACGTATTCCACATGCTGGTGTAGAACAGCGGATCGTTGAACAGCTCTTCAAAGTTCGCGAAACCAACCCAGGTGGGCGGCAGCACGATGTCGTAATTCATGAAACCAAGAACAAACGCGGCGATGATCGGGAAGAGCGTAAAAACCAGGAACCCGATCAGCCAGGGCGCGATAAACAGGTAAAAGTTGATCGCCTTTTTGCCTCTCATGGTTTGGAGCCAGGGTTTCACGTGGGTTCCGGCAGCTTGGTTCATTTTTGGGGTTTCCTCCTGTCAAAGAGGCGCGGGAGAGGGGCTGAATGACCGGCGAACAGGCCGGGCGCGCATCCGCGCCGCTGCCACATCCTTAATATTATCCCGCTTTCGTATCTTCTCAATCAAGTGGGGTAAGTTGTGTGTGAATTTGGCGCTTCGCGCCAAATTCACACACAACACACTTTTTTGCGATGATACCCGCTTTCGATCAATCAGGGCCTGGATCCGACCAGGCCCTGATTGTCGTCGATTACAGATTCGATCCTCAGGCCTGAGGGAGAATCTTCTGGGCCGCAGATACTTCTCTTACGACTGGCCGTCGATCGCCTTCCAGGCGCGGTCGGTCGCTTCCTGGACTTTCTTCTTGGCGGCCGTCATGACCTCGGCCGGGGTGCCCTTCTTCGAGAGGGCCGTCTTCACCGCATTGTCCATCTCAACCCAGTACTCAAGCGCGGCCACGCCCATTTCGCTGCCGCAGCCGTGCGTCCAGTTGGTCAGCGCGTCGATGGTCAGAGTCCAGGCATTCTTCTCGCGCTCGGGCAGCAGGGTCACGTAGTCATCCTCGAGCATTTTCAGGGTCGGCTTGTAGCAGGCCAGGCTGGGCCAGTAGCGCGCTTCGCCCTGGATTTTCTCGCGTTCCCACACCCGCAGCGTATCGGCCTTGGCGATTTCCGCGCGCGCATGGAAACCTTCCGGCAGGACGTGCCACTTCATCAGCTCCCAGGCCGCCTTCTCCTGCTTGCTGGAGGGGGCGATCACCACCGACCAGCCGCACGACCAGGTGCTCTTCTCGCCGCCAGGCGAAACGGGCATCGGCGCGACGCCCCAGTCGAGTTCTGGCTTGCGCATCCAGTTGGCCACTTCCCAGTCGCCGGAGGCGTTGATCGACATCTTGCCGGCCGCGAACGGGTCGCCGATGCCGGAGGACTGGATCGCCTGGCCGAAGGAGCTGGCCATCTCAAACGAACCAACATATTTGTCGTAGAAATTCACCATCCAGGTCAGCGCGTCAACCCATTTCGGGTCGTCGCACAGGATCGTGCGCTTGTCGTCGCTGATCGCGGGGGCCTTGTTAATAAAGCCGTACAGCCACATCCAGGAGTTGCCAAAGCCGTAGGGCACAAAACCGTAGCGCTCGTATTCGCCCTTGTCGTTCTTAATATTCAGTTTGTCGGTCGCGGCTTCCAGCTCGGCCCAGGTTGTTGGCGGTTTTTCCGGGTCCAGGCCCACTTCGCTGAACTGTTTCTTGTTCCAGTACATATAGCGCACATCGGTGAACATCGGCAGCCCGTAAACGACGCCCTTCCACGATGTTTCCTGGATTTGCACCGGGGTGAAGTCTTCGACCTTGATGCCATCCACGCCCATCAGCGGCGTGACGTCTTTGTACAGCTTCTTAGCCGAGAACTGCATGAAAGTGTGGCGGTTCTGAATCGCCACATCCGGGCCAGTGCCAGCCGCGGCGGCGGTCAGGAATTTCTGGTCGCCAAAAACCGCATCGCCCAGTTCGGAAAGCTTGACCGTGATGTTCTTGGCCTTGGTGAATTCATCAATCAGCGTGCTGTTGGTGAGGTCGGTCCATCCCCACATATTGATGGTTACGGCATCAGCGGGAGGGGCGGTCGGCTTGGGGGCCTCGGGGGCTTCGGGCGCTTTGGTTGGTTCGGCGGGCGCCTGGGTGGCGGCCGGCGCGCAAGCTACCAGCGCAGAACCTGCGGCTGCGGTGCCTGCGATTGCCAGAAATTGACGCCGTGAAAATTTCTTTTCCATTTTCTTATTCTCTCCTTAATCAAAAGACCGGTTGGGTGATCGATATCGACTGGCCGTGCGGATTGGGGTAGGGATATTGCTGGTCTGCACCTCCTGCTCGGACTGCCCGATGGCGTATAGGGTGAGATGAAACAGGTAAGCATTCCGGGTATAATGCCAACTACCTGTACAGACGCGAAACCTTTTTAGAAAAAATGGATAAGCTCAGTCTACTGAGCTTTAAAGTAAGATTCAAGGTCATCTGAAGGACACTGCGAGGACAAATCATGCCTGAGCGCGGAGTAGAAACGTTCGAAATTGAACTTCAGAACACCCTCAATCATCTCTACAACCCGGCCTACCAACCCGCCAACAGCCTGTTTGAGGTGCTTCAACTGGCCCCGGCGCAAGGCTTAGAGGCTGTCCGGGCGCAGATCCTGCAGGTCATCCGCGAGATGAACGCCCCGGACACCGCGCCGCGCGGCTCGAAGGGCAGTTTTTTGTGCCAGCTTCTGGATTACCGCTTTATCCAATCGCTCTCGCAGGAAAAAGCCGCCGAGCTTCTGGACATCAGCACGCGCCATTTCCGCCGCAAGCAGCAAGAAGCGATCCATGCCCTGGCCTTAAAAATGCTGGAAAGACAGGCGCGCGCCATCCAGGAAGAACAGGACGGACTGCCGCGCAAGTCGCCCGAGCTGTCGCGCATCGAGGCCATCGCCAAAGAAATCCAGGTTCTGACCGACATCGCCCCGGGCGTCACCGCGCACCTGGGAGATTTCCTGCAGCGCGCGCTCAGCATGGCGGCATTTGTCGATAAGGACCGCTCGGTCGAGCTGCGCGTGGCAGAGGTCGCGGAAGATGCGGAAATCCCCGTGCATCCCAGCGTGCTGCGCCAGGTCGTCTTTTATGTCATCCTCTCCCTGGTGCAGGCCGAGTTTGCGGCGCCCCTGGAACTGGGCGCGCAGCAAGATGGCGAGCGCACGGCCCTGTACTTTCGCGCCGGTTTGCCCGGCGCGCCGGCTCAGGTCGATCTTCCCGGGCTGGAAGAGCTGATCCTGGCCCTGGGCGGCCACTCCGAAACGCTCAGCACGCAAAACACCTGGCAGTTGAAGCTAATTTTCCCGCGGCGCAGCAAGACCAAGCTGCTGGTGATCGACGACAACCCCGACCAGGTCTACCTGTACCGCAAGATGCTCTCAATGACCGCCTTTGAAATCATTCACCTGCCCGGCGGCGAAGATCTTCTGGCGCACATCGCGGAGATCCGGCCCGGCGCGATTCTGATGGATATCCTGCTGCCGGGGATCGACGGCTGGGACCTGCTCTGGCAGATCCGCCAGAATTCCGCCACCGCGCACATCCCGGTCATCATCTGCTCGGTGATGGGCAACGACACGATGGCGCGCTCATTGGGCGCAAACGGCTACCTGGTCAAACCGGTCGAGCGCAAGCTGCTGCTGCAGGAGTTGGAGCAGTTCAGCCAGCCGCCCCAGGCCCTCCGCCCAGACTCGCCAGCGTAAAATTGACGAACTGCTCGGCCGACACCCCGCCATTTTGGGCCAGCATGATGGCGCGCGTGCTCGGGGCCGAATCATTCAGGTCATGGGCCGAGATAATCACAATCGGGATGCGCGCGTAGGCCGGGATGCGCTTGAAGCGCGTCATCAGCTGCCAGCCGTTGAGATCTGGCAGGGCCAGGTCGAGCAAGATCGCATCGGGCCGCTTTTGGGCCAAAATCTCCAGGGCCTCAGCCGCGCTGGAGGCCAGCAAAATTTCGACCGCGTCATTGTGCAGGCTTAAGACGCGCGCGATCAACTTTTGGACTTCGATGTTGTCGTCGATGATCAACACCCGGCGCAGGTCGGGCGAAACTTTTTGCAGCGCGGCGCGCAATTTTTTGGTGCTGAACGGTTTTTGCACATATTCCACCGCGCCCGACTCAACCAGTTTTTGGCGCGAGGGCATAAAAGCGCCGCCAATGATCGGCGTTTCCTTGACCACCCTGGCGGCCTGCTCCATCTTGACCAGCAGGTCGTCCATGGTCGGCGCGTTGATCACCACCAGGTGGGCCGGGGTGGAGCTGGCAATTTCCAGCATTTCGGGAAACGAGGCGGGGCGCAAGAACTCGACCTGGTCCTCGCCGCCAGCCAGCATGCCCGCCAAAAACTCCTCCGGTTCATATAAGATCAGGCGCTTCTTACGGGCGCTGGGCGTGCTGGGCCAGCTGCGCTTGCGCTCCACCCAGGCCCAGCGCTCGCTCAAGAAACTGGCCGCAGGCCGGCGCGCCGGCTCGGCGCTGTTGAGCGGCAGCCGGAAGGCGAAGGTGCTGCCCTGGCCCGGCTGGCTCTCCAGCCAGATCTTGCCGCCATGCACTTCCAGCAGCTGGCGGCTGACGCTCAACCCCAGCCCGGAGCCGCTCGTCTCCTGGCGCGCGCTGCTCATGCCGCGGATAAACGGCTCAAAAATGCGCTCTGCGTCGGCCGGGTACACTCCCGGCCCGGTGTCTTTGATCTGCACCGTCAGCCAGCCATCCTCCGCCGCGGCCCACACACTGACCATGCCCTGCTCGGTGTAGCGCACCGCATTGCTGACCAGGTTCACGATCACCTGGCGGATGCGCGTGCGGTCGCAGTAGACCTGCGGCAGGCTGCCCGCCTGGTGGAACTGCAGCTGCAGGTGTTTCTTTCTGGCCAGCGGCATGACAATATCCAGCGAGCGCTCGATTTCAGGCGCCAGGTCGACCCAATCCTTTTTGAGCACCATCCGCCCGGTTTCCGCGTGGGTCAGGTCGAGCACATCGTTGACCAGCGCGAGCAGATGATCGGAGTTGCGCCGGATGATGCGGATATCCTCCATCAGGTCAACCGGCAGGTCGGCGCCATACTCTTCCTGGTTTTCGATGATCAGGTCGGTGATGCCCAGGATCATGTTGAGCGGGGTGCGGATCTCGTGACTGACGCGCGCGATGTAGGTCGTTTTGGCCTCGGTGGCTTCCTCAGCTGTTTTTCGCAGGGCCACATTCTTCTCAAACAGCAGCGATAACTGGCGGTTGGCGTGCGCCAGGTCGTCCAGCGCCTCGGCCAAAGCCGCCTGCTGGCGGCGCGAGTCTTCCAGCAGGGCCTGCATGCGCTCGTAGTCGAGCGAGGCCCGCGCCAGCGTGCGGTCCACCATCCAAAAACCAGCGGCGCCCAGCAGGGCCGCGATCCACAGCCCAAACAGCAAGATGCTGGCGAAATTGCCGTAGGAAAAGATCATATCGGTCTGCTGGGCCAGGAGATGGACCAGGACCGTCTCCAGCCCAGCCACCAGCAAACCCGAAGGCGAGTTGATGAAGATCACCGCCAGCACGGGCGGGATCACCAGCAGGTAGAAGAAGGCCGGATCGGACCACACATAGGCCAGCGCGGCGATCAGGCCAATGCTGCTCAACACCATCGTCCAGCGCGTCAGGCGCGGGTAGAGCCATTCGGCCAGCAGGACCAGCCCGGCCGCCGCCGAAAGCGTCAGAAACGACATGCGCAGCCCCAGCTCGGCCTGGCTGCTGGACAGCAAATACAGCGCCATGGTGAGCGCCAGCATCGCCAGCGGAAAGTGGACCGCTTTTAACGGCGTCAGCTGATAATTGGGATTGGAGCGCGCCCCAAACAGAAAGAAAAACGCCCGTTTCAAATTCATTCAGCTCCCTTCCATCCGGAACCTCTGTATAATAAGCCAATCACACACACCCTACTTCGCGGGAAGATACTCCGCCAGGAGACAAGCATGCGGTTACGCGCGCTGGTATTTTTAATGGTAGCACTTTTCACGGCTTCTTGCGCCGCCCTGACCCAGCCGCGCATCGAGTTTCACAACGCCTGGGTCAGGGAAGCCAAGATCTCGGCGATCAGCCAGGAAGACCTGAACAAAAGCTGCATTTGCGACGTGCAAACCGCCAGCATGCAGACCAACGCCTACCTGAAAATCATCAACCCTGGCTTCCAGGCCGACCGGCTGACCGGCGCGGAGAGCGAGGCGATCACGCGCATCGAATTCCGGCGCAGCGGCATGAGCGGCGAGCCCAGCCCGCTCGAGGCGATCGAGATCCCCGCGCGCGGCGAGGTCTACTTTGCCCCCGGCAGCTACGCCATGCTCTTGATGGGCATGAAGGAAGACCTGGAGCCCGGCGCCCAGCTCAAACTGACCCTGATTTTTGAAAAAGCCGGCCGGCAGGAGCTCCTGCTCGACATCCAGCCCAAAGACTACACCCCCTAAACCCAAAGCGAGGTTGCGCCCACGCTGTAAGCGCAACCTCGCCGCGAGCGTTTCCTCATTAATGCGTTTTTTGTGCCGCGAAGCGGCACAAAAAACGCAAAAAAATTTCTTGCCCCCGCCCTGGGGCGGGGGTTGGGGGTGGGGTATATCATTTCCCCATGCAACGGGAATGGATGGGAGTCGAACCCACCGCGGCCCGCAACGCGACCCGCCAACGGTTTTGAAGACCGGGAAGCCCACCGGGACTCATCCATCCCCGCGCCAAGCATACCCCAGGCGAGCCTAATTCGCAAGAGAAGAGAATTACGAATTACGAATGAAGAGCGCGCTTCGTAAGTCGTAATTTCCTGATTCGTGATTCGTAATTCGTAATTTTCTTCCCCCCTACTCCCCGCATTCCAAAACCGCCCGCGCCTCCTCCACCGCCGCGTCCCGTTCTGCGCCGGGCTGCGTCTCGCGCGCGATGCGCGCCCACAGCTTGCAGCCCAACTCGGCATACAGCGGGGCGATCTCCTTGGAATCGCGGGTCAGCTCCAGCGCGCGCGCCCAGTTCTGCGTGTGGGCATAGGCCTCGATAAACGGAAAGCGCTCGACCGGGTCATTCGGATAATCGCCCAGCGCGAAGGCCTCATCGCCCAGGCGCGCCGCCGCCGCCCAATCCTTCTGCTGGCGCGCCAGGTCGGCCTTCTCAAAGTAATAGCACCAGTTGCGGCGCGGCTCCGCCCCATACAGCCCCGCCGGCGGCACCGCCGCGCCCTCGGGCAGGATCGGCGCCGTGCTGGCCAGCTGGAGCGTGGCGCGCAGCGAGGGCGGCACCAGCCAGATCTCCGCCTCCACCTCGGGGTCCATCACGCGCAGGCAGCCCGGCGGCTGGTAATACAGCACCACCACCCGCGACGTGTCGCCGCGAAACTCAGCCGCCAGGTAATCCTGCACCACCGCCAGGCCCTTCTCCAGGCGCGGCAGGCCCGTGCCCAGGCGCACGGTCGGGTAATACAGCACATAATCCATCTGCTGGCTGAAGTTGTCCGGCGCGTAGATCCAGTTGAGCGGCGCGGTCAGCGAGTTATCCGAATAATGTTCGAGCGGCAGCTCGTTGAACAGCAAAATCGTGCCCGGCTGCAAGCCCGGCATGCGCCAGGTCATCTGCCAGAAAAGCGTGCGCTGCTTGCTCCAGTCGCTGGAATAGGCCAGCGAATTGCGGTACTGCTGGGCAATGCTCAAGCCTAAGAGCAGCGCCAGCGGGAGCAGCTTGAGCCAGCGCGGCAGCGGCAGGGCCAGCAGCAGCCCGGCCGCCAGCAGGCAGGCCCCCAGCATGAACGAGATCGTGAAGCGGTCGCTGTGGAAATCCAGCCCGACCTGCAGCCCGGTCAGCCAGAAGGGCGCGCCGGCCGCCGCCAGGCCCAGGAGGGCAGTCAGCAGCAGCCCGGCCCAGTCCTTGCGCGCCGGCCGCTCGCTCCGCCCGGCCAGCAGAAAGCAGCCCAGCCCGCCCAACACCCCCGCCGCCAGCACCAACCAGTAAACCTGCGCCTGGCGCGCGGTCAAAGCGGCCAGCCCGGAAAGGTCGAAGGCCTTGGCCCAGGCCGCCGCGCCGGTCAGCCACAGGTCACGCAGCGCGCTGCCCGCCAGCCCCCAGAGCGCCGCCAGCGGGGCGGCGCGCAGCTCCGTGGCCAGGGTCGGCTGGTAGGTGTGAAACCCGAAGAAGAACGAGCGCCAGGCCACCACCCCCGCCATCACCGCCAGGAACGGCAGGTAGTAAGCCAGGATGGCGCGCAGCTTGCCGCCCAGGCGCGCCGCGCGAAAATCCGCCCGGCCCTCCTCCAGCGCGGCCCACAGCAGCGGCAGGCGCAGCAGGTCAAGGAAGAAAAAATACTCCATGCTCAGCAAATTGAGCGCCGAGAGCAGCCAGGCCGCGCCCAGCCAGCCCCAGGCCCGCCCCGGCCCGCGCGCCGCGCGCGCCATCAGCAGCAGCGAGCCCAGGAAGCTGGACAGCACGATAAAGAAATGGCTGTAGACCAGCGAGATGAACTGCTCGCTGAAGCCGGGGTAGACCACGAACAGCGCCGCCGCCCAGCCCGCCGCCTCGGCCTGGCGCGGCCAGGCCAGGCGCACCAGCCGCCACAGCAGCAGCCCGCTGACCCAGCGCCAGCCCAGCGCGAAGAGCTGCCAGGCCAGCGGGTTGGCCCCCAGCAGCGGGGTGGTCAGGCGGTAGAGCAGACCCCAAAAGGGCCGGTTGGTCGAGAAGTAGCGCGCCAGGCCCTCGACGCCGTAGGTGCGCGCGATCCAGGCCAGCGGGAAGTCATCCCAGTAAAAACCCAGCCGCCCGACCCACAACCCGTAGGCCAGGATGCACACCCCCAGCAGGAACAGGGCAAAGCCCCAGCCCGCCAGAAAGCGCCGCAGCGGCTCCAGCCAGGCCGCCCGCCTCATTCAAACCCCGCCTGGACCAGTTCGTCCTCGCCCTCCGCCCGCGCCGGGCTGCGCGGCGCGGGTTTCTCGCGCAGCACATAGACCGGCCGGCGCTTGACCTCTTGAAAGACATACCCCAGGTAGATCCCGATAAAACCCAGCAAGACCATCAGGGTGCCGCCCACCACCAGGACCACAAACATCAGCGAGCTCCAGCCCGGCTCCAGCTGGGCCGTGTTGCCGCTCACCCAAAAACTGAGCACGTAGATGGCCTCGATCAGGGCCAGCAGGAAGAACAGCCCGCCCAGCGACAGGCCCAGGTAGAGCGGGACCAGTGAGAAGGAAAAGACCGCGTCGCGCGCCAGGCGCAGCATCTTGCGCAGGGTGTACTTGGTCTCGCCCGCCAGGCGCGCCGGGGGGTGATAAGGGATCACCGCGCTGCGAAAGCCCAGCCAGGCCACCATCCCGCGCAGGAAGCGGTGGTACTCGCGCATCCCGCCCAGCGCGTCCACCGCGGCGCGCGACATCAGGCGGAAATCGGCCCCGCCGCGCAAAATCTGCGTTTCGCCCATGCGGTTGATCAGCCCGTAGAACAGCTCGGCGCTGCGCCGCTTGAACGGCGAAGTGCTCGCGTCGTCCACGCGTTGAGTCAGCACCACGTCGCAGCCCGCGCGCGCCAGCCGCAGCATCTCCTCGATCAGCGCCGGCGGGTGCTGCCCGTCGCCATCCATCGTGATCACGTAGTCGCCGCGCGCGTGGTCCAGCCCGGCCGTCAGAGCCGCCTGGTGGCCGAAGTTGCGGCTCAGCTCCAGCACCATCACCCGCCCGTCGCCCGCGCGGATGCGCTCCAGCGCCGCCGCCGTCCCGTCGCGCGAGCCGTCGTTGACGTAGACGATCGCAAAGCGGTAGGGCAGGCGGTCGATCGCCTGGCGCAGGCGGGCATGGAAGGCTTCGGCGGCCTGCTCCTCGTTGTAAAGCGGAATCACAATTCCGACGCTGGCGTGGACAACCTGGGACACTGCGCTCTCTCTGAAAATGGGGCTGCGATCTCGCTGTAAGTATAGCGTCTATTCGCTGGTTTTGGCGGCGTTTATGCCGCCAAAACCAGCGAAAAACAATGAATAGCGTGGTATTGGGGTGTGCGGATGCCGCACACCCCAATACCACGCAAAAATAATTCTTTCCCCCCGCCCTCGAGGGCGGGGGGGAGGGGGGGTGATTGCCCCTTAATGGGGCGGGGGGGTTATTCTTCTTCTTTCAAAACCGACGTCAAAAACACATCCAGCACGTGCGGATCGAAATGCTTGCCGCTTTGCTCCAACATATAGGCCTTGGCCTGCTCAAACGACCAGGCTGAGCGATACGGCCGGTTGGTCGTCAAAGCATCCCACACATCCACCACGGCGAAGATGCGCGCCGCCAGCGGAATTTCTTCCCCCTTGAGCCCTTGCGGGTAGCCGCTGCCGTCCCATTTTTCATGATGGCAGTAAGGAATATCCAGGGCGGAGCGCAGGAACTCGATCCGTCTCAGCATCGCTTTGGCAAATTCCGGATGGCGCCGCATGGTTTCCCACTCACGCTCGTTCAAAGTGCCCGGCTTCAACAGGATCGTATCGGGCACCCCCATTTTCCCGATGTCATGCAGCAAAGCCCCCCGCCGGATATCGATCAGATCCTCGCCGGGCACCCCCAGACACAGCGCCAGATACACCGTCCGTTCGACCACCCGCCGCGCATGCCCTTCGGTTTCCTGGTCGCGCAGTTCCAAGGCGTGCGCCCAGCCTTCCAGGGTCGCTTCATAGGCGACCGCCAATTCAATCGCCGATTTACGCGTCTTCTCATGCAGGATGGCGCGTTGAATGGCGTTGGCGGCGATATCCCCAACCGCCAGCAGCAGCCGCATATCCGTTTCGATCATGCTGTGCGCCGATCCGCACCACAAGAAGCCAATCAGCTTTTGCTGGGCAATTAACGGAACCCCCATCGTGCTGTGGATCCCTTCGCGCGCTTCAGGCGGATAAGCCCCGTGGGAATCCAGATCAAGGTTGGCTGAATAGTATGGCTGATGGGTTTCCGCAATCAGCGCATTGAAGCCCATCGCAGTTGCCTGGCTTGTTCCTTGAAGTCCTGCCCATAGACCATGAGCAGCCTGTGTAACCACCTCACCGCTGTCTTCATCAATCGTTTCAATCGTGATCGCATCGCAGCTGATTAATTGGATCAGTTGCTGGATCAGCACCCCAAAAATATCCTCGCGCGTCGGGGCTGTGCGCAAGGCCGCGCTGATCGCCACAATCGCGGACAGCTCTTTTTCGTGCTGCTTGCGGTCGGAAATATTGCGGCTGTTGAGCACGATTGCCTGTACATTCGGATCTTCCAGCATGTTGGTGGCAATCGTTTCCACCCAGATATAATGCCCGTCTTTATGGCGCAAACGGTATTCCACGGTGACCGATTTACCAGGCTGCTGAAGAATGGTTCGCGTCGCATTGGCCGTTGCTTCCCGGTCATCGGGATGGATAAAATCGGGGCCATAAATGCCAATCAGCTCTTGCGGCTGATGCCCTGTTACCCTCGTGTAGGAAGGGCTGACATAGATCGGTCTGCGCTCGGCTGACATTAAAATCATCCCGTCAAAGGAATTTTCCACCAGCGCGCGGAATTTTCCTTCATTCGCGCGCAGCAGCTGGTCGGCCTGCCTGCGCGCCAGCGAACTGGCGAAGGCCTGGGTGACCATGCGGCAGCTGTTTACAATAATATCTGACCATTGGAACAGCTTGGTGATGGTTGAAAACGTCACCGACCCGGACACCCCCGAATTTCCAACTGCGAATGGAATGGACAAAAGAGATCTCACTCCAAATTTTTGCAAGTTTTCCCGGTCAGCCCCTGCCTCCAGCGGCAGGGACTGGATATCGGGCAGAATCGTGGTTTGATCGGCAAGCGCCCTGCCGGTCAGCCAGGGAAAAAATTCATTCGCAAGCACAGGACCCGGCAAGGTGGGTATGCCTGACGGCGTAAACTGCAGTTGCAAGCGCAGTTCAGCCTGTTCCGCCCCCGACCACAGCCAGATGGCCGAGCGTTCCACCCCGAGCAGGCCGCAGATCTGGCGTTGGGCCTCCAGCAAGGCGGCATCCAGATCTTCTGAATCGACAGAAAATAAACGGGCCTGGATATCGGTCACAAGCTTTTCAAAGGAAAGGCGTAAAGCAATTTCCTCTTCTGTTTTTTTGCGAACCACCACCTCCCAGGCGAGATCCGCGTAATAAGCCGCCAGATCCACATCATTGCGGTCATAATCCGACGTTTTGTTGCCGACGCCGAACAGAGCAACCACTTTATCCTCACGCAAAATCGGCACGACCAGTTCGCGCACCAGGGCGGCGTGGCCTTCGGGCAAACCCTTGCGGTGCGCCAGGCTGGCATAATCATTGTGAATCAGCGGTTTCTTTTCGCGCAGGCTGTCCGCCCATACCCCGGCCTGATCCACCGCGTAATGCGCGCCAGCCTGTGAAATTTGGCAGAATTCCTGGGCCGTGCGGGTGGACCAGGCTTGCAGCGAAAGGGATGCCTGGTCATCTGAGACAAAATGGTAGAAGCCGATCGGGCTGCCGGTTAATTCTCCCACCTGATCCAGGGTTCGTACCAGGATTTGATCGACGGCATGGGTGGACGCATATTCCATCAGCTCCACCCGGTTCCGGATGATCTTTTCCCCGCGAACGCGCTCCGTAATATCATGCACGATCGAAAAGAGCAGCCGCCGCTCACTGGTGTCGAGCGGTGTGGAGCGGATTTCAACCGTGCGGAGTTCGCCGTTGGCCAGGCGGTGCGGGAAAATAAAATAGCTCTTCTCGCCTTCGCGGGCTTTTGCAATCTCCGCCGCTATCTCTTCCGAGGTGAAGCAGTTGATTTGGGCGACATTCATGGCTTGCAGCTGGCTGCGGGTGTAACCATAAAATTTCGTGGCGGCCGGATTGCCATCGACAATATCACCCGTGTTTGCATCCAACAACAGCATCACGGCGTTGTGGCCTTCGAACAGCTGGCGAAACCGTTCTTCAGATTTTTGCAGAAGGGCTTCGGTTTGTTCCCGTTTCTTGCGCGTTCGCAGGCCCGTGATCCCAAACGCCAGGTCGCCAGCCAGCTCTTCCAGCAGGCGGATTTCGTCCGGCCAAAAGGCATCGGCAGCGCCGGAAAAAATCCCCAGGACTCCGAAGGAATTCCCCGCTTCGTCCTTTAGAGGAAGAGCGATGCAGGATAAATAACCGCGCTCCAGGGCTTTATCGCGCCAGACACGCGTGCGAGGGTCATTGGCCATATCTTGCACATAGACTGGCCTGCCCGATCGAATCGCAAGCCCCACCGCTCCTCGTCCGGTCTCGCTTTCGCCCCATGAGACATGGATGCTTGAAAGATAGCCATCTTCATGCCCGGCCCAGGCGGCTGGACGGACAGATTGGTTCTCATCCTGTTCGGTATATCCGACCCAGGCCATGCGATAACCGGCTTCATCACAGACGATCCGGCAGATATCTTCCAGCAAAGTCTGCTCATCGTCCGCCCTCACCAGCGCCTGGTTGAACTCGGAAATGGCGCGCAGCTCGCGATTCAGCCGTCGCAGTGAGGTCTCAGCCTGTTTGCGTTCGCTGATATCGCGGTGAAAGCCGAAAAGTTTGTCTTCGGATTGGATATACGAGACGGCCACTTCCACATCAATCTCTTTGCCATCTTTGCGGCGAAATCGCGATTCGAATTGGGCTGAACCATCCTGAATGATTTGCTTAATCCGCCGTTCGATCTCCGCCGATCCGTCCAATGCCTCGATATCCGCGACGGACAGCTCCAGCAATTCCTCGCGCGCATAGCCCAGCATCCGGCACATCGCCAGATTCACGTCCAGGATCTTGCCGTGCACCCGGTCAACTTTCCAAAAACCATCCGACATCTGGGCCAGGATGGCCCGCGAGCTTTCTTCGTTTTCCTCGATAGATTTGCGCGCCTCGATCTCTTTCAGCTTCTTCAAGCCGCTGGTAGAAATGACTTCGATCAAGCCTTTAATGAAAAACAGGTAATTATTTAACTGCTCCTGCGACCAAACCGGCACTTTCCGCACCGCTTCCAGATATTTTTCTTCGTCAAAACCAAACGCCCTGGCCTGGCTGCGGAACACACCCAGGTCAGGCGGTTCTAAAAAGAACTGGCCCGTAAAAAAATTGCCGTAATGTACGCCATCGATGATGATCGGCGTGGCGTTATCGACCAGGCCGCGCGGACAGCGGTAGCTGACAGCCGGGGCCGCTTCTGCCAGGTGATCCAGAATATACTGGTCGCTGATGCGGCAGTCATGTTCGCAAACCGGGTTCTGGCGGTGGAATTTCGTGCAGATATCCTGCCAGGCCGTGGCGGTCAGAATGTTTCCATCGTTATCGATAATCGCTGACGGGAAAGAATAAACAGCGTTGAGCCGGTCTTGCAGTTCCTGGAATTGCACGATGTCGATCAGGTCTTCCAGCCGATATTGCGTCATTGCGCCTGTTTCCTCTGGTAAAATTTATTAATGGGTGGACCTATCTTGATGGGCAGCAATATACTTAACCGTGATACCGTCTCTCCCATCCCCCCGCTGGGACGGAAAAAAACAAGCTGGTCTGGGGATTTCCTCTTTCTCCCTACCCCTGAAGGCGCGCAGCCGGGGGCGGGAGGAATGACCGCGGGTCAATAGATGTATGTCTATTCATTTATCCACCAGCTAATCATAATATAATTTTTCATACTTAATGAGCACTTAATTGGGGCAATCTTCGTGCGAGGGAGTATATGTGGGAAAAAACATCGCCGCGCCCCCAGGGCTGGGGATAGATGGCCAAAATCTGTGGATAACCAGGGATAGCGGTGGAGGAATCGCACGTTTCCCCATGCGATCCCGCTATTCCTGATACAATAGCGCAGTAATCAGCACCTGCCCTCCCCCAAACCCTGCCCCGCCGCAGAACAAACGAAGCGTTGGCGTACTCACGGTCATTGCCTGACTGCTCACGCGCCAACTCAGACGCGCCGCCTGTGGGCCGGGAAAAAGCGGCATGTCAAGCAGGTGCGCCGTTCTTTCATCCCGAGGAGGTCATCATGAAACTTGAGATTGGCCAACCCGCTCCGGACTTCAACCTGCCCTCGCACCTGGGCAAGAACGTCCGCCTGAGCGACCTGCGCGGCCGCAACGTGATCATCGCGTTCTATCCACTGGCCTGGACCCCGATATGAACAAGCCAGATCCCGTCGTACGAGGCGGATAACGCCAAGTTCGCGGGATTAAATGCCCAGGTCCTGGGCATCAGCGTTGATCATGTACCCTGTCTCAAAGCCTGGGCCAAAAGCCTGGGCGGCATCAACTTCCCGCTGCTGTCCGACTTCTGGCCGCACGGCAAGGTTGCGCAAGAGTACGGCGTCTTGCGTGACAGCGGCAACAGCGAACGCGCGATCTTCGTGGTCGACAAAGAAGGCATCATCCGCTATATCGACATTCACGATATCGGCAACCAGCCATCCAACGCCGAGCTGATGCGCGTCCTGCGCGAGATCGACCCCGAAGCGGCAGCTGCCGCCCCGGCCGAGCCGCAAGATGAGGCGCCCCTGCCCCGCGGCGGGATCGTCATGTACTGCACGCCCTGGTGCGAAGACTGCAAGAAGGCCCGCGCCTGGCTGGCCCAGGAAGGCCTGAACTATACCGAGGTGGACATCAGCCGCAGCAGCCGCGCCGCCAACCAGGTGCGCGCCTGGGCCAACGGCAACCAGACCACCCCGACCTTCGACATCGACGGCACCATCGTCGTCGACTTCGACGTCGAAAAACTCAAGCCGCCCTGAATAAATAAATGAGAGGTATGGAGGTGAATTGCGGCACTTTGTGCCGCAATTCACCTCCATACAAAGTTTTCCCCTCTCCCTCCGGGAGAGGGGCAGGGGTGAGGGAAGCCTCAATCCTCGATTGGGACGGCGGGCGGAACGGGTTCCGCCTCGCCCGTCCCCTTCTTTTTTCCCTTAAACGTGATCAAAATCACCCCGCTCACAATGATCAGCGCTGCCAGAATCACGCGCGGGGTCAGCGGCTCCTGCGCCAGCAGGTTGCCAATCACCACCGCCACAATCGGGTTGACATAGGCGTAGGTCGAGACCAGCATGGTGGGCGCGTTGCGCAGCAGCCAGGTGTAGCTGCTGAACCCGACCAGCGAGCCGAACACGACCAGGTAGACCATGCCCAGCCAGGACTGCGTCGAAACCGCCGCCAGGTCCAGGCGGCCCCACTCACCCAGGCCGCTGCCGAGCAGCAGCAGGGCCAGCCCGGCCGAGAACATCTCCATCCCGTTGTAAAGCAGGGGCGAATCGGGCAGGTCGGCCGTGCGGCTGTAGAGCGAGCCGGCCGCCCATGACAGCGCGCCCAGCAAAATCGCCAACCCACCCAGCAGATCGATATCGCCGTGCAGCCCGGTCAGCTGCGAAGGCCCGATCAGGATCACCATCCCGGCCAGGCCGATCAGCACGCCCGCCAGCACGGGCAGGCTGGGCTTGCGGCGGCAGAAGATCCCCTCCAGCAGCACCAGCCAGAGCGGCGTGGCCCCAATCAGCAGCGCCGTGATCCCCGAAGGCACGGTCTGTTCGGCCCACACCACCAGCCCGTTGCCGCCCAACAGCAGGAACATACCGATGATCGCCGCCGAGCGCCACTGGCGCAGGGTCGGCATACGGTCGCCGCGCAGGAAGCGCAGCGCCAGCAGGAACCCGCCCGCCAGCAAAAAGCGCGTCCCGGCCATCAGGAACGGCGGGATCGTCTGCACGGCAAAACGCATCGCCAGGTAAGACGAACCCCACACGATATAAATGCTCAGCATCCCCGCCCAGATCGCGGCGGGGCTGGCCGTTTTGGTCACAGGTGTATTTGTCATCGTTTAGAGTTCCACCACCAGCCCATCGTAGGCCACTTCCACCCCCTGCGGGGCGAAGTGCGCCTCGAGCTGCGCGTGGAGCGGATTGCCGGAGTGCGAAAAATGGTGGGCGAAAAAGCGCCCGCCGGGGCGCAGCATGCCCGCGGCGCGCATCCGCCCGGCCGTCTCGCGGAAGGTCTCAAAACCCAGGTGCTGAGCGTAGTTGCCGCTGCCGAGCGTCTCTTCCATGATGATCGCGTCGAACGACTTGCCGGCCAGGGCCTGCCAGGTTTCATCCGGCAGCAGGCCCGTGTCGGTCACATACAAAAAGGACTTCTGCCCGTCGCCCACCTCGTAAAAAATCGCCTCATATTCGCCGATGGCGTGGTAGGCGCGGTAAGTGCAGAAGCGGTACCCGCCGTGCTGCCAGGACTGGAACGCGCTGACCGGGCGCACCTGCATGCTCAGCGCCGACAGGTCGGGCGCGGCCTTTTCCAGCGCGCCGGTCACATCGCGCGGGCCATACAGGCGCAGGGGGGGGATCTCCAGCCCGCCGGTGAAGGCGCGCCGCCGCAGCATGAAATTTTCCAGGTGAAAGTGGTCGGGGTGGGCGTGCGTGACAATGTTGGTCGTCACCCGCGACAGGTTGAGATTGAAGCGCTGCGCCGCTGCCAGCAAATCCGGCCCGCAGTCGATCAGCAAATCCTGGTTGACCAGCAGCGCGCTGCGGAAGCGCAGGTTGCGTCCGCCGCTCGCCCGTGCCGCGTTGCAGGTGGCGCAATCGCAAAAAATCCCCGGAAACCCCTCCGCCGCCGCCGTCCCCAAAAACGTAAGTCGCATCACAAATCCTCTCTCACAAAATCGTCTATTTGGCTGACAACCTACGCTCACCCCAACCCTCTCCCAAAGGGAGAGGGCAAAATTCAGAAGTTTGGAGTTTTTGAGGTCACAAGGTGACCTCAAAAACTCCAAGTTTCTCTTTCTCCCCGCCCTTGAGGGCGGGGCCGGGGGTGGGTGGTTTCTTCCTTATTTCGCAATCAAATAAGGCGTCTCATTCAGGCGCACGGCGCCTGTCTCCGTCACCCAAAAACCATCCTCCATGCGCAGCCCGCCCCAGGGCGCGTTAAACATCGGAATATCCACCGAAATCACCATGCCCGGCTTGAGCAGCTCGGCGCTGCCCGGGCCAAAGATCGGCGGCTCAAACTCGATCACCCCCACGCTGTGCAGCGCCGAGTAGAGGAAATACGGACCCAGCCCGGCTTCCTCCACCACCCGGCGGCCCAGCGCCTCCACCGCGCGCCCCTCCAGCCCAGGGCGCATGCCCTCAAAGCAGGCCAGCTGCGCCTTCCAGGCCACCTCCAGCGCGTCGCGGATCGTCTTGCCCGGGTCGCCCACCAGCACCGGCCGCCCGATCGCGGCGTGATAGCCCTGCACGCGCGGCGCGATCGTCAGCACCACCAGGTCGTTCTTCTCGATCCGCCGCAACGTCGAGCGCGCCAGGATCGGGCGCGTGTTCGGGCCAGAGGCGACAATTGTATCGATCCCCGTGCCCTCTGCCCCGGCCCGGCGCATCGCCGCGTCGATCTCGGCTGCCACGGCCCGCTCACTCACCCCCGGCGCAATCACCTGCACAGCCGCGTCCAGCCCGGCCTGGGCGATGGCGTAGGCTGCACGGATGATCTCCATCTCGGCCGGCGACTTCTGCGCGCGCAGGGCGCACATCTCGTTTTCCACATCGACCCACTCCACGCCCGGCAGCGCCTTTTGCAGCGCCTCCCAGAAGCCCGCCCCGATCAGCCCGCGCCCGGCCAATCCGACGCGCCGCACCGCCACCCCGGCCAGCGCCGCGCCCGCCGCCTCAGCCAGCCCGCGGATGGTCGCGAAGGGATAATCCTCGTCCGGGTGGGTGAACTCGCGCAGCACGCTTACCGTCGGGATCTTTCCAACCAGCAGGGCGTACTGGTCGCTCTCCGGCCCGCACAACAGCACCGGCTCGCCCTGGGCGGGCATCAAAATGCACACCGGCTCGAAGTGGACCGGAAAATCGGCCAGCCAGCGCGCGTGCGCTGCGCCAAACGTGGCCCGGTCGTCGGCGTAGGCCAGCAGGATGTCCAGCCCCATCGCCGCCATCAGCGCCTGCACCCTGCCCCAGCGCTCGCGAAACTCCGCGTCAGAAATCACCGGCAAAGCATCCACCATCGCATCACCTCCAGCAACCAATCTCAGCCAGCCTTATTATACGAGCATATTTTCCTCGCTTTCCTCAAGAGGATCAGAATTTCACCACCGAGTTCACCGAGGGCACAGAGAAGAGGAGAAGATTTTGAGAAAAGAAGTTTCACCGCAAAGGGCGCGAAGGGCGCAAAGGAAGAAAAATTCGTAATTCGTAATTCTCCCCCTCTGCAGCTTTCCCCCCAAAAATTGCATGTTTTGACAGCTTGCCCGTTGCACCCCTCATCCCTTACAAAAGAATCAACCGTTACCCTTCCAGCTGCCCCGAGGCTCTGCGAGGGGTGAAGCAATCTCGCGGGCAGCGATTCAAGCGCTCACTCGGGGATTGCTTCGGGCGAAGCGCCCTCGTAATGACGGAGCAGCGCATCTGCCCACTTCTTCCGCCAACATTAAAAAAAGCAGGTTTGTATGCAATTGATTTTTTCAAAAACAAAAAATGGCTTTCCTTCGCGCCCTTCGCGTCCTTTGCGGTGAATTTCTTTCCCCAAAAATTCCCCTCTTCCCTCTGTCTCCGCTGTGTGCTCTGTGGTGAACCTCTTCCCCTGCCCGCGCAGGGCAAGCGGGGTATATAATCAAAGAAAGGAAACCACGATGGCGCCTAATTCCCCGCACCTGTCTCCACCCGGAAGGATCCGTTTTTGGGGCAGCCCCTCGGCGACCCTCTTCACCCTCGAAATCGCCGCCTCCATGGAAGGCGTGCTGGAATATAACCTGGTCAGCGACCCGTCCGACCCGATGCACGGTTTCGTCTCGGCCTCGATCGACGGCCGCCCCTGGACCGGCACGATGTGGACGCGCGACGCCGGGGTGTTCCTGCGCGAGCTGGTCCACTGGGGCCGCCTCGAAACCGCTTGCGCCGTGGCCAGCTGCCTGATGCGCCTGGTCCGACCCAATTCGCGCGGCTTTCTGACCTTTCCGATGTACTTCAAGCGCGGCGAACCGGCCTCGGGCAGCGAGCTGGACGGCACCGCCGCCATTCTGATCGGCCTGGCCCTGCTCTGGGAGCGCCTGGAGCCGGGCCAGCCCGCCCGCGCCCAGATTGATGCGTTCTTCGACCGGCCCGATTCAGCTATGCGCTGCCTGCTCGACGCGCTGAACGCCCCCGGCGGGCACGGGCTGATCGCGGGCAGCGGCGAGTTTGGCGGCGGGGTGGGCGTGGAGGGCGATTTCTACAACGTGGTCCAGAACAACCTGGCCCGCCTGGCCCTGCTCGCCGCCGGGCGCGTCTATGCCGCGCGCGCCATGCCCGACCAGGCCGCGGCCTGCCGCGCCGGCGCGGCGCAGATCGAATCCGGGCTGCTGCGCTGGCTGCGCGACCCATCCGGAGCCTGGATCTGGACCCTCGACACCGCCAGCCTGCGCCCCGACCCGCAGGTGCTCAACAGCGTGATCAACCAGGGCTTCGGCGGCCTGAACGGTGTGCTGGCCATGACCGGCGACGTCTGCGGCCTGACCCCGCGCGAGGACCAGCCGCAGATCTTCGCCGCGGGCGAAGCCACCTTCGATGCCCTCTACAGCTTCCCCAAGCGCCGCGCCATGTTCGAAAAATACGGCGCCTGGACCCAGTTCGACCGCCTGTGGGACGGCTTCATCACCTGCCCTTCCTACGGCCAGGCCTATGCCCTGCAGGCCATGCTGCTGATGGACCGCCTGGAGATGGCCGGGCGCGCCCTCGATTTCCTGGCCGAGGCCACCGCCGAGCCCCCGCCTGGCAACCGCCTCGACCGCTCCTCGCCCTATCACTTCTACGAGCGCATCTACCTGCCCGAGCTGCTCGCGGCCTGGACCTCGCCGGTCAACCAGCGCAAGGATCAGCCCGATTGGATCGCCAACGGCTTCGATGGGCGCTTTTTCGACCAGGGCTGCGGCGCGCTCAACCTGGTCAACGTGGCCGAGCCGCTCAAAATCGCCCGCCTGCTGCTGGGCGTGGACGACTCCGACCCAAGCGAAACGCGCCTGGTCCCGCGCCTGCCGCCCGCCTGGACCGGCATGCAGGCCGAAAACTGGCCGGTCCTGACCGCCAGCGGCCTGACCCGCGCCAGCCTGCGCGTCGAACGCCAAAACGGCGGGCTGTCCGTGCAGATTAGCCTGCCGGATGGCGCCCCGCTGCCCGCCTTCGCCCTGCGCGGCCCGCGCGGCTGGGTACGCCAGCCCGCCGCCCAGTCGCTCGAATTCAGCCTGCCGGAGGGCGGCCAGGCGTGAGCGACCCGCTCGCCCTGCCCAACCTCGCCGCCTACCCGGCCGTGCGCCGCCTGATCGCGGACTTGCAGACGGGCATCCAGGCCGTTTTTGGCCCGCGCCTGCTCGCGCTCTACCTCGATGGCTCGCTGACCAGCGGCGATTTTGACCAGGACAGCGATGTCGATTTTGTCGCCGTGACGGATGGCGAGATCAGCCCGGCCGAGTTCGCCGCCCTGCAGGACCTGCACACCCGCCTGGCCCAGGCCGACCCGCTCTGGGGCATCCAATTGGAAGGCTCCTACCTGCCCATCTATGCCCTGCGCCGCTTCGCCCCCCAGCACTGCCTCTACCCCAACATCGAGCGCGGAGCCGGTGAGCGCCTCAAGCTGGCCGCCCACGATGCGCCCTGGGACGTGCACCGTTCGATCCTGCGCGAGCGCGCCATCGTCCTGCTCGGCCCGCCCGCCCATGAGCTGATCGACCCCGTCCCGCCCGACCAGCTGCGCCGGGTGATGAGCGATCTGCTCGAGAGCTGGGGCCAAAACCTGCTGGCCCGCCCCGAGCGGGTGGATACGCGCGGCTACCAGTCTTACATCGTCCTCTCCATGTGCCGCGTGCTCTACACCCTCGAAACCGGCGCGATCACCTCCAAGCCGCGCGCGCTCAAGTGGGCCATGGGCATACTGGACGCGCGCTGGCACGGACTGCTCGAGCGCGCCTGGCAGGGCCGCAGCCCGGGGCTGGAACTCTCACCGGATGATCTGGCCGAAACCATGGCGTTGGTCCGTTACACGCGCGCCCGTACTGCCGGGCCCGCCGCGCAAGCTGCCGTTTAGGAAGGAGTCATACAATGAAAGCCATTCTGCGTCTCTTGCTTGCCCTGATCCTCCTGACCGCCTGGGGCCTGCCTGTCTCGCGCCCGGCCTCCGCCTCTCCCGCCGCCGTGCCCCTGCTCAGCTTTCTCAGCCCGTTTTCCGTGGCGGCCGGCAGTCCAGCCTTCACCCTGACCGTCACCGGCAGCGGTTTCAGCGCCGATTCGGTCGTGCGCTGGGACGGGCTCGAGCGCCCCACCACCTTCCTCAGCAGCACCCAGCTCAACGCCGCCATCCCCGCCGCCGACGTGCTGTCGAACGCGATCGTCCCGGTGACGGTCTTCACCCCCGGCCCAACCGGCGGCGCGTCCGAGCGGCTGAACCTCAGCGTCTACGATCGTTCTGGCGTTGATATCATTGCCGACGGCGTGCTGGGCCAGCCCAACTTCAGCTCCAGCGCGGCCAACAACCTCAACCTGCCCGGCGGGGCCAACCGCCTGCAGTCGCCGCGCGCCGCGGCGATCGACCCGCTTTCCGGGCGCATCTTCGTCAGCGACGGCTCCAACCACCGCGTCCTCAGCTGGCCCAGCGCCCCCGGCTTCGCCAACAGCCAGGCCGCCGACCTGGTCCTCGGCCAGGCCAACTTCAACGACATCACCCCCAACACCGGCGGCATGAGCGACGCCACCCTCAGCGCCCCGCGCGGCCTGGCCCTCGACGGGCTGGGCAACCTGTATGTGGCCGACAGCGCCAACCATCGCGTGCTGGTCTTCTCCCCACCCTTCAGCAGCGGCATGAGCGCCGCGCTGGTGATCGGGACGAGCGGGGTCAGCGGCGCGGACGCGCAGAGCTTCAACAGCCCGTCGGACGTGGCCGTCAGCTCCGCCGGCGGCCTGTTCGTGGCCGACTACAACAACCACCGCGTGCTGGGGTTTACGGCCCCGCTGACCACGGATCTGGCCGCCGACCTGGTGATCGGCCAGCCCGATTTCACCAGCAACGCCGCCAACCAGGGCGCGCTCGCCCCCTTTGCCGCCAGCCTGGCCTCGCCGCGCGGGCTGGCCCTCGACGGGCTGGGCAACCTGTATGTAGCCGATAACGCCAACCACCGCGTGCTGCTCTTCCAGGTGCCCCTGGCCAACGGCATGGATGCCAGCCACGTGCTGGGCCAGCCCGATTTCACCAGCGGCGCCGCTAACCAGGGCGTGAGCACCCCCAGCGCGCTGAGCCTTTCCGGCCCGCGCGGTCTGGCCGTCGACGCGCGCGGCAGCCTGTTTGTCGCCGATTATGACAACAACCGCGTCCTGGAATACAGCGCCCCGCTGACCGGCGATGCCGCCGCCGACCGGGTCTTTGGCCAGGCCGATTTCGATTCCGGCTTGCCCAACGCGGGCGGCGGCAGCAAGCCCTACACCCTCAAATCCCCGGCCGGCGTGGCCTTTGACGCGCGCGGCTACCTCTACGTGGCCGACCAGAGCAACAACCGCCTGCTCGAATACGACCTGCACCGTTACTTTTACTGGCTGCCGCTGATTGTGAATCCATAAGTACCTAATCTCAATTAAAGGGGGTATGTTGTGTATAAATTTGGCGCTTCGCGCCAAATTTATACACAACGCCCCCACTTTTTGAGATGACACGAAGGAGATCCATCGATGACCAACCGTTCCAACTCCGATCCAACCATTCAAGCCAGCCGCCGCCGGCAGGATACCTCTTCCGGTCCCGAAGGCCGCGCCGAGATGCCCGGGCGCGGATCGGGCGGCGGCCCTTCCAGGCCGTCCGGCGGCACGCGCACCAAGGCCATCTCGGGCGGCGTCGCCATCCTGCTGCTGATCTGCTACGGCCTCTACAGCCTGATCTTTGGCGAGCCATCCGATGAACAGCAAGACGGCGAGACCGCCAGCCAGCCCACCGCCGCCGAAGCCCTGCCCGCCGATGCTGAAAAGCCCGCCCCCACCAAAAAACCGGCCGCCACCCGCCCGGCTTCCTCTTCCAAGTCCGGCCAGACCTGGACCGTGCTGCTCTATGAAGACGCCGACGATGAAATCCTTGAAGAAGACATGTTCCTCGACCTCAACGAGGCCGAACGGGTCGGATCCTCGGACCGCGTCCAGATCGTGGCCCAGGTCGACCGCTACAAGGGCGCCTTCAAAGGCGATGGCAACTGGACCTCGACCCGCCGCTATCACATCACCCAGGATGACAACCTCAAAGCCCTCAACTCTGAGCTGGTCGAAGACCTGGGCGAGCAGAACATGGCCGATGGCGCCACCCTGGCCGAGTTCATCTCTTGGGCGGTCAAGACCTACCCCGCTGACCGCTACGCCCTGATCCTCTCCGACCACGGCATGGGCTGGCCGGGCGGCTTCAGCGACCCGGCCCCCGCCGCCAGCGACGCCGTGCGCACCCCGCTCTCCGAGGTGATGCAAGACGACCAGCTCTACCTGATGGAGCTGGATAAAACCCTGGCCAGCGCGTTCAAGAGCGCCAAAATCGACAAATTTGACCTGATCGGCATGGATGCCTGCCTGATGGGCCACATCGAGGTTATGGCCGCCCTCGAGCCCTACGCGCGCTACGCCGTGCTCTCGCAGGAGACAGAACCGGCCCTCGGCTGGGCCTACACCAGCTTCCTGCAGGCCCTGGTCGACAACCCCGATATGGACGGGGCCGATCTGAGCCGGGCCATCGTCGAAACCTACATCAAGGGCGATCAGCGCATCAACGACCCGCAGGCCCGTGCCGATTACCTGCGCCAGGGCTCGGCCGGCCAGGTTTCCGCCGCCGCGCTGACCCGCGAACTGGAACGCGATGTGACCCTGACCGCCGCCGACCTCTCGGCCCTGCCGGCTTTGATGGAAAACCTCAACACCCTGGCCTATGACCTGCAGAAGGAAAGCCAGGAAAAAGTCGCCGCGGCGCGCACGTACGCCCCCTCTTTCTCCAACGTCTTCAACAAGTCCAAAGCCTCGCCTTACATCGCCCCGGGCGGCTTTGTCCAGCTGCTCAAGCGCGGCGGGGTCAGCCAGA
>Ga0172368_10001876_pt1 | contig 27747 bp, 26 predicted proteins | sample Lak11m_FD_114540 | JGI IMG/M metagenome (GOLD analysis project Ga0172368, IMG submission 114540) | Freshwater microbial communities from Kabuno Bay, South-Kivu, Congo - kab_022012_11m | ecosystem: Environmental > Aquatic > Freshwater > Lake | place: Democratic Republic of the Congo: South-Kivu...
AAAAAATTCCTAGAACATTCTTTGAGAAATATCGAACCTGCGTGCAATGCGATTTTTATAACAACGTCAGGAAAGAGGAAGGATCTCAATTTATATTAACATCACTCCTTTTGCAAAAAATCAGGGATTAATTCTTATGTTGAATATTATTGATCCTGTCTCAGCCGTTTCGCCACTGCTAAACGTTATTTACTCAATGTTGGCAAGGGATTAGAAAATAAAAGTGAAAGAAAATTAGATTTTCTGGCAGGTTATGCAAATAAGTAGTGTGTAATTCTGAAGGTAGGGGGTCTGCCTCGGTATGGGTGCTGCGAAATACTATCAAGGAGGTGATGATATGCCTAAAAACCCTGGCCGTATTGCTCTTAAGTATCTTATGTGTAGCAAGGAACTCTCTAAGATTGATGCGGTTGCTGTGAAGTACTTGATGTGCAGCCGCGAAGCGGAAGAAAGCATCAAGAAAGGTGAGGCTGTGTCCGTCAAGTATTTGATGTGCAGCCGGGAGTTCAAAGGAAGGGGTATATAGAGATCAGATACCTGATATGCAACAAACCAGTGGAAGCACTTGAAGTAACTACTGCAACTGATTAAGTCAGCACCTATCTTGCCCCCCATGTGCACCTGCTGCTTTGAAACAGCAGGTGCACATTAAAAATAGTGTTGACAAATCACTTGAGTAGCAGAGAAACTTGTAATGTGTCTATACTTGGATTACACAGAAAGGAAGGAGTATGTATTTATCAACACAGCTTCACATGACAAAACTTGTAGATGGATGGAGAGGCGTATATAGCCCATTCGGGCATGGGGTAGCCTTCCTCTATGATGAAGTGTGGAACCATCTGGAACAGGGAAATCTTAGAATGGTAAACTCGAAAATTCTTGATTACTTGGTCCAGAACAACATCCTTGTAGACAGCAGATTTGAAGAAAACTGGATTAAAGGAAATCGCGATGATTCTCAAGTTCGTTTGAACTCTATGTACTTAGTTGTGACTCAGAATTGCAATTTTGGCTGCAAGTACTGTGCTGTTGTTGAAAATATGGATTCCCCTTATCGTTTACAAGAGAAAATGAGCATTGAAGTTGGCCATCAGGCTGTCGGCTTATTTAATAAGCAATTGGATATCATCCAACCCAAGGATGCTCGGGTAACCTTCTATGGTGGTGAACCCATGCTTAACCAAGAGCTTATTTTCGACCTCGTGCCACGTATTCGGACCATCAAGTACTCAAACCAAGTGAAACCCGTTGAAATCGTGATGATCACAAATGGATACCTCTACAATCCAGATATCACAAGACTCTTTAGGAAACACGGCGTTGGCGTCTGCATTTCCCTAGATGGAACAAGAAGGCATCAGGATGTAACACGTGTGACGCGATATAAACGAGAGTCAACTTTTGATCGTGTAATCGATCATTTCCATCAGTATAAAAAAGCAGGCATATCTATGGGTATTTCGACAGCACTTGGGCGACATAATGCATTTGATTTGCAGGAAATATGCGAGTTCTATGCAGAGCTTGATGCCCCATTCGTTGAGTTTCAAATTCCCTATCAAGTCGCTAATGAAAGTAACGAACTTTGGGTATCAACGGTAGAAATATCACATAACTTAATGGAAGCGTATGCAATCCTAAAATCCCATGGCATTATTGAAGGTACGACATATCGCCGCCTACGTGATTTTTCCCTCAAACAAATTCATTTAAGAGACTGCGGGGCAAGCGGCAGCCAACTGGTAGTCGCCCCGGACGGGTCAATTGGCCCCTGCCACAGCTTGGTTGGGACTCGCAAATTTTTCGAGAGCAATGTCCAGAATCCTTCTTGCAATCCTATGCACATGGACAACTTTCTCGAGTGGGCGCAACGTTATCCACTAAACATGCAGATATGTGAAAAATGTCCATATATTTCATTGTGCGGAGGTGGCTGCATTTATAACAGTCACGTTTCAAATGGGTCGATATGGGGAAAAGACCCTCAGGTATGCACATATATGAAAGAAATGTTGGACTGGATTCTGCGCGATCTTTGGCAAGATTCTGGAATGTCTGCAAAGTATGGAAAACCCGAACCTAAAAAAAATCTTTCATGTAGGGGATTATGAAATTCGCACTGGTCGAACCTTATGTTTCTCTAGATTCTCTGAAATCCTATGCGGATAAACCAGAACCGGCTCATCTTTTGGGCATGTATAATCTGCTTAAGAAACTAGGTTGCGATGTTGTATTGCTTGATGCCTATAGCCGCAGATTCTCAGTGACAGACTTGGTTGAATGGCTCGAGGCACAAGCTGTCACACACGTGGGACTCACCGTATATGACTATCCCCCATGTCTGACATATGTCCAACAACTATTTAATCGCCTTTCTGAGGATATCTGTACGATTATCGGCGGCCCAGGCCCAAACTACTGTACCGATAGAATGATCCGGCTTCTCAAACCAAACTGGTTGGTTAAAGGAGCAGGTGAACAAACAATGGTTGACCTGGTTCAATCTGAATTCTCCACAGAAAGACTATCATATGCAGCAGCAAGAATCTGGCAAACGATTATAGTCAGCGCCGATTCAATGCCCCTCGATGAGATCCCATTCGAACGCCCCTATAATTTAGATAGATATGATTTTCAAGCATCGCCACGAATACAGACTGGATGCATTGGGCAATGTATCTTCTGTTCCGGTGCCTATCAAAAGAAATTTGATTACATCACAAAGAATAAGGCCGAACAATTGTTTGATCATCTTGTCAATCAGAAAAATGCGGATGTTTTAGCGCCAACCGGTCCGGATTTCACCGCTGTCCCTCAAAGAGCAAATGACCTTTTACATATCCTTGTTGAAAGCGGCTTCAGATTCAGGTCATTCAGGCCCGGGGTTAGACTGGATACCATTTCCAAGGCAATTGAACTGGATCCCAAGATATGGAAAAGACTCTCAACCACTTACGAAATCAGCTTAGAATCATCAATTGAATCTTTTTCCCTATCAAGGATAAAACGTCTCGGGAAAAACATATCGCTTGATTTCTTCGAGAATATTCTTACCAATTTAACCAAAATCCTTGAGACCTGTGACTGTAAAATAGTGCTTGGCAGAATCGCCATCGATCCAACAATTACCATCGACGAATTTATACTAGACTGCAATAATTTCAGGAAGCTCCTGCGAAAATTCAAAAACCACATAACAGTCGGCGGAATGCTTATGAACGAGTTTGTTCCTCTTTTTGGCACTCCCGCAACTGAATATAGAGGGCACGACAATCTATGGCTTAGGGATCTCCTTGACCCTACAATGCGGCGGCTGCGGGATAAATTGCTGAACAATAATCAATTCAAAAAGTGGTGTAACCTAGCGGCGGAGATACAAAACTTCAGCGAACGAAACATGGTTTTTGAAGAAATATTGAGGGTAGCAGAAGAACAGGCAAAGGGGTTAAAATCCCTTAAGGGTTATTGCTCCAAGAATTGCTATAGAAATAGCAAAAAAACAAGCAAAGGAGATGAAATCCACATGTGCCAATCAGTAAAGCTCGACCCTTCCGATATTAAATCTGTCGTCCAGCACCTTGTTTGTTCGGACAAACTACTCCATCGCCGGATCGAATTTGCATCCAATATAGTTGAGGCATGTGCTACTGTACGTCACTTCGCAAATCTCAACGAGTGGCACGAATATATGTGGGAGCCGCTTTTTACATCGATTGAAATATTCGCAACGCAGAAAGAACTCTGGCACAGAATTAGATATATGACACGGTCCATTGAAAAACAAGTGCCAACTGATGGACTTTCAGCGGCCATCATCTCTGATCATCTGATGGCAGTGACCCCCGAAGAGTACAAACGGTTACGACCTGAATATGCCCGCACAAATAAAGCTTGGTCAAAACTTCTGGCTCACGAGATGTTTCATCAGCTGCACATTCGCCTTGTTGGAACGGAAGAAAAGATGGGACCGAAGTGGTTTTACGAAGGATTTGCTATGCATGCTGCTGGTCAACGTTTCGGCAAGGCAATCATGTCAATTGAAGAAGCAGTAAAAGCCACACGCGCGGAGTCAAGAGGATCGTATGCTAAATACATCGCGGCATTTGAATTCTTTCTTAAGCGGATCGATTTGAACCTGATGTTGCAGCAAGCATCTGAGCAGGATTTTGAAGCCTGGCTGATCTCTCATGCATCCGCATCAAAAGATTAGCTTACGACTTACGGCCAGATGAACGCTAAATAGATTCCCTATTCCGAGCGAATAAATACATTCAGTCTCATGGATCGGTTTTTTATTCTTGGCGAAACAAAGAGGGGGAGGGGCTTCCGGGGGGACGGAAGCCCCTTATGGGGGGAACAGACGAAATTACTTGGCTGTTTTTTGCAAGGTCCTTCTCATAAACGTCGGAACATCCAACGGATCTTCATAAGGCATTGAGTCAGAGGCAACAGGTTCGCAGATAGCAGACTGAGACACTGCCGCATAATCCGTTTTTAGAGCCTTTGCAAGAATCCTGTCGGCGCCTTTAAATGCCACAGGCTCTTTTACAGGCAGCCATTTCTCAATCTGAGGGAGTTCAACCTTCTCCTTCCTTTTCTCAAAGCCCGTTGCAATCAGGGTAACCCTGACTTCATCCTCGATGTCAGGATTAATGACTGCGCCGAATATTATGTTTGCGTCTTCGTGAGCCATGTCATATATAAATGCAGCGGCGTCCTGCACCGAGCTTAGTGAAAGGTCAAGCCCTCCAGTTATATTTATAACAATCCCTTTTGCTCCTTCTGTGGAAGAGTCTTCGAGCAAAGGATTTGATATAGCCTTTTTAGCCGCCTCAAGCGCGCCGCTGTCTCCCCTGCCGAGCCCGACTCCCATAACAGCCCTTCCCGACTCTGCCATAATAGCCTTCACATCGGCAAAATCAAGATTTATAAGGCCCGGTATCAGAATCAAATCAGAGATCCCCTGCACAGCCTGCCTGAGAACATCGTTTGCCACGGCGAAAGACTTAAGCATAGGCGTGCCTTTTTCAACGACAAGCCCTATCCTGTCATTAGGTATGGTAATAAGCGTGTCAACATAATTCTGAATTTCTTTTATGCCGGCCTCTGCGTTAATAGCCCTTTTCCTTCCTTCATAGAAAAACGGCTTTGTGACAACAGCAACCGTAAGCGCTCCAAGCTCTTTTGCAATCCCTGCTATAACAGGCGATGCGCCTGTGCCGGTTCCGCCTCCCATGCCTGCTGTTATAAAAACCATATCAGACCCCCTGAGGCATTCCGCGATCGCTTCCCTGTCTTCAATTGCAGCTTCTTTTCCAATCTCCGGGTTTGAACCCGCGCCAAGCCCTTTTGTCCGCTCCATTCCGATATGCACCTTTGTCGGAGCAAGCGAGGTTTCAAGTATCTGGCTGTCTGTATTTACCGCTATAAATTCAACGCCGTGCAGGTTAGAGGCTATCATGTTATTCACGGCATTACCTCCTGCGCCGCCAACCCCTACCACCTTTATGCTTGCTCTCTGTCCCCTTACCTCTTCTAACTCAAACATAAAACACCTCCTTTATTTATTTGGTTAATCGGTAAATAGGTTAATCGGTGAATCGTAAAAAGCATTATCAAATACCCATTCACCCATTTGCCTATTCACCCATTCACCGTTTTTTATATCCTCTGCCTCATTGATACACTTTTCCCTCGCACGTCATGGCCATTAATACCGAACAGATTTTTTACCCATCCCCTCATTTTTTCAAATATCCCGTTAAACATATCTCCATAGCTCCCGAAAGCATTCGGGACGGTTCCGCCTGTCAATCCATTGAAGAGAAGTCCGACGCCTGTTGAATACATCGGATTAGTTACAGCGTTTTGCCCGCCTATGGCAGACGAACCATACCCTGCTTTTATGCCTTCCGGTATCCCTATCCTCACAGGAAGCCCCAGATCCACTTCCATAACCCTGTCAAGCCCCTGAAGCAAAGATGCCCCTCCTGTCAACACTGCCCCTGACAAGCCAAACTCAAAGCCTGACGCCTTTTCTATTTCATTCTTTATAAGTTCAGTCAGTTCCTCGCATCTCGGCTGGATAATCTCCGCAATGTATTTTCTCGGTATTTTTCTCACCTGCCTGTCGGCTCCGGCAACATCCATTTCCTCCGTGTCTTCCACCATGCTTGCAATTGCGCACCCATATCTTTTTTTCACCCTTTCCGCTTCCTGCGCGGGAATTCTCATGCCAATGCCAATGTCATTCGTAAAATGATTCCCGCCGAGCGCAATTACCGCAGTATGCCTCAGGCTTCCGTCCTTGTATATGGCAATATCCGTTGTCCCGCCTCCTATGTCAATAAGAGCAGTGCCTATATCTTTTTCGTCTTCCGTAAGCACTGCCTCTGCAGACGCAATAGGCTCAAGCACAATGTCAATCACCTCGAGCCCTGCCCTCTCGCAGCATTTAAGCAGATTCTGCACAGACGATACAGCCCCTGTGACTATATGAACCTTCACCTCAAGCCTGACGCCCGACATGCCAACGGGATTTTTTATCCCGTCCTGCCCGTCAAGTATATATTCCGTAGGTATAACATGAAGGACTTCTCTATCAAGAGGAACATATACAACGCTTGCAGAATCTATGGCGCGCTCAACATCCTGAGGCTTCACCTCATCACCCTTTATGCCTACTGCGCCATAGCTCTCAAATCCCTTGATATGGCCGCCGGCAATCCCGACATATACCGACCTTATCTCAATGCCAGCTGCTGTTTCAGCATCTTTCACCGCCTTTTTTATTGAATCAACGGTAGATTCTATATTCACCACAACTCCCTTTTTTAAACCGGTTGAAGGCGCTGAACCTATCGCAAGGATATCAACATTAATATCCGTGACCTCTGCTACAAGAGCGCATATCTTTGTTGTGCCAACGTCGAGTCCGACAACAATATTTCCTCTTCGCCCCAGCGAATCTCCGATTCTCATTTCACAACCTCGTTTATTGGTTTAACAACAACCTTATTGGCAAATCTCAGGTCAATATAATCAACAGGGATCCCTCTCCGTATTATTTCGTCTTCAAGTTCGAGAAGCCTTGCGAGTTTTTCCTCATATTCGCCCTGTCCGACTTTTATTAGAGTGCCGTCAATCTGCATAGAAATATTTTCCGCCCCTCCGAAACGGGGCACTATAATTTCTATCCGGTCTTTTATATTAGTTACGCCCTTTTGCTTCATTGCCTTTACAAGGTTTATCGCCTCTAAAAAAGCATCTTTGCTTTTAAAAGGATCCCCCGAAATTATCGGCAGAAAGGGGATGGCTTCGCCCTTTATCTCTTCGAGCAGGTTTCCCTTGTCATCAACAAAAAATGTGCGCCCCTTCATTTCGAGAAGGGCAAACGGAGCAGCCTCCTCAATCCTGACTATAAATCTGTCGGGAAAATCCTTTCTGAAGCTGACAGTCCTCACCCATGGAGATTTTAAAAGTTTTGCCGACAGTTCACTGCCCGAAAGACCGACAAGGCTCTCGCTGCCCTTAAGATCCATCATTACCTTCAACTCATTGCCTGTGAGACGCCTGTTGCCTGAAAAAATGACCTCTTTTACCGGGAACAACGTACGCGCAAAACCTATCAGATAACTCACGCCGAAATACATGCCGCAAAGCAGCAAACCCACGGCAACCAGTTTTAACAGCCAGCGGCTCTTCCCTGCCTTAGCTGCGGCGGGTGACTGCCTGTTTATCCTGCGATTAGTTTTCATGTCCTCCCGTTTTTTTTCTCAATTGCTTCTCTGAGCATCTCTTCTATTAACGCCGGAAAATCAAGCCCCGCCTTCTTCGCAATCTTCGGCAGCAAACTTGTTTCTGTCATCCCCGGGATAGTATTAACCTCAAGCACATAAGGATCAGCGGCATTATCGATTATAAGATCAATCCTTGTCGCGCCCCTGCATCCGAGCGCCTTATGCGCGGAAAGGGCGATATCCTTTGCCTTCCCGTATGTTTTTTCGTCTATCTCCGGAGGAAGGGTATATTCGGTCAGCCCCGGTGTATACTTCGCCTCATAGCTGTAGAACTCAAGCGATGTCCTCACCTCAACGCCTCCTAAGGCCTTGTCATTCAAAATGCCTATCTGGACCTCTTTGCCTTCTATATACTTCTCTATGATTATTTCTCCACCGCATAAGAAACCTTTTTCAACGGAGCTCTTAAGCTGCTCTTTATTCCTGACTATGCTCACCCCAACGCTTGATCCCTCACAAACAGGCTTGACAACCCAAGGCATTTCAAACGACGGGTGGATCGGTGAATCGGTGAATCGGTGAACAATCTCAAAAGGCGGCACAGGGATATTGTGATAGAGAAAGATTTTTTTGGACGCCTCCTTGTTCATTGCAAGCGAAGATGAAAGGACGCCTGAGCCGGTATAAGGAATTCCCATCACCTCAAGAAGCCCCTGTATTGCTCCATCCTCGCCCCACCCCCCGTGGAGCACAAGAAACGCTATGCCTATGGACTCCTTTTTTAGTTTCTCGCATACATCTGATGAGACATCCACAGCAATGGTGTTATATCCAAGATTCTTCAGGGCCTTGAACACGGCATTGCCGCTTCTGAGCGATACCTCCCGCTCGGCGGATATGCCGCCCATCAAAACGCCTATTTTTTTATCTGTCAATCTCATTCCTGCCCCACAATTCTTATCTCGGGCTCAAGCTCTACCCCGAAAACCGCCACCACCTTTGCCTTTACCTCATCCATAAGCTTTATAAAGTCAGCAGCGCTCGCATTACCTTTATTGATAAAAAAATTCGCATGCACAGCGCTCACCTCTACATCTCCGATCCTCATCCCCTTGCATCCTGTTTCATCTATCAGCTTTCCTGCGGATGCGCCTTCAGGATTTTTGAATACACAGCCTGCCGACACCTCTGAGATTGGCTGTCTCTCGCGTTTCTTCCTAATAAAACCCTCTATCCTCTTTATGACATCCTCTTTTATTATGTCCTTCCTCATTTTTATATTTGAGCTGAGAATAATAGAGCCTGCCGGCATCTTTGACTCTCTGTATTCAAGCCCGAATTCATCTGCAACAATCTCATGCACCCCTTTATCTGCATCCAGAACCCTGGCGGAAACAAGCACATTTTTCATTGAACGGCCAAAGGCCCCGGAATTCCCTGCAATTGCGCCTCCAACAAGCCCCGGGATCCCGACAAACTCTTCCATCCCTGTATATCCGTTTTCTCTCGAAAGGGTCACAAGCCTTGACAGGGGAACGCCTGATTCAACAAAAAGCATAATCAAATCCCTTTCTTCTTTCAAAATCTCAACGCGCTTGAAATTCCTGACAGAAACCACCACTCCGTTTATCCCGCCATCTCTCACAAGAAGGTTTGTTCCTCCGCCAATCGGCATAAAAGGGATACGGTTTTCGTCCAATGCCGCAAGCATATTCTCCAGAGAGATCGTATCATTAGGAAAAACAAGAACATCGGCAGGCCCGCCTATTTTCAAAGACGTATGGTCTTTCATAGGCTCATTAAATTTAACCTCTCCCGAAAAATTGCCGTGAGACATCATTTCAGTCCACAAGGCCTCGTTTATTATGTTCTGCCTTTTACTTGCTTTCATCTTTATCTTTTAATCTCCTGAGCGCTTCTTCTCCAAGCTTCCATATATCACCGGCTCCAAGGGTAAAAACTATATCCCCGTCTTCCAACCTCAATAAAAGATTCGTTATGAGCTTTTCCCTCTCGGAAAAATAAGCCGCATCCATGCCTGAAGTTTTTCTTATGCGGCCAAACAGAACATTGGAATTGACGCCCTCTATAGGTTTTTCTCCTGCCGGATATATATCCAGCAGATAAAGGACATCGGCATCGGCAAAACAAGACGTAAACTCATCAAGAAGGTCCCTTGTCCTCGTGTATCTGTGAGGCTGAAAGATTACAAACAGCCTGCCTGACTTCCGACTATTTATAAGCCCTTCCTTAGCTGCCCTTAATGTCGCCTTTATTTCAGTTGGATGATGCCCGTAGTCATCAAAAATCTTTACGCCTTTTTCCTCGCCTTTCAGTTCAAACCTGCGCTGTATCCCGCTGAATTTGGATAAAGCCTCTTTTATCTTCCTTGTATCTATCTTCAGCTCCATTGCAACGGCAATGCTCGCAAGGCTATTAAGAATGTTATGCACGCCCGGAACAGGCAGGCTGAAATTTCCTATGTTCTGCCCTTTATATATCACGGCAAAACTAACCGACATAAATCCTTTTTCTACGTCAGCTGCGTATATATCGGCATCCGACGAAAGCCCGTATGTAATACACCTCCTGTGCACAGAGGGCACGAGCCTGCGCAGCTCTTCATTCTCGACACAGACTATTGCCGCTCCGTAAAAAGGAACCTTATTCATAAAAGACAAAAATGCCTCTTTCAAGGAATCCATTGTTTTAAAAAAATCCATATGCTCCCTGTCTATATTCGTCACTACCGCGATCGTGGGAGAAAGCTTAAGGAATGAACCATCGCTCTCATCAGCCTCCGCAACAAGAAAATCTCCCTGCCCCAGCCTTGCATTGCTTCCTGTGGCCTTAAGTTTTCCTCCGATAACAACTGTCGGATCAAGTCCGCCTTGGGCGAGTATAGTCGAGATCAAAGACGTGGTCGTTGTCTTGCCGTGCGATCCCGCAACAAGCACCCCATATTTCATCCTCGCAATCTCTGCAAGCATCTCTGCTCGCGGGATTACGGGAACCGCCCTTCCCTTTGCCGCAACTACCTCTGCATTGTCCGCTGAAATAGCAGAGGACACCACCACAACATGGGCGCTGTCGATATTTTCAGCCTTATGGCCGACATATATCTTTATTCCGAGACTGCCCAGCCTGTCTGTTGTGCCGGATGCCTTCGCATCGGAACCTGTAACCTCATAACCGAGATTATGCAGAACTTCTGCTATCCCGCTCATTCCTATCCCTCCGATGCCGACAAAATGAATTACCCTGTATTGTTCAAACATATCTCTTTACCATTCACCCTTTCCTATTCACCTTTTTCTGAGATTGCAAGCCGAAGGCGTGGCAATCTCTTTTACCGATTCACCCATTCACCTATTGACCGATTCACCTTTTTTAATTAGGCTCATTGCAATATCTATAATTCTCTGCGCGGCGTCGGGCCTTCCGACTGCCCTGCTCTGTTTCTCCATTTCAAGCCTTAATTCTTTATTCGCATACAGTTCCCTGATATTTTCTGCAAGGCGTTCGCCTTTCAGTTCGTGATCGAGCAACATCTTTGCAGCCTTCATCTCAAGGAGCTTGCTTGCGTTAAACTCCTGATGACGGCCTGCCGCATACGGATATGGGATCAGGATGGCAGCCTTGCCAATGGCAGTAAGCTCTGCGAGTGTTGTTGCGCCTGCCCTTGATATAACAAGGTCTGCAACAGCATACGCCTCTGCCATTTGATATATAAAAGGCGCCACTGTTCCCTTGAAACCCCATTTTCTGTATGACCCTCTGACATATTCATGGTCCCGCTCGCCTGTCTGATGCAGAAACTGCACATTATCCTTGATGTCGAGCATATGATTGAAAGAATCCACTACTGCCATGTTCATGCTCCTTGCTCCTGAACTGCCGCCAAAAATAAATATTGTAAATTTATCTTTTTCAAGGGAAAAGATATTATATGCGGCATCTTTGCTCCCTCTGAGAATGCGCGCCCTGATAGGATTCCCCGTAAGGAATGTCCTTCCTCTGGGAAAAAACGGTATGCTTTCCTGATATGTGACTCCGATAGCTCCTGCAAACTTCCCAAGCGTTTTATTCGCAAGTCCTGGAACGGAATTCTGTTCCAATATCATGGTCGGGATTGACAGCAGGAACGCCATAAGCACAGGGCCTACGGACGCATAGCCTCCGACGCCTATTACAACGTCAGGGGTTACTGCCTTCAGTATTCTGTAAGAATCAATCAACGAAAAAAACATCTTCCATATCGCCCTGAATTTCTTTAGCAGCGACTTGCCGACAAGCCCCTCTGCCCTCAGAAATTTAATCGCATATCCCTCCCTGGGAATAATCCTCGACTCGATCCCGTGTTCTGTTCCGACAAATATCACTTCCGTATCATCCCTCCGCCTTTGCAGTTCTTCAGCAATGGCAATGCCAGGAAACAGATGCCCTCCCGTGCCGCCGCCCGCAATAATCACCCTCATCTTCCGCTCCCATACACCGCCCTCAACGCCTTCTTTCTTACCACCATATCTTTCGTCCTATCAATAACCCTTCTTCCGCTTTCGCCTTTCGAAAGATTGAGAAGAATACCTACCGCCGACATATTTATAAATAAAGACGACCCCCCATAACTTATAAACGGCAACGGAAGCCCTTTTGTCGGGATCATCCCTGTTACAACAAAAAAGTTTATCAACGCCTGAAGCGCAATCATCATCGAAAGCCCAAAGGAAAGATAATATGAAAAAGTATCCTTTGCCTTGTTTGTGATGGATATTCCCCTGAGCAGCAGCGCAAGAAATAAGACAATTACCACAGCAGCTCCTATAAGCCCGAGTTCCTCTCCTATAAGCGAAAAAATAAAGTCGGTATGTGATTCCGGCAGAAATAATAATTTCTGTTTGCTCTCTCCAAGGCCGACCCCTCTAAGCCCGCCGCTTCCCAGGGCAATCAATGACTGCACAAGCTGAAAACCGCTTCCCTGAGAGTCGTCCCATGGATTAAGAAAAGATATCACCCGTTTCCAGCGGTATGGTTCCTGTATGAGTTTAACTACGACAGGGATTGCCAACGCTGCAAGAGACAATAGATACTTTAATCTCATGCCGGAGAGAAACAGCATTGCAAGCGTAATAATGCCCAGGCTTACAGCCGCTCCAAAATCAGGTTGTTTAAGGAAAACAAGCTGGAAGACTGCCATAACCGCAATAGGCTTTATAAATGAAACAAAGCTGTCTGTCCTGTAGTTAGGCATAGACATATACTTAGCAAGAAATATAACCATAGAAAGCTTAACCAATTCCGAAGGCTGAAATGTTGACGGCCAGAGTTTCAGCCATCTTCTTGCGCCTCCGCTTGAGAGCCCTACTCCGGGTATAAAAACAAGGATAAGAAGCAGGAACGAGAATATCAGCAGCGGCAGCGCAAGTTTCTTTATAGTATCAGGGCTAAACCTGTACGCTGCGGCCATTGCGACAACGCCTACCAGCACCGCCAACAGATGCCTCTTAAAATAGTAGAATTCCGAAACAACCTTTTTTGTGGAAGAGGGCGAGATTACTGCCGTAGAGCTGTATATCATTATCGCTCCAAGCCCCACAAGAAAAACCATTATTAATAAGAGCCATCTGTCATACGTCTTATTCATGCCAATCCTTTCACAATCTTCTTAAACTGTCTTCCCCTGTCTTCAAAATCCCTGAACATATCGAAACTTGCGCATGCAGGGGAAAGCAAAACTACATCGCCGCTCAATGCCGATTTCCTTGAAAGCATCACGGCTTCATTTAAGTCATCTGCAAGCTTGGTCTCGGTCATATCTCCCAATGCCTTCTTCATCTTTTCCCTTGCCTCTCCGATAAGCACAAGGGTCTTTACCCTGTCTTTAATCAGAGGCGCGAGCACAGAAAAATCTCCTGCCTTATCTCTTCCACCCGCGATCAGGATTAAGGGCTCCGTAAAACTCTCAAGCGATTTTATTACCGCTCCGGCATTCGTGCCCTTTGAGTCATTGATGTAATCTACGCCGTCAAGCCTTCTTACAAATTCAAGCCTGTGCTCAAGTCCCTGAAAATCTTTTAATGCATCAGCAACCGCATCTGCGGGACATTTTGCAAGGAGAGCCATGGCTGAAGCAGCCATGGCATTCTCCAGGTTATGAACACCTTTAATTTTTATATCATCGGCCCGGATAAGTGGAAAGGGGACGGTCCCAGATTTACCGGCCGAAGGCGGTAGAATCGGGACTGTCCCCACCATGATAGGAAGATTACAGTAAACCGTCCCGTCTTTAAAATAAACGCCTTCTACCTCTTTCTTCCGGCTGAAGTAGAAAACTCTCGGCCTCTCATTTTTTACTTTCACCTTTTCCTTCTCAACTTTCATCGTTTCAGCATCATCTGCATTTAGAACAAGAAAATCATCTCTCTGCTGGTTCAAAAAAATCTTCGCCTTTGCATCTGAATATTCATTCATAGAATGGTATCTGTCCATATGGTCAGGCGTGACATTTAAAATAGCTGCGCCCTTTGGCCCGAAAGTGTCTATAGACTCAAGCTGAAAACTCGATACCTCGGCAACAATGTAGTCAGGGGCAAGAGATGCATGATGCACGATGCACGATGCAATATCTTCTTTATCCTGTACCCTGCATCCTGTAGCCTGCATCCAATTATTTATCTCTTCACTCAATGCACTGCCTATATTGCCGCCCAGGATAGTCTTAATGCCGCCTTTCTTAAGCATAAAATCAAGTAAGGTTGTTGTTGTTGATTTGCCGTTTGTTCCTGTAACTGCAAGAAATTTTGTTTTTTGACTGAGCGCTGATTGCTGACTGCTGACTATCTGATACGCGAGTTCAAGCTCACCGATAATTTTTATTCCGGCAGCCCTTGCCTTTTTTAATGGGTGAATATCTAACGGAACTCCGGGGCTTACCACTATTAAATCCGTATCCTTAAATATTTCGTCAGGATGTCCGCCGAGCGCAAGATTCACGGAAGGCAAAAGCCTATCCAGAAAATCTGTCAGGCCTTCCCTCGATTTCCTGTCTGTAACAGTTACTTTTGCCCCGAGATTTACAAGCAGATTGGCAGCGCCGACCCCGCTTCTTGCAATGCCAAAGACAAGCGCCTTTTTCCCCTTTATTCCCATTTCCCCTTTATAAAACTCCTGCATCATTTTTTTTTGTCTGAGCTTTAGTTAATTTTTTCCTCGATGAAATTTTAGAAACCCTTGCCTTGTTGTTTTTCGAATATCTTTTTGAATTTCTAACCTTAAATTTTGAAGTCTTTTTATAGTCCGCCTTTGTAAAATAGATAACAGGCTGTTCATTATTCGCTATTACATCAAAGCCTTTCACCGTAAGCTTTTCTGCCTCATTCCAAAGTTTAGCCCTGCTCGGCGCCCCGAGAATAGCGACTATTACTCTCTCATTTCCCTTTTCCCCTGCGTACACAAAACAATGCCTTGCCGCTCTTGTGTAGCCTGTCTTGCCGCCGATTGCTCCGTTATCCGACCACAAAAGCCTGTTAGTGTTTTCGAGAGAAAGCGTTCTGCCATTCTCTGTAGAAATCTCTGTTTCCTTCGTGCTGATAATTTCCCTGATCATTGGATACTTGAGAGCGTGTCTTAATATCTTTGCAAGGTCATATGCTGTTATCCGCTGTCCCTTGCCCGGAAGTCCCGTTGTATTTATAAATTTTGTATTAGAAGCTCCTATTGCAATAACTTTTCTATTCATAAGCTTCACGAATTTTTTCTCTGATCCCGCAACAGTCTCTGCCAGGGCAAAGGCAGCGTCATTTGCCGATCTGAGAAGCGCCGCATAAAGCAACGCCTCCACAGTCATAGTCTCGCCGGCCTTTAATTTGGTTTCCCTTAAAGAGGGAACTTGCGCGGCCTTTTCGCTGATCGTCACCATACTATCAAGTTGAGCCCTATCAAGCACAACCATTGCCGTAACAAGTTTTGTCGTGCTGGCAGGAGGGAGTTTCAGATTAGGATTTTTTGCAAACAGCACCCTTCCGGTCGAGGCCTCCATAACAACAGCAGCCTTAGACTTAATTTCATCGGCAGAAGAAATCGTAGTAAGTAGTAAGTAGCAAGTAGTAAGTAGTAAAAATATAACATTTCTGTTTTTGTTATTTTTCCCTTTGCTACTAACTACTGAATGCTGACTACTATCTTTTTTCATAATCACCTCAATTTAAATGTTGCAAGGCTTAAAAGCGCCAGCATTATTCCTACTATCCAGAATCTTACTATGACCTTCGGCTCAGCCCACCCTTTAAGCTCAAAGTGATGATGTACCGGAGCCATCCTGAATATCCTTCTGCCTGTAAGCTTGAATGACGCAACCTGCATAACTACAGAAAGCGTCTCTATGACAAAAATCCCTCCTACAACAGCAAGCACTATCTCGTGCTTTGTTATCACGGCAAGAGTTCCGAGCGCGCCTCCTAATGAAAGCGAGCCTACATCGCCCATAAACACATCCGCAGGGTATGAGTTATACCAGAGAAAACCGAGAGATGCCCCAAACATTGCGCCGCAAAAAACAGTCAGTTCCCCTGTGCCCGGCAGATAAAGAACCTGCAGATATTGCGAAAACTTGAAATTGCCTGATATATAGACAAGTATTCCTGTGGCAAGCACTGCAATACCGACAAGCCCGATGGCAAGCCCGTCTATGCCGTCCGTAAGATTGACCGCGTTGGACGAGCCGACGATAACGACAACAGAGAACGGGATATAGAACCATCCGAGATCAAGAAGCCACTTTTTGAAAAACGGTATGCTTAAAATATCATTATATTGATCTTTCGGATTCATATAGAGAAACAAACCTATCATTAAGGCAAAAATAATCTGTGCTCCAAACTTTTGGCAGGCGCGCAAGCCTTTTGGATTTCTTCTAACAACCTTCAAATAATCGTCAATGAACCCTATTGCTCCGAATCCTATTAATGAAAAACTCATCACCCATATATATCTGTTGTTAAGGTCGCCCCATAAAATAATGCTGAAAAGGATAGAGATTATTATGAGCACTCCTCCCATTGTAGGAGTGCCTGTCTTGCCTAAATGTGTCTGGGGGCCGTCATCCCTGATGTGCTGCGTTATACTGAATCTTCTGAGCCTTTCGATAACCGCAGGGCCGATGACGAATGTGATAAGCATAGCCGTAAGAATAGCAAGGGCCGTCCTGAATGTTATGTACCTGAAAACATTTAACGGCGAATACCATTCATGCAGTCTGTAAAGAAGACTATACAGCATTCTCTGCCTCCTCCTTTGCCTGTAATGCCTTTTCCATCCCCATGCCTCTTGATCCCTTAACAAGAATCGCGTCTCCCTGTCCGCATAAATCAATTAATATTCCGCCTGCCTCTGCAGCATCAGATGCCCTGAATGATTTTCTGCCTGTTTGCGCAAATTCAGTTTCCGCTGTTGCCATCAAAGGGCCAACTGCTATAAACACGTCTATCGGGAGTTTCGACATCCATTCTCCGAGTTTCCTGTGAGCCTCCTCTGCATACGAACCGAGTTCAAGCATGTCGCCGAGAACAGCAATCGCCCTGCCTTTTTTCAGCCTGATAAGTTCTTTTATTGCCTCTTCCATAGATGCGGGATTAGCATTATATACATCGCTTATTACTATCGCTCCGCACAACTCCTTTATCTCCAGCCTCATGGGAACCCCTCTAAATGATTCCAGTCCTGCCTTTATCCCCTGAAGGTCAATGTTAAAGATACGCCCTACAGCCGCGGCTGCAAGGGCATTATAAATATTAAAAGTCCCGGGTATATTCAGGTTTATGCCTATGCATTGCCCCTCTCCGGCGCATAAAAGAAACCCCGAACCTTTATCCGAGACATTAATATCTTTAGCGAATATATCAGCCTTATTTTCTATTCCAAATGTTATGACCTTACCCTGATATCCTGAAATTCCATCCATAAGAAACACATCGTCCGCGCTTACAACAACTTCCTTCACAGCGCCGAGAAGTTCAAGTTTTGTATTCCTTACCGCCTCGATATTTCCGAAACCTTCAAGATGCCCCGGGCCTATATTTGTAATAACGCCATAATCAGGTTCTGCAATTTCGCATAGTTCCTTTATATCTCCGGGGGCGCTTGCGCCCATCTCAAGCACGACAACCTCATCTTCATCTCTAAGTTCTGTAATGCTGAGAGGAAGGCCAATCTGGTTGTTAAGGTTTCCCGTGTTCTTAAGCGCCTTGTATTTTGTGCCGAGGATTGAGGCTGCCAGTTCCTTGGTAGTCGTCTTTCCGTTTGTGCCTGTTACTCCAATAACAGGCACATTTCTTCGCAAACGCATATATCTGGCAATATCCTGAAGCGCCTTCAGGGTATTTTTCACATAGATTATTGTCTTGCCTTTAATGTACGTTGGCGGCGGGAAACTCACCATGGCGCCGCTGCCTTTTTCCAAAGCCTTAAAAATAAAATCATGCCCGTCAAATTTTGCTCCCTTTAAAGCAATAAATAGCTCGCCCTCTTTAATTGCCCTTGAATCTATGGATACCCCGCTAAAGAGGGGCGGACAGCCGTTGCTGCAAACAACCCTTCCTCCTGTAGCCTTAATTATGTCTTCTATCGTCAACATGCCATCCTCTTTTTAATTGACTCTTCAGCGACCTCCCTGTCGCTGAACCTCTGCCTTTTCCCCTTCAGCTCCTGATAATCCTCATGTCCTTTTCCTGCAATGAGCAGTATATCGCCTGTTTCCGCAGCCTTCACTGCCTTTGTGATCGCATCTTTTCTATCAGGCTCAATGCTATAATTCCTGCGTAATGCCCCTGTCTCTATGTCCTTAATTATCCCGGCAGGATCCTCGCTGCGCGGGTTGTCTGAGGTAATCACAACATAATCGCTCAGCTTTGTAGCAATTGCGCCCATCCTCGGCCTTTTCCCTTTGTCCCTGTCGCCGCCGCAGCCAAAGACCGTAATAATCTTCCCCTGCCCGTTTTTCATAAGCTCTCTTGCAGTGGATATAAGTCGTTCAAGGGCGTCTTCCGTGTGCGCATAATCAACTATGCACAAAAAATCCTGTCCCATATCAACCTTCTCAAATCTGCCTTTTACAGAGCCCATCTTTTCTATGCCTTCTATTGTCCTATCCCATGGGACATTAAGGGCAGCCGCAGCTCCTGCTGCAGAAAGTATGTTATAGACATTATGAATCCCTATAAGCGGAGACTTAATGCTGTATATTCTTCCCTCGAACCTGATATCAAACGCTAGGCCCTTGAACGAATCGCTTATATTAACCGCGGCAATGTCAGCGCCCTTCTCAATGCCATACGTCAATATCCGCGAAGCGCTTAATTCGGAGATTAATCTCCTTCCGTAAAGGTCGTCAAAATTTATTACGGCAGTCCCGTCTTTTGAGAGGAATTCCTTGAACAGCTTTTCTTTTGCCTTAAAATAATCTTCCATTGTCACATGGAAATCAAGATGGTCTCTTGTAAGATTTGTAAAGATTGCCACCTTAAAATCAGTATAATCAACCCTGCGCAGCGCAAGCGCGTGAGACGACACTTCTGTCACAGCATAGCCGCATCCTGATAAAACCATTTCAGCGAGAATAGACTGAAATTCGAGAGCCTCGGGCGTAGTGTGAAGGGCATTATACTGTTTATCTTTTACGATATAGCTTATTGTCCCTATCAGCCCCGCATCCTTATCGTATGCCTCAAGCATGGACTTTATGAGATACGTTGTTGTTGTCTTCCCGTTTGTCCCTGTAACGCCTATAACTGTTAGCTTCTCCGAAGGCCTTTCATAAAAATTATTCGAAATATATGCAAGCGCCTTTCTGCTGTCATCAACACGTATAAAAATCAGCTCGCCGTTGGAAGCCGGCAATTTGGAGTTTTGAAGGCTGAAGCCCCTGGCTATCGCTTCTTCATAGACTATTGCCACCGCCCCCTTTTTAACTGCATCGCCGATAAAATAATGCCCGTCAGCTTTTTCGCCTTTCATAGCGACAAAAACATCCCCCTGCTTCACTTTTCGCGAGTCATAGGCAATGCCTGATATCTCGATATCGGAATCGCAGGAGATATTTTTTATGTCCATTTCTTCTATAAGCATTTTCAATTTCATTGCATCAATTCAAAAATCAAAAATAAAAATGCAAAATTGCAATTTAAAATCCAAATTTTCCCCTTAATTTTGAATTTTGATATTTGCATTTTAAATTTTCTACCTCCTCTCCACGACCAGAATATTTTCCCCGTCTGTGTCTTCTCTCGGCACATTGAGATACGAAAGAGACTGGTTTGCGATCTCCTTAAACACAGGGGCGGCAACAACTCCTCCGTATATCTGTCCCTTTGGCTCATAAATAACAACAATCATAGCTATCATAGGGTTATCAGCCGGAACAAATCCCACAAACGAGCTCACATATTTCTCCTTGGAATACCTTCTGGTCCTCGGGTCTATCATCTGGGCAGTGCCTGTCTTGCCGGCAACTTTATTGCCTTCAACAGCGGCTCCTTCTCCTGTTCCGCCTTCTTCTGAAACAGTCTTCAATATATCCTTAAAAATCTCCGCTGTCTTTTTTGAAATAACAGCCTTATTTTCCGAAGAATTAAATGAATAGACCACAATTCCGGCAGGAGACCTTATCTCCGATACCACATGAGGCGCAACAAGAATGCCGCCGTTTGCTATCACAGAATATGCCCTGACAACCTGAAGCGGCGTAACCGCAACTTCCTGTCCTATTGAGACCGCCCCTATGGATCCCGACCACCACTTCCGGGGCGGCCTTATCCAGCCCGACACCTCTCCCGGCAGGTCTATGCCTGTTTTTTCTCCAAAGCCAAAACGCTTTGCATACTTATATACCCTTTCCTTGCCGAGTTTCATCCCTATCATAGCGCTGCCCACATTCGATGATTTCTGTATTACCTCCTTGAATGTAAGCACCCCTTGCTTATGCGCATCGTGTATAACGGAATTTCCGACTGAAACCGCGCCTTTACTGCAGTCAAACTTTGTGCTAAGTTTGACAATGCGCTCTTCAATGGCCGCCGTCCCTACAATTATCTTGAAAGTAGAACCCGGTTCATAGCAGTCTGTTATTGCCCTGTTTCTCCTTTCAAAGTCTTTTGCGTATGCGGCATTATTTGCATCGTAGGACGGCCTGTTTGCAAGAGCCAATATCTCGCCTGTAAACGGGTCCATCATTATTACGGTTGCGGCGGATGCCTGCCAGCGCGCCATTGCGGCATCGAGTTCCTTTTCTGCTATATACTGCAGGCCCTCGTCTATTGTCAGGACTATGTTGTTTCCCCTTGATTCTATGTCTACGCCTGTTGAAAGTGTTCTGCCTTTTGCGTCACGCGTAACCAGTATCTTTCCGCCCGGGGTCTTTAAAAATTTATTATATCTGAGCTCAATGCCCTCAAGAGGCTGGTTATCAATGCCGACAGCGCCGATAATATGCGATGCAAGTTTTCCTTTTGGATAGAACCTCTTCGCATCAGGCATGAACCCAAGCCCCTTTATATCCATGCGTTTTATTTTTTCCGCTGCCTCGGGATTAAGCTTTCTTTCCAGCCAGACAAATCTCCGTGCCGATGAAAATTTTGTAAGTATCACGTCAGGGTTTTTGCCGATAATGCCAGAGAGATCGTGCGCAGCGGTTTCCGGGGACACCACGGCATCGGGGTCGCAATAAAGCGACTCTAACTCAAGATTCACGCCGAGTTCCCTGCCCCTCCTGTCAAATATCAGGCCGCGCCTCACCTGTATATCTTCCTGCTTGAGCTGCTGCATCTTAGCTTTTTCAGAAAGCCGGCCATAGCTCAAAATCATAAGGTCGGTGAGCCGAAAAAATACCGCAACAAAGCCAAAGATTATTGCGGTATTAAGAATTATTGCCCTCTTCCTCATCAAATAGCCCTTCTCATAAGATTAAGGTTCGGTTAAACGCCTCCCTGTTAATGATGCCCTGTACGGCGCAGGGGTTCCCTTCTTTTTCACATAAACTACTTTTACTCTGTCTGGAAAGATCAATCCAAGTTTCTTATCGCCTGTGCTCTTAATATTCTGGACAGACAAAAGGCTTGCTTTTTCCGCCATGAGCATCTTCTTCTCATTAAGAGCTTCTTTCCTCTTATTTTCGAGCGTGGAAATTGCGTATTCCACGGTCCTCACTCCGGCCCTGAGCCAGACAACGGAAAAAACTCCGAACAAAAGAAAAGCTATGGACAACGGAATAAAAATAAAAGAAAAAATGCCGTTATGCCGGTTAGCATGTGTCATATCTTTTCCGCTCCTCTCAGCTTAGCGCTCCTTGCCGAAGGATTAAGCCTGACTTCTTCATGCGAAGGGACCAGAGGTTTTCTTGTTATTACGCTCACTCTCCCGTTCTTCCCGCTGTCTCTCATAAAATTTTTGACTATCCTGTCCTCAAGCGAATGATATGCTATGACGCAAAGCCTTCCGCCCGGATTCAGAACTGCTGCCGACGCATCGAGTCCTTTCCTGAGCTCATTAAGTTCATCATTAACGGCAATTCTAAGCGCCTGAAATGTTTTCGTTGCAGGATGGATTTTTCCCCTGCCCTTATATATCCTGCAGACAATATCCGAAAGCTCTGAACATGTCTCTACCTTTTTTTTGCTCCTGCAATTTACTATCTCCCTTGCTATCTTCCTTGAAAGTCTTTCTTCGCCGTATTCCCATAAGATATTCGCTATCTCCTTCTCGGTATATTTATTTACTATGTCCGCTGCCGTTAATGCCTGCTCCCGGTCCATCCTCATGTCAAGCGGTTCTGCTGACATAAAACTGAATCCCCTCTCGGCAGTTTTGAGATGAAACATTGATGTGCCAAGGTCAAGCAATGTCCCATCCACGCCTGAAACACCCGCTTCATTTAATAACCGGGCGATATCTGAGAATCTCCCCTTCTTCAAAATAACCCTGTTATCGGTCAGCCTGGCAGAAGCCATTTTCAATGCCTCCTCATCCATGTCAATGCCGATGAGCCTGCCGCGGCCGATATATTTGAGAATCTCTTCAGCATGTCCGCCAAGTCCGACTGTTGCATCAACATATATTCCCCCTGATTCCGGTTTCAGCAACATAATCACCTCCCTGACCATCACAGGAAGATGGGTAAACTTCACAGCAAACAGCCTCTAAAGACCATAACTAACAAGTCTTTCTTCAACAGCCTTTTTGTCTATCTTTGACGGGTCGAGCATTGTATCCCATTCTTTCCTGTCCCATAGCTCTATTTTTTCTATCTGCCCTACAATGACTATCTCCCCGTTTATCCCTGAGTCTTCTCTGTGCGCTGCAGGGATAAGCGCCCTTCCCTGTTTATCCAACTCAACTTCAACAGCGGATGCAATGACCTTTCTCATAAAAAATTTAACTGCCTCGTCCATCTTAGGCATTGACCTTACCCGTTCTTCAAGCCTGCTCCATTCCTCTAACGGATATAAATGAAGGCATCTCTCGAATGCTGCGTTGACGATATAAAGCTTTGGACTGTAATTAGCAGAGATTATTTCTCTGAAAGGCGCAGGGATGATTATTCTGCCCTTGGGGTCAACTGTATAATAATATTTGCCATTAAAAGATGGCATCTTCCCTCCACCTTCTACCACTTTTTACCACTAATATAGGGGTTAAGGGGATGCTTGTCAAGAAAAAAATTAATGAAATTAGTAGGTTATCTATATTTTGTGCCTGCTTGAAGTCAAGGCCACTATATATAGGCATTAAAAAGTAAAATTTTGCTTAATTTGACATTAAATCTTTATAGAGATATAGTGAAATCATAGGCATAACAACAAGAGGAGGAACGAAAAATGAAAATACTGAAGGCTTTTTTTCTTTTAACGCTGCTGGTTTTCGCAGGCTGTGTGCAGGCAGTTAGCACTTACAACATAGATGACTACAAGGCAGTCCCGAAAGGTGTTTATACTGCCTATCTTTACAGTTCAGGAATAGGGGAGAAATTAAGGGCTGTTTTCCTTAAACGCCCTGACGCCGATGTTGAAGTGGTCCCGTATTCAAGGCAGATTATAACCGCAAAGGTCACTTTCAGCGATGCGCTGACCTTCATGGAAAAAGCGGGAGAATTCAGGAACATCTCTATTCAGGGAGTAAAATATAAAGAGAAGACTATAGGATATTTGCTTAGTTTTCAAAGACACGCATCTATGAGAGAGTCCATAGAAGTCAACCTCTATGAGCGCAATGGAAAGATTTATTTCGCAGTTACGGAAAGAAAATATGATGAGTAGGCTTTTTTGAATTCCTCGGTTAGAATTAGCTCTATTTGTCTAACCATTTAACAGCGTCTTTTACATCGCAGAATGTTTTAACCCTTCCATGCCTTATATCTTCCTTTGCCCTCTTGATGCTTTCTTGAGTCTCTTTGCGCTTGAATATCTCAAGGCTTCTCTCAAGCTCTAAAAGCTCTTTGTAGATGCCATAGGGCAATATTACCTCCACAGGCCGTCCATTCCGCCCTGTTATGAGTTTTGCCTTCTTTTCAATCGCCGCTACGGTCATCTTGATTTAAGTATACCATTTTTTGAAATTATCGGTCTCCATAATTGCGCCTACCGTCAGCACCCATGTGGACATGGGAGAGTTAGCGACACTAAATATCGGTCGTTGACCTCATTTCCCTCCCGCGCTGATATCATCCTTTTATAACAATCGCTGTTTCGGATGTTGTCAAAGTCACTCTCTTTTTTTAGATGCTCCCAATTTTTAAAACCCTTTTCAATTGCCTTATTTAAGTAATTACAGGCTTTAGCTCCTTCTCCTTGTAAAGAATAAACACGAGCAAGCCCATAATAACCGGTTCCCCTTTTAGGGTTTATGGTAATAGCCGTATTGAAATCTTCTATTGCCATGTCAAATTGACCTTTTTTTGAATAGGCAAATCCACGATTACTATAGGCGATCCCATCATTCGGATCCAATTTAATCGCCTTATTGTAATCTTCAATTGCCGTGTCAAGCAGTCCTTTTTGTCTATAGGTAGCTCCACGCATCATATAAGCATGATTATTATTCGGATCAACTTCGATTGCCTTGCTAAAGTTTTCAATAGCCTTATCGTACCTCTTTTCTTTAAAATCTTTCATACCTTGATCATAGTAAGATTTAGAATCCATGCTGTCCGCTGTCTTTTCAAGAACTGCAATTGAAGTTGCAGGTCGCATCGGCAGGACGGCCTCAAAAATCACGGCTATCAGCACAAGGCATTCGATGACCCCAAGCCCAATCGCCCACTTTGCACTGCCATGTCCATTATATGTAATTCCAAGCGATTTTAGCTCGCGTCTCGCATGCAGTCCAAAATAGACAGAAAGAGGGCCAAGAAGTGCAAAGGCAAGATGTGCGAACATTAAAAAGAAGGCAATTATGCCAACAGCAAGCCCACCGTGGGCTTTAAAAAATGCACTCCTCTCTTGTTCCTTCCGTTGGCGCATACCTGATAGCTCTGGCGGTGTGATATCCCCATCTTGCAACTCCTGTCTGACCACCCATTCTAACAATAGGTGAATATCCTCCGACGCTAGCGTACTTATTTCATTCCGAGTGTTTATCACTGTTTCATCGCTTCCAAAATAGTCTGCGTGTGACAAGTCTGATTCTTCCCACCCATCACGGCTCCTGTTTGTTAATCCGGCACTAATTGCTTCCACACGCACAGTTCTACCATCATTGCTCACATCTGCTATCTCAAATCGATGATCAGTGATTCTCCCAAATTCTGCCCACCGTTCACCATCCTCAACATGTATTTTAGGACGCGGATGCGGTGCTCGTACAGTAAGAGAAGAAGTTCCAACATCCATTTGGAGCTCAAATCCCGTACGATTTTTGAGGTCAGAAATAGTTGCTTTAATAATCGGACAAAGTTTATCCTTGACTATCTGAAACCGTTCAGCCTCATCAGATTCTTGTTTGACTTTAGCGGTTTGGATTTGATCTTGATGCTGCTGCTCTATTCTCTTTTCTTCTTCAAGTTTCTGAATCCAGTCCATAGTTTTTCCCTTTCAACTAAATTAAATGTTCCACCTGTAATTGTCGGCGCATTTATAAAAAATGTCGTCTCTTTTATCCCTGATTTTGTATCATCTTTTGCTTAATTATTTTTCTATATGTTAGAAATTGTGAGACTCCGCCTCCAAGCGTTCCCACAATCATAGCAAAAGTTAGCCTAAGGCTAAAAAGAACTATGCCGAATATCCAATGCTCGGATAGCTTACCTAATGTCGGCCAGAGTCTTCCGCCGTAGTGCCAGCCAAAAAATGTACCCCAAAATACGTAAGGGGTAAAAATTGCTGCCAAAATATCGCCGCTCTGTTTTTGTTCTGTTATCATCCATATTCCCAAAACCACCCCTATTGCAGCAGCAATGTAAGACTGAACTATTTTTTTATTTGCAAATTTTGCGGCACAATCAAGACATAAATAACCTTTTCCTTTCGGAGCGCCTTTCATTCCTGTAAAAGGATGCATTTCATCCTGAGAACTCCCACAATCATGACACTGTTCAACGGCCATAGCTGTATCTGACATGTTTTATCCCTCCTTCATCAAAATCTTATCCTTATACACTAATACTAAAAACGGTCTTCCTTTGCACGTCCGTATTGAATGTTAGAGAGCTTATCCCAACTTCTTCCCACAACTTGGGCAATGGGCGTCGTGTAAAAAAGAAGTCCCGCCAGCGCATGAATAATGCACCCAAAGGTTGCACTTGCTGCAATACTTCATTTTGCTGGAACTATCTGTCTTTTTACATACCGCACATGCGACTTGTGCCATAATATCACCTCTTCTCCAGTGAATTTATTAACCATATAATCATCTTACTTACCTTTGTGTCTTCTTTTGTGCCACTATCTTAGCTTTGTATGCCTTATATGCTTCCGGTGGTAAGTATCTATCACCTACTTTCTCCGTAGGCGCTTTTAAAATCAATGCTCCTTCTTCGTCTATAGAAACCTCTAATACTACTATTTTTGTCTTAAAGTCTATCTTTAACCGATTATCATCAATAAACTTATAATCACCCGCCATTGATATATCCTTTGTTCCCCCTTTTTTAGCAAAAATAACAATCCCATCCTTTAAAAATTCAATCGTCCCAGGTTCAATGATTATATCTTTTCCTACAATAAGCCTCATACCGAAACCTACATCAACCTTATCTCCATTTTCAAAAGCAATAAATTCATCAATCTCAACCCACTTCCCGATAATCCGACTCTGCAAATTTCCTGCCTCACATGAAACCGATGCCAAAACAAAAAGCAATAAAACCGCTGACATTCCCAAAACCAATACCTTTTTCATCTTCTTTTCCCTCCTTTTTATTAAAGATGCTCTGAAAAACTGTCATGTCCGAACATCGCTATTAAAATTATGATCCTCACTGCAGCACCGGCACATTGCGTAGTGTAACGCTAAATTCATTGCTGCCGGCAATGCCCCTTCGCTCCCAGTGGTCAACACATCCGATAATAAGGGTCACTTTTTTAGATTGAGCAATGGATGCTCCCCTAAATGAAATCCCGACATTCCATGGCAAATGAGGCGCAATTCTCTTCATCCAAACTACCCACTCTTGATTTTGCCCTTGTGCCAGATATTGCCCGCCTCTCTCATCAAAAAGAAATGTCTTTTGATATCTAAAAGGCCCAATATTGCCTTCGGTGGCATTGATGGAAAGAACTTTTAAGCTATTAGTTTTATTGGTAATAGATACTATGCAGGTTACAGTGCCGCCGGAATCTCTGCATCCCTTCCCTTCAAATGCGTAGCCTAATGCCTCTTCTGACCCATCATTAATAGCCGTTCTCTGCCTTGGTCCAGTGCAGGATGTCAGGGAAAAAATCAATATTATAAAGAGTGATGCAATACAAAGCCATGTTATCCTTTTATCTATACGCATTTTCTTCACCTCCTCATTCATTTAATC
>Ga0172368_10001878_pt1 | contig 27732 bp, 26 predicted proteins | sample Lak11m_FD_114540 | JGI IMG/M metagenome (GOLD analysis project Ga0172368, IMG submission 114540) | Freshwater microbial communities from Kabuno Bay, South-Kivu, Congo - kab_022012_11m | ecosystem: Environmental > Aquatic > Freshwater > Lake | place: Democratic Republic of the Congo: South-Kivu...
TCTCAAAAGAGCGGCCACCGATCCACCCTCCTTACCCAACGGTATCGCCAGCCCCTGCTTTTCGGTGTAAAACAGCGGCAAAATATTTCTTGACAAGCAAAAACAGCCCCCCTATACTCCGCCCGCCGAAAAGCAATGTCTTATCAATAATTTATCAATCGGTCGCCTTGTCTATTTGCCGATCGCTCAAACCACAAAGGAAAGGAGTGTTCATCGTGAGGGGATTTAAATCGTCGGGTTTTTTCAAGGGAATTGAGGTTAAATTAAGTCTTCCCCTGGTCATATTAATATCCACCGTCTTGCTGGGATTCATGGTTTTTAACTATTTCTCAGTGAAGAGCCGTTTGAATGGCGAATTAAAACAGGAATCCATCATCATCAGCGAACGCTTGGCGAAAAATATTGTCAACCCCCTGTGGAATATGGACAATGTGCAGTCCAAGGAAGTCGTTATGTCTGAAATGGCCGCGAAAAGCGCCTATGGCTTGCTGGTCCGGGATGCGGAAGGCAAAGCCATTACCCTGGGGGCAAAAAGGGATAGTAACTGGAATGTTATTGATACCAAGGAAGAGATCAAGGGCGATTATATCGTCCAGAAAAAAGACGTGGTCAAGGATGCGAGCAAACTCGGGGTGGTCGAACTCTACATGACGGAGAAGTTTGTGAAGGAAGAGCTTCTGCGGTCGATGGTCACAACCCTCATCGCTGCCCTCATAATTAATATTTCCCTCATTGTCATGCTCTTCTTTAGCCTCAGAATGCTGCTCATCCGGCCCATTAACAAAGTCATCGACGGTTTAGACGCGGCCGCAGAAGAGGTCTCGATTGCCGCCGACCACATCACCACCTCCGGCCAGTCTCTGGCCGAAGGGGCTTCAGAGCAGGCGGCGGCCATTGAAGAGACCTCATCCTCTCTGGAAGAGATGTCTTCCATCACCAAGCAGAATGCGGATAACGCCTCCCATGCTGACAGCCTCATGAGAGACGCGAATCAAATTGTGGCCAAGGCAAATGAGTCGATGTCCCGCCTGACTGTGGCCATGCAGGATATATCGAACGCGAGCCAGGAGACCTCCAAAATCATCAAGACCATCGATGAAATCGCCTTTCAGACGAACCTCCTGGCCTTGAATGCGGCAGTGGAAGCCGCCCGGGCGGGAGAAGCGGGGGCCGGATTTTCCGTGGTTGCCGACGAAGTCAGGAATCTCGCCATGCGAGCTGCTGATGCAGCGAGAAACACCTCCCACCTGATCGAAGGGATTGTGGTCAAGGTCAAGGAAGGTTACGGCTTGGTCGAGCTGACCGATAAGGCCTTTGTCACTGTGGCGAACAAGGCCTCCGAGGTCGGGAAATTGGTCAGTGAGATTTCCGCCAGTTCCCGGGAGCAGGCCCAGGGGGTGGAGCATGTGAACATCGCGGTGAGCGAGATGGACAAGGTTGTCCAGCAGAACGCAGCCAATGCCGAGGAATTTGCGTCGTCCTCCGAGCAGCTTTCCGGTCAGGCGGAACAGATGAAGGTTTATGTGGAAGCCCTGGAAGGGGTGATCCAGGGGAAGAAGGTCTCCTCCCAGGCGTTGGAGAGCGCTATGTCCTATGACGAATCCGTGGGAGCGGAGGAGGAATACGAGTCTACTCCTTCTTATGGCAGAAAGGCTCTTGCCCTGCCGGCGCCATTAAGCTCCATCAGGAAAAGGGGTTGAAAAGACTGATATCTTAGTCTGTCTATTCAATTTTCCGGTATAATATTTCCTTGATGTATGTATCGAGACCGTTTACAGTTCGCCGAAAGATAATGATTGATGGTTATAATCTGGGATCAGCGAAACTGGTTCCCAGAGGGGGTGTTCTTAGGTGTAGAGATTTGGTCTACAGGTCAACTTCAAAAACGAACAAAAGGAGGTAGGACATGAAGAAACTGGTCGTTGTGTTGGTAGTACTGGCATTTATGGTTGGCGGATCATCGGTAATGGCGGCGTCGCTGAAAATGGGAAGTTATCCCATTCCCAAGATGGTGGAGAGCAAGGATAAGGGTGTTTTCGTGGATCTGACAAAAGAGGTGGCCAAGCGGGCGGGTGTTTCCGTCGATCTGGTGATTGCACCTCCCCCCAGAACCGTGGAAAGCTTTTCTCAGGGACAGATAGACGGATTCTTCCCGGCCCTGGATGTACTCATTTCCGGTGCAGCGGCAAAATCGTCTCCTATTTACACGAAAGTGGATTTCGCGTTCTTCAAGAAGGGCGCCACGAACTTGAAAACCATCAAGGATCTTGAGGGGAAGAAAGTTGGCATTACCCGCGGTTATCCCTACGCCGGTGAACTGATGTCGAACAAGAAGATCATTTTCGATCCCGCCGACGATGACGTGACGAATATGAAGAAGCTGGCCGCCGGCCGCATCGATGCCTTTGTCGTCGAGGAGAAAAGCGGCCTTGAGGCCCTGAAGAAAAGCGGTGAAACTTCTGTAACGTATGATTCCGGGAAACCCCTTTCTCATCAGGCCGTTTACTATGCGTTCAAGAACAGTCCTGATGGCAAGAATGCCGCCGAGGCGTTTTCCAAGGCCCTTGCGGACATGAAGAAAGACGGGACATTAGGAAAGATCATTTCTCAGGCCAATTAATCCGCCCGGCGGGTAACGCCGGACCGGATTGCAACAAAAAATTTCAAGGCAGTACTCTTTTACATTGACCGGGGGAAAGTGAGGGGGAGATCAACGGGATCATCCCCCTCTTTAATATCCTGCCATATGCGATTTGTATTTATCCATAAAAAGAGCCTTAGAGATAGAACAATCCGATGATTTCCGAACGTGAATTAAAGTCGCCGTACTCGGTCCGACTACGGCAGAAAAGCTCTTTGGCAATGAGAACCCGCTGGGGAAAACGATTCTGATCTGGCGGGTCCCCTGCCGGGTCATCGGCGTTACCGCGGCCAAGGGCTCCGATATCGCCGGAAACGACCAGGACAACCAGGTATTCATCCCGCTCAAAACCTTTATGCGCACCTTTACCAACCAGGAATATATCAATTCGCTCTATATTCAAGCGGCAAGCGACCATGCAATCTCTTCCCTGCAGCAGGACATTGCGACGCTGCTACGGATGCGACACCGGATAAAAGAGGGTTTGAAAGACGATTTCACCGTTGTCGATTTGAAGGATGTAAACTCCCTCAAAAACGATGCGATGGGCATGATAACGATTCTGGGAAGAACCGCAGCGGCGGCATCCTTTCTGATCGGCTCCCTCGGGATTCTCTCCATCATGATCCTGATCGTGAACGAGCGACGAATAGAAATAGGGATACGCAGAGCGGTGGGAGCGCGCAAACGCGACATCGTCCTCCAATTTCTGCTTGAATCCTCCTTCATTTCGGTAACAGGCGGTCTGATAGGAATATTCGCAGGGATACTGGCAAGTATCGGAATTGCCGGGATATTAAGCTATCCGGCAACCATCTCCCTGCCGGGGATGATTCTTTCCTTCGCCGCTTCAGCCCTCGCCGGAATCGTCGCGGGGATATACCCTTCGCTCAAGGCGATCCAGATCAACCCAGTAGATATCATCCGCTCCTAAAAATTGCCTGTGCCAACCCATCCCCACCCCGGCCCTCCCCTTGAAGGGGAGGGAGTATGTGTTATGAGCCTTTGAAGGGGGAGGAGAGGGTATAACCCGAGATAATCGCATTACCCACTAAAAATCACACAGAGACAAGAATTTCATAATTTTCCCTTGGCAAATCATCTATATTGGTGCAGGTTCTGGCAGAAATCACACAGAGACAAGAATTTCATAATTTCCCCTGCCGGGAATAAAAGATATGTGATATGAGCGCCGCAAACAGATATTACAATGGAGGTTGGGATGGAAAACCAGTTAGATAGATGTCCTGTAGTGATAAAGACGCCGGTGGCCTGGGGGGAGATGGACTCCTTTCAGCATGTTAACAACATCGTCTATTTGCGATATTTCGAAAGCGCCAGAATTGCCTACTTCTGCAAGCTGGATTTGCTCGAGACAATGAACAGGACGGGAATCGGGCCAATTCTCGCTTCCCTATCCTGCAAATTCAAGATGCAGACTACATATCCGGATGATGTCCTGATCGGAACCAGAGTTACAAGCATCGGGAAACACAGCTTTATGATGGGCTACTTTGTCTTCAGCACGAACCATCGGAAAATTGCCGCCGAAGGCGACGGCCTGATCGTGACATTCAATTATACTGAAAACAGGAAGGTTGCCGTACCGGAAGAATTAAGGCAGCGGATATTGGCCCTTGAGGGGACAAAAGGAAATAATTTATAAAATACCATTCTGCCCCCCGGTTCTCCGCCGGAGGGCAGATTGGACAGTAATTCAAGACTTCACGTGAATATCCGCAAGCGCTGGTTTTTGCGCCTCTCTCGGAGACAGAGTCTCTAACTTGCAGGAACGATTGCCGCCTGCGGTGCGGCGATCTTCTGGTGACGCATGACGCCATACACCGTTGTCGGCAACACAATCACTGCCGCAAGCAACGCCACGATGACGTTTGGATAAAACAATATCACCAGCGCGGCAATTGCCATCCCCGCCCGCAGCGCAACGTTCGCCCACCGCCGCAGGAAAAACTTCCCGAAGATGGCAAAGGAGATGCCACAGCAGGCGATTGCCACAAGCAGCGTCTCAAAGATCTGCAGCCAGCCCGGACTAACGACGAGACTGGTGCGGACGAAAATGGAAAAGGTCATTATGGTGATGGGCAAACACAACTTCAACGCCTGCCACATAGTCCGCATAAAAGAGGCATCCGCAATCCGCGCCGCAACGGCGGCGGTAAGCGAAGTTGGAGGCGACAATTCTCCCCAGACGGCAATCAGGAAGGCGAAAAAATGGGCGATCCAGGGATCGACGCCGAGCTTGCGCAGGGGCTCCACGATGATGACCGCCAGAAGGATATAGGTTGCCGTCGGCGGCAGGCCGGTCCCCACAAGCCAGCCGAACACCCAGGCGGTCAGAACCAGGGCGATGATGTTAAATTCGCCGATGCGCAGGAGAATTCCCCCCATTCGGTTGATAAAACCGGTCACGGTGAACAGGCCGATCATGATGCCGAGCGTGGCCAGCAACAGGAGCAGATAGGAGGTCATTTCGGCGTGTATCTCGATCATGATGCGGATATTTTTGAAAAGCGCATCCTTATCCGTCGCCGGATCCTTTCGCACATGCTTGAAATAGTAAAAGAGGATGGTGAGGAGTATGAACATGAGAATCCCGGTATAAAGACCGGCGAGTTGTTCACCGAAGTTGAACACCCCCATGATGATTGTCAGATAGATAATTCCGACGAAGAAGATCGCCGTCTTTATCTGATCGTAAATCGGCATGGTCGATCCTTCGATCGGCGCGGATGGCATAGTGCTCACACTTATCAGGTACACGGACAGGGAAAGCGTGGAGTAGTAAACGAAGGCAAGGGCGAAGCCGCGCAGCACCACGCTCCAGTAAGAGACGCCGAGAAATTCCGCCATCACGAAACCGGCCACCGCCATCACCGGCGGCATAATCAGCCCCCCCATCGACGCTGCGGCTTCCACCGCCGCAGCAAATTCTCCCGGCACCCCGTAGCGCTTCATCAGCGGGATCGTAAACGCGCCAACCACCGTGGCGTTGGCAGCCCCACTGCCGCTGATCATGCCGACTGCGGACGAGGCAAGCACTGCCGTCTGGGGGATTGTGTGCCGCGACCTGCCGGCGATCCGCCGCATGAAGCTGACCATCGCATTCTGGGCGCCGAAGCCGCTCGCTGCCGCAGCCAGAAGCAGGAATGCCGCAATCGTCGTCAGGGCAATCTGCGCGTATTGCCCGTAGATGCCCGTAGAAAGTTCAACGGTACTCGAGGTAATCACCCGGTAGAAGGATGCCCCCGGATGCCAGAAGAAATCTATCGGGCTCAGATAGCCCCAGAGCGTGTAAATGAGCAGCCCTGCATTCATCCAGAACAGCTCGCTGTTGGTAACCCGTGACAGTTCCATTACCAGGAGGAACACCAGAAGCCCCATGATGAAGTCCTCCCTGGTGTAAGATCCTTGCCTCCAGATCGAGATGGCCTCGTATTCCACATGAAAATGGTAGAAGGCATAAACGCAAACGGCCAGGTAGATTATGACAATGATATTATTGGCGCGCTCCGGCAACCTTTTGTAGATGAAGCCGTTCTTGTGCAGATGCAGAATCCGTATTGCCAGGGCAATCGGCACCAGATTCGCCACCAGTTCAGTCGGACCGCCGAAACCGGTATAAAAATACCAGCAAAGCCAGGCAAACATGACAACCGATAAGATGAAGATCAGATTCCGGAGATTGACGTGGCGCATAATGCCGTTACCATGCATTGTTAATTCCTCCTGATTTACCTGAGGCATTCACCGACTCCCGGGCGGGCATGCCCTGGAAAAACCAACGCCGCAGACTGTCATAACAATCGAATATTAATCATATAAAAAAACTCTGGCCATTATCTTTAAATCCGGGCTGGGGGTCTGAACGGGCACGGTCGCCGACACAGCACAACGCATGTCCCGTCCAGACGCAATCAGCTTCGGCTATATCACTTGCCAGCGATCTTCCATTTGTTGTTCCAGGCCTTCTTCTCTTTTAGAAACTTCGCCAGCCCCGCATGAACAGGAATCGTCGGGTTGGCGCTGATGCCATTCACCTGCATGCCGACAAAATTTCGCGCCATTGGTCCAAACCCGGGATCGGCCTTGGCCAGGGTTTCGCGTTCGGCGTAGAACTTGCTCAGCATCTTGTAAACGACCTCTTCGGGCATATCAGCCCGGACGTTATAGGCGAACAGAATCGGCACGCCCAGGATAGTGGTCACGCCAACGTCTTTGCTGAACGCCTTTTTCGGATCGACTTCAACAGGGGCCAACCCGGCCGCTTTCAATTTTGCAACCTCCTCGGCAGAGGGGTTGATTACCTTGAGATCGGTACGCAGCTCCGTCTCACGCCAGTAAGACGCAAGCGAGCGGCCCGCCGTTGTGTAGGCCACGGCGCCGACGATAGTGCCACTCTGCAGGGAATCACCCTGAGCCGCTTCACCGATCTGGACGTGTTTGAACTGATAGCCCAGCGCCTTGAAAATACGCTGAAAATTCAACCAGTTCATAAATCCGGCCGGGGTAAAGAAAACCGGTTTGCCGCTGAAATCGCCCCAGGACTTGTATGCGCCTGCCTTGGGGGCATAAACCGCCATGAACGATTCCATCGGATAGGCATACCAGGCGTGTACCATCTGCGATTTAGCGGCCTTGTAGTCTTTGAAACTGCCCGTACCTTCATAAACCTGGGTCATCCCGACATCGGCCGTGTAGCCGATTTCCGCGTTGCCGTCCATAGTCGCCTTCATGGCGGCAGTCGTGGACGGATAAGGATTGACGGTGACGGTGTATTCTCCGCCGAGTGCATCTTCCAGCACCTTGGTCATCTGGGCCGCAACTTTGTAGCCATAGGAGCCTGTGCTGGAAGTGGCCCAGCGGATGGACTTGCGCTCTGCATTAGCAGGGCCTACCGCCACAACAACGAAGAAGGCAACCAAAATGGCCATGCTTACCGAAAATGTGTACATTGATCTCGCTTTTTTCATAACTCCCCTCCCTTAAGTTAATCTGTTTGGGTATACCACCGCCCGCTGCGGCATGGCCTTTAGATTGGCGCCGCTCAAAACAGGAACGGCTTCGCTAAAAATGGAAATTTACAGTTCTTGGCTTTGATAACAATATGTTACAAATACCATTTACCGCAAAAAACAATCACTTTGTGCAAAAGACCGTCTTACGATGCTGTGCAAAATTTATTGGATAATTTGAATTCTCTTTTGGCTCTTCGACCAGATTTTATCAAAAATGTCAAGTTTTTTTAAGGACTCCCGGCCTGCCTTCCGCAAATGCGCCTGGCTGCTGCACTTTAGAGACTCATCTGCCCTTGCCGGCTTGCAGCTCATCAAACTTTCCGATATTTTTCGGCGCCTTCGACATAGAGATCGTTTCCCAGGACATCGTTGATAACGACTGCCGGAAAATCTTCCACCTCCAGACGGCGGATCGCCTCCGGGCCCAATTCTTCATAAGCCACGACCTCCGCCTTTTTGATGCTCCTGGCCAGGACGGCAGCGGCGCCGCCCGTGGCGCCGAAGTAAACGGCCTTGTATTTTCGCATCGCCTCGACGACCTCCGGAGCGCGGTTACCCTTGCCGATCATCCCTTTCAGACCCAATTCAATCATTTTGGGAGCATAGGCGTCCATCCGATAACTTGTCGTGGGACCTGCCGAACCGATAGGATTTCCCGGCCGGGCCGGGGTCGGGCCGACGTAGTAGATTATCTGGCCCTTGACGTCGATGGGCAATTCCTTGCCCGCGTTGACAAGCTCGATCATCCGCTTGTGGGCGGCATCCCGTCCCGTGTAGATAATGCCGGAAATAAGGACCTTGTCGCCTATTTTCAATTTATCAGTATCTGCAGCGGTCAAGGGTGTCTTCAGCCGAATTTCGTTTGCCATGCCCTTCCTCCCTTAGATAGTCGCTTCCTTATGCCTGTTTTGGTGACACTGAACATTCACCGCCAAGGGGAGGCTCGCGATATGGCAGGGTTCAACCTCGAAGAAAACCTCGAGCGCCGTGGTCGTGCCTCCATAGCCCATAGGCCCTGTCCCGAGCTTGTTGATCAGCACCAGCACCTCCCGCTCGAGCGCGGCGATACCGGGATCGGGATTGCGCTCGCCCAGTCTGCGCAGCAAGGCCTTCTTGGCGAGAATCGCCGTTCTTTCGAATGTTCCGCCGATTCCTACACCGACAATTACCGGCGGACAGGGATTGGACCCAGCCTCCCTGATCCGGTTGACGATGTAATCCTTTATCCCTTCAACGCCCGCCGAAGGGGCCAGCATGTGGACACGGCTCATGTTCTCGGCGCCGCCGCCTTTCGGGACGGCCATGATCTTGATTCTGTCTCCGGGGACTATGTCGTAGTGGATGATCGCCGGGGTGTTGTCTCCCCTATTTTTTCTTGTAAAGGGATCACAGGAAGATTTTCGCAAGTATCCGTCCCTGTACGCCTGCCTTACCCCTTCGTCAAAGGCCTCTCTTATGTCCCCGCCCACAACGTGAACATCCTGGCCAATGTCGACGAACAGCACGGCCAGTCCCGTATCCTGGCAAAGCGGATATTCTCCCTCCGCGGCAATCCGGGCGTTTTCCTTAAGTTCCCTGAGAACTTCCCGGGCAACGGGCGATTCATCGTCGGCAATTCCCCGCTCAAAGGCAGCCACGATATCATGACCCAAATGGTAATTGGCATCGATCAGCAATGCCTTCACTGTCGAAACTATTTCACCGGTATTGACCTCTCTCATGATCTTCTCCTGTTCATTCGGGCTGAATATGACCGTGAATGCGCCCGTGCCGGAAACAGCTGAATAGCGACGCGTCCATCTTGCCAATAACGATAACACCACCAGTCTGTGCTTGCATCATCCAAACTGAACTGCAAGGGAATGCGTTATGGACTTTTCTATTACATTATCACCCGCATGACAACATTTTTATACTAAGAAATGGGGAAATTTACAGACAGGAGGTTTTTTACCCCGCTAACGGGCCGCTCTCTCCTCGAGCATATCCGCCCGCGGCTCCGAGAATATTTCATCTTTTTGCCGTTCCTTGCCCTTGGTCTTGAATTCGGCCGTCCTTGAGATGGATGACTCCCCGGACCGAGGCAGCGTTCTCCGGATTGTGCGTCACCATGATGATCGTCTGGCCTTCGGCATTGAGGCTGCCCAAGAGCGCCATGATCTCGGCGCCTGTGGCGGAATCGAGGTTTCCCGTCGGTTCGTCGGCCAGAATGATCGGCGGATGGTTGACCAAGGCCCGGGCAATTGCCACCCGTTCCTGCTCCCCCCCGGAGAGCTGATTCGGCAAGCGCTGTCCCTTTGCCCCCAGTCCCACCTTGTCCAGCACCTGAAAGGCCGCCTCCTTCTGACTGCCGTTCGAACCGCGGACAATGGCCAGAGGCAGCATCACGTTCTCCAGAACCGTCAGATAGGGAATCAGTTGAAAGGACTGGAAGACAAACCCGATATACTCCCTGCGGAAATCGGCCAGTTTCTCGTTGGGCAGTCCGTAGATATCGATCCCGTCCACAAAGTAACTCCCTTGGCTGGGATGGCTTAGTCCCCCCAAAATATTGAGGAGGGTGCTCTTTCCCGCCCCGGAAGGCCCCATGATCGCAACAAAATCACCCGCTTCCACACTTACGGTTAGTTCATTCAGGGCAGCGATTTTTCCCCCTTCGCTTTGATAAAACTTGCGTACGTTCTTCAATTCAATCAGACTCATGCCTGTTCTCCTCTGCTATATTGCCCGCAATGATTCAGCCGGATCGAGCTGCGCGGCCCTCAGCGCCGGATAGACGCTGGCCACAAGTCCCAGAAGGATGGAAAGTCCCGTGGCGCCAAGGGCGACGCCCCAGTCCCACGAAATCCCAATTCCCTGTCCGGAAAGAAAAAAGGGCAGTGTCAGGCGCGATACGCCCAGTCCCCCGAGATATCCCAAAATGCCCGCCAGGAAACCTACCACAAAGGCCTCCAGAAGAATTATGCGCGCAATGTGAATCCGGCGATAGCCAATGGCTCGAAAGATCCCGATCTCCCGCGTCCGCTCGTTTACCGATGCCATCATTGTGGTAAAAACAATCAGCGCCCCTACAAACATCACCACCGCTGAAATTCCGAGCGAAAATCGCTTGAAATGGCGAACTGTTTCGAGGCGCGATTCCACCGCCTGTTTGACGGCTGTAACCTTCGCCCCCGGTAAAATCCCGGAAAGCTGCGTTACCATTTCCTCGATCGGGCAGGTATTGCAGAGGGCGGCCACCTCCACCAGGGAAATTTCTTCCGGCCTGCGGAGCGCCTTCTGCACCATGCTCAAATCGGCAAAAATCAGCGCGTCATCCTGCGATCCCGTCTCTTCCAGTATCCCCCGCACCCCAAACGCCAGTCCCTGAATATCGACAGCATCTCCTTCGCCAATCTGCAGGCGCTCAGCCGCAACGGCTCCGACAAGGATGTCCCGTTCGGTCAGGGAAGAAGCAAGACCTAAGGCGCTCCTGCCAGCGCCTTTCCCGCCAGTCTTCATTTTCCCCATTTCTTTCATGGCATGCGTCCTTTGCCCCGCGGCATCCCCTGGCGACCTTTCAGGCGCAATCTTCCACCATTTTTTCAGCCGCAGCTCTTCCTTTAATACGACCCCCGCCAGCAACGCATCCTTTTGCTTGACCCTCGCCGCGGCGATGAGCTTGGGGGCGACAATGCTGATGTTTTCACTATTCTTGATCGATGAGATACGGGCAATATCCGCCTGCTTGAGGGGCTGAATATCAAGAGCCAGTCCGGAAAGCTGAATCCCTCCGTAATTCAGCGCCAACTCTCGGGATTTCGGGGTAATCAGAATATTGGCCCCCAGTTCATCGAGCCTTTTGCCGATATCGTTTTCCATCGCGCCGGTCAAGGCAAGCAGCGCCACCACCGTGGTCACACCGATCAGAAGCCCGATGATCAGGAAAATCGTCCTCCCCCGGCGACGGCGCAGGTTATTGAACGAAATATTGTGTAAACGCATCCGCTTCCTCCCTTTGAGCTATACCCTCAGCTTCCAGCCCAGGATGATTGCATCTTTTATCTTTACCTTGCCGCCTGCGAGCGTATGGGCCACGACATCCGGAGGATAGTTCAGGCAACCGCCGCTTACTCCCTGCAGACCCTCCAGCGTCCAGCGGGTGCCGCAGGCGTTGCAGACCATCTCATCACCCTCTATATGGAACTTCTTGGAGCGGCATGGCTCGCACATGCTGATTGCGGTCACAAGCTTCCCCGATGGGGCGATGTAGGCCATCAGCGGCACGTTTTTACCGCCTTTGCTGTATTCAAAGTAAACGATCTTCCTGTCCTGAACAATCTGGGCAGGGATCTCGAGATAATCACTGCCGGCAACGGCCGCCACTGTTGTCATCGGAATGTTCCGGCCGCTGTAGTTGACTTTTTGCATAATCGGGGTTCCGGTTGCGCCGCCCGCGTCAGCCTCAGAGCTGCTCCTCGACATAAACCACGCCAGCGGAATGGCCACCGCCAGTAAAATAACGATTACCCTCGCTACAGGAAATTTATTCTCTGTCTTCAGAAGTTTTTCCCGCTTCGACTCACTGCTCTTCAACTCCGCTGATTTATCCTCTTTCACAGACCTATCTCCTTTTTATTATATTTCAGATGCCTTGCCGTCTTTATAGGAATAAGAGGCAACGATTCTTCCATCCTTTTGAATGTCGACCTGAACGTGACAGCCATAATCCGCAACCTTTGCCTCCAACCCCTGCCCGGCAGGATGGGTCGCCCGATAGGCAGCGAACGCCGCGGCGCTGGCTGCGCTCTTTAACTGCGGATCCACCGCGCCGGGCAGAGGCTGCCCCGTCCCACACCCACCCACCGTGCCGCCACCGCCTCCGCCCGGCGGACCGCAACAAGCAGTTTCTCCCGGGGCAATCCCCGGCGCCGGAGGAATGGTTGGGTTGAAGGCCACCTTGGCGCTCCGCCTATCCCGAGTCAACCAATCGGCGAAGTAGGCATCGGGATCGGATTGCGGCGGCGCTTTTGCCCTCTTGACCTCCTGGAGAAGGAGAAGGTTTCGTACCTGCTTCTGCAGATATTCCTTGGATATTCCATCTTCATCGAGGCTTGCCTGAAACTTTTCGCCAGTCCCATAAATCTCCCGGCCAATCTCCTGTATCCTCCGCAGCTCCTGCTGAACTTGTTCATCCCCCACTTTTATTCCCAGTCTGCCCGCCTCCCGGGTCACCAGCCGCTCTTCCACCAGCGCCTCAAGAACATCGCGCTCCAGACTCCCCAGAAGCGCCCTGCCCCGCTCGTCGGCAAACAACCCGCTTCCGTACTCCTTTTCCAGCATGCGCCTGCTGACATTGAGTCGCTCCCGAGCTTCGGAACGGGGAATCGCCTCCCCATCCACCTGTGCTGCCGGCCTTCCGGAAATCACATCCCAGGAAAATTCCCACGCCTGTTTTTCAGCGTACAGAAAACCTGCACCCAAAAGCACCAAAAGGGCAACAACCAGCCCTGAATACCACAACAAGTGCTTTCCGTTTCTTCGTCCAGCAGCTTCCCTGCAAGCGGGGCACAAACCTCCCCCAGCGCCGGAGATTTCTTTCCCACAATTTTCACAGTTATGGCTTTCCATAGTTACCCCTCTTCTTAAATTCCTGTTTTTTAAACAGCAACTGCTGTGCCAGCAGGTAAAGAGCAACGGATAGCATCCTTAACGAGCTGTTTTTCAAGCCTATTAATCATTGTGGAGAAGGATTGGGATGGCGGCGTCCTCAATCGGGTGCGAATTATTTTCCCGGCATAGCCCGCCTTATTCAGCGGAGGCGCGGATTTTTTAAGCACCAGACGCCCTGGAAATAATGGGGTGAAAGTAAAATAATATTTGTCGACAAATCCCGGGACAGACAAGATTGGCGCGGTTAGAAACAACCGCCTGACCGCTTGCCCGGCGACAATCATTGCTACGGACACGATAAATGGGGGGGGTGAAATAAATGGTTGAGAAATATTTGTTCAGACATTATATGTCATCCTCGGCAGTTACACTTTTTTTACCAAATTGAGCGGTAATGGCACAGCCCCACGTTTGCAGGAGGGATAGACTGTGGAAATTCAGGAAATGATCCGCTGCACCATAATGCGCGGGGGAACAAGCAAGGGCATTTTCTTTCATTCCAGCGACCTGCCGCCTGATCAGCACCTGCGGGACAAGGTGATCCTGCGCGTTTTCGGGGCCCCCGATCTCCGGGAGATTGACGGCCTGGGCGGGGCGGAACTGCTCACCAGCAAGGTGGCGGTCATTGGCCCCTCCACGCGTCCGGACTGCGACGTGGACTATCTCTTCGGCCAGGTCAGCATGGCCTCACCAATGATCGACTGGAAATCAAATTGCGGCAACATCTCCTCTGCCGTAGGTCCCTTTGCCATCGACGAAGGTATGGTGAAGGCCGTCGAACCTGTAACCAAGGTGCGAATCCATCAGGTCAACACCGGCAAGGCAATCATCGCGGAGGTGCCGGTAAGGAACAATCGCTCGGAGGTTGAAGGAAAGCATAAAATAGACGGGGTGCCGGGCGCCGGCGCCAAGATCATCCTGGACTGGGCGGACAGCGCCGGCTCCCTCACCGGGAGACTGCTGCCGACCGGTATGGTAACGGATAAACTGCAAGTGGAAGGGGAAGGCGAATTCGCTGTATCGCTGGTGGATGCCGCTATTCCCACGGTCTTTATCCGGGCCGAGGACCTCGGCCTTAAAGGCAGTGAGACGCCCCAGGAAATCGACGGCAAGGCAAAGCTGCTTCAGCGCATAGAAAAAATCCGCAGTGTCGCCGCCCAGGCAATGGGGCTGTGCAAAAACTGGAAGAAGGCGACCAGCGAAGTTCCTTACAGCCCATTTTTCGCGATCTGCGCCCCACCCCTGGACTATAAGAACTGGACAACGGGGGAAAACATCCCCGAAGAGTCGGTGGACCTTGTCGTGCGGTTGCTGTTCATGCAGAAAATGCACTTGACCTATCCCGTAACGGGGACCGTATGCACCGTTGCGGCAGCCATGATCCCCGGCACAATTGTCAACCAGCTTGCGCGGCAGGGGATCATTGCGCGCGGAGAGTTGCGCATCGGACATCCGGCTGGCGTTATCGCCCCCGAGGGAAAAGTGGTCCGGCAAAAAGGCCTTTTCGTGCTGAAGAGGGCAACCGTTGACCGGACGGCTCGCTGTTTGATGCGGGGTTACGCACTCATTCCCAAGTCCACACTCAACCCAATGGGGACGGGCAAATAAATTAAAGCGATGGAGGTCAGGGGTCATGGCCGGAGAACTTCAGGGAATCAGGGTTATTGAAATAGGGGGCGCCGTTGCCGTGCCGATGGTCGGCATGTTGATGGGAAGCTGGGGCGCCGAGGTCATTCACGTTGAGCCCCCCGGTAAGGGTGATAACTGGCGTCATGCCCTGGGACAGGGGATGTCGGGATTTGCGAAACCCAATCCGGTAAATTACTATTGGGAACATACAGATCGCAACAAAAAAAGCCTTGCCTTGAATATGGGAACACCGGAAGGTCAGGCGGTTTTGCATAAACTCGCGGCCAATGCCGACGTTTTTCTGAACAACCTACGCCCCTATGAGATGGAAAAATTTCACCTTACCTATCAGATTCTTTCCCAGATCAATCCGCGGATTATCTACGCAAATCTGACCGGTTACGGCCAGCGCGGTCCGGAAAAAAACACCGGCGGCTACGATTCAGTCGCCTTCTGGGCGCGCAGCGGCGTCATGGATTTGATGCATGATGCCGGGGTGGCGCCCAACATTTCCCGACCCGGGTACGGCGACAGCATCACGGCAATGAGTCTGCTTGCCGGGATCATGTCCGCCCTCTATATCCGGGAGAAAACCGGGGTAGCCCAGGAACTGGAGATATCCCTTTACAATACCGCCGTCTGGGCCTTGGGATTTGATGTCGCCGGGTGTCTGATTGCCGACGAGGATGCCGTGCGGCCTCAGCGCAAAGAAATGGGCAATCCGATTCGCAATGTCTATGAAACAAGCGACCAGCGCTGGATAATGCTGGGGATGACCAACGCTCAGCACTACTGGCCCGGTTTCTGCGCCGCCATTGACCATCCGGAACTGGAAAGAGATCCCCGCTTTGCCACATACGATGAACGATTCAAGCGGGCGGAAGAGCTCGTAGGCATCCTCGACGGGATATTCCAGAGCAAAACATACAGCGAGTGGATTGCAACCCTCAGCCGGAGCAAGATCATCTGGTCTCCCGTAACAACGCCTCTGGAAGTCACCCGCGACAGCCAGGCGATAGCCAACGAATTCTTTGTGGATTGGGATCATCCTGAATACGGCCCGATAAAGGTATTGAACAACCCGATAAAACTTTCCCAAACCAGGGCCGCAATCACCATGGCAGCCCCCAGGTTAGGCGAACACTCGGAGGAAATATTGAGGGGATTGGGTTATGCCGATGGCGAAATTCAGGCAATGAAGGCAGCGGGAACGATCGAGTAAAAGACCTTTCCAGGAGGGAAAAACGTATGAAAAATCCGGAAAAAAATCAGGGATGCGGCGCCTGCCGACTGCCGGGTATCGAGAAATTGCCCGTCCTTTCCCGTTACGCGAAGACCCGCGGCTGGCATTATCTGATCACCTGGCTGCACCGATTGTCGGGAATCGGGATTTTTCTCTATCTGATCGTCCACATCAGCAACATTTCCCTTCTGCAGGCGCCCGCCCTCTATAATGCCCAAATGCGCGTCATGACCGGACCGGCATGCGTATTTTTTTCCTTTCTTGCGGTGCTGCTTGTGGGGTTTCATTCCCTGAACGGCGGTCGCCTCATCCTGTACGAATTATTCGGAAGGCGCAACGATGCGACGCTGCTCCGCTGGAGCTTCGGGCTGGCATTGGCGTACGTCGCGCTGGTTACGATTGTGATGATCATGAAAAATCAGGGCGCCTCGCCCGTCCTTTTCTGGATGACGACGTCTTTCGCCGGCGCCGCCGTGGCTTATGCCGTATGGGCCCGCGTCCGGAAAAGCAGGCACTCGGTTCTCTGGAAGCTCCAGCGGATCGGCGGCGCCTTCCTCATGATCGCCGCTCCGGCTTACCTGCTATTTTTGTCCCTTAACCAGGGAAGCGGCGCTGCCGCCCAGGCCGCTGCCCTGCAGATGCAGAACGCGTTTGTCCGGATCATCCTCCTGGCGGTGGCGACGGCGGCACTTTACCATGCGGGGTACGGTCTCTTTGCGATTCTGGCCGATTATGCCTCCTCGCGGATGGCGCGAACCGGAGCTGCGACGCTCTTCGTCGTCATCTTCGCCATCCTGGCGTTTTTGGTCTTCAGAATCATCTTTTCCATTTAACAAAGGGGAATCACGATGGGGAAAAAACTGCAAATCCATTCCACGTTGGCGTGTGACGTTCTAATTATCGGGGCAGGAGGCGCCGGGTTACGCTGTGCGGCGCTCCTCCAGGAACGGAGACCCGCTTTAAAAATCATGGCAGTGACCAAGGTTGCCCACCCGCAAAAATCCCATACCAGCACCGCTCAGGGAGGCATGGCGGCCGTTGATCCGCAGGACAAGTCAGATCACTCTCTCTTCCATATGTTTGATACCTGGAAAGGCGGCGATTGCAGCTCCGATCAGAACGTCGTCAAAAAGATCGTCGAAGGCGGTTGGGAGGAAATCCAGTGGCTGGAGCGGCGCGGGATACATTTCAGCAGAAATGAGGGAGGGGGCATCAGCAAGCGGCAGTTTGGGGGGCACACCGTTGACTTCGGGAAAGGGGATGCTCTCCGGGCCGTCTTCGAGGCCGACCGCACGGGCAAGGGAATTATGGATACCGCCTGGGGAGAGGCTCTCAAAGGAGGCGTCCAGTTCATCAATTCGACCGTCGTCACGGAACTCCTGTTCAACGAGGGCGGCTGCGTCGGCGCGGTCCTCTTTAAGACCAAAACCGGGGAGTTCGTCGCCGTGCAGGCCAAGGCTACAATTCTGGCTACCGGCGGCTCCGGGCAGGTCTATCGCATCACCACGAATTGCCGCAACAACACGGGCGACGGGCTGGCGGTGATCCTGCGGGCAGGCCTGCCACTGATGGATACGGAGGCCGTCCAGTTCCATCCCACGGGAATTGTCGGCCCCGGCATTCTGGCCAGCGAAGCCCTGCGCAGCGAGGGAGGCGTTCTGCGCAACAAGGATATGGAACCGTTCATGGAGCGATACGCCCCCAAAATGAAAGACCTGGCGCCCCGCGATATCGTGGCCCGGTCTATCGAAACGGAAATCCGGGAGGGCCGGGGAATAATGAATCCCGACCACCTGATCGAGCATGTCTGGATCGACCTCCGTCACCTGCCCGCTTATGTCCACGAGGTCAAATTGAAGGAGGTGGCAAGCTTCTTCCAGACTTACTGCAATCTGGATTCGCGGACACAGCTTTGTCCCGTGAGGCCCAGCAACCACTACCACATGGGAGGGATCCCGACCAACGAGCATGGCGAGGTGCAAAAATCAGCAGGTGAAGTCGTTCCGGGGCTATTCGCCGTCGGCGAGTGCGCCTGTGCGAGTTTTCATGGATTCAATCGCCTTGGCACCAATTCGCTGCTGGAACTTCTGGTGATGGGCCGTTATACTGGCGAACGGGTGCTTTCCTACCTCGGGAAGACTCAGGCGTCCGTGCCGAAAGGGGCGGGAGACGCAACACTTTCCCTGTTCGCAGGTTATTTCGAGGCCAAGGGAAAGGAAAATGTCGGCATGATCCGCAAAGAGATGCGGGACATGATGACCCGCCAGGTCGGCGTCTTTCGGAATGAACGGGGCATCGAGCAGGCTATCGCCGCCCTGCTCGACTTCAAGAAACGGGCAGCCGCGGCCTCCATCGCAACGCAGGACTTGCGGATGAATCAGGAACTACTGGAGCGTTGGGAACTGGACAATCTTCTCGATAACGCGATGACAATGGCCCATGGCGCCTTGATGAGAAAGGAATCACGCGGCGCGCATTTCCGGGAGGATTATCCCGAACGAAGCGACGAGTTTCATTTCCACTCGCTCATTTCCATGACGGAATTCGGCAAGGTAAGCTTCGGAAAACGCCCGATAGACATGAGCGTCTTTGAAGCCAAGGGCGAACATTACGAACATTTTCGGATCATGCCGAGAAAATATTGAAGGAGCCACTGCCGCTACCCAGAGGAGGAAATCATGTCCAAAACCTATTTTCTGACGCTCACTGTCCAGCGCTACGATCCCGACACCTCCCGCTCCTGGCGCCAGATCTACGAGCTTGAAGCCGGAGCGATCCTGCGGTTCGTCGACCTGTTCCGGAGGATCAACGTGGAGCAGGATGCCACCCTGGCATGGGCTTCATCCTGCGAACACGCCCAGTGCGGGAGCTGCTCGATCAACGTCAATGGCAGGCCAATGCTTGCCTGTGAGCTGCTCGTGGAAAATGCCGTCAACCTTTTCGGAACAACCAGTTTCAATATCGCGCCGCTGAAAGTTGCCCCGGTCATCAGGGATCTCGTTGTGGACTGGGAGAAGGCCTATGAGCGCGTACATCGGGCAAAACCTTACATCATCAAACCGAAAGAGCTGCCCCCCGGCGTAACGGAAACCCGGATTTTGCCGGCTGATCTCTCCCGCTATGAAGATGCGACGCGCTGCATCAACTGCTTCTGCTGCGCCGAAGCCTGCATCAGCAGCAATCGAAATTTTATCGGCCCCAACGCGGCGATGGCCAGTATCGTCCGGATGATGGATATCAGGGAAGCGGAAAAAGAGGAGCGGCTCGATCTTTTGTACAGCGAAGAGGGTATCTATCGCTGCCACACTTCGAAAGCCTGCTCGCATGTCTGCCCCAAAAAAATCGACGTGGCCAACTTCCTTGCACTGGCCAAAGAAGGGGCCTTTTAGGAGGGAAGCGCATGCCACAAAAAACTATTTCCAGTCGCTTGGCGAAATTTTCGTGCGGTCTTCGTTTCGAGGATCTGAGTGGGACACGCGTCGCCAACATGAAGGGATACATACTGGACTGGCTGGGATCGGCCCATGCGGGCAGAAATCTGCCGTCGATTCGCATGCTCAGAAACGTCGTCGGCAAACTCGGCGGCCACCCCGAGTCCACATCCATTCCCGACGGCGCCAGAACCAGTTGTCTGCTGGCAGCTTTGGTCAACGGCGCTTCCTCGCACGTGGTCGAAATGGACGATCTGCACCGGGAATCGATTCTGCATCCGGCCTGCGCCATTCTTCCCACGGTTCTTGCCTTGGGGGAAAGACAGCACGCCTCCGGCAAAGACCTGATCATCGCGGCTTCCGTCGGCTACGAGATCGGCATCAGAACAGCGCTTGCCGCAGGCACAGATCATTACCGCCATTGGCACACGACTTCGACCTGCGGAACCTATGGAGCGGCAGCCGCGGCGGCCAAACTGCTTTCCCTGAACGAGGAGCAGTTTGCCTGGGCAATGGGCTCAGCGGGAACCCAGGCGGCAGGCCTCTGGGAGTTTCTTGCGGACAACGCGATGAGCAAGCAACTCCACGCAGGCAAGGCGGCCATGAACGGAATGCTGGCGGCCCTTCTTGCCGGGGAAGGATTCACCGGCGCCCACAGGATCCTCGAAGGAGAAAAAGGGTTCTTTGTTGCCACCTCAAATAATTTCGCTGTGAACAAGTGCACTGACGGCTTGGGCGAGGTATTTCACAGCGACCGCAATTCCTTAAAGTACTACGCTTCCTGCGGACACACCCATTCCGCCATCGATGCCGTGCTGCTGGCCACGGGGGGCAAAACCTTCAAGCCTTCGGAAGTAACCGAAGTCCGCGTCCGCGTTTATCAGGCGGCAATTGACCTTCTGGGAAAAATCGAACCGCAATCTCCATACCTGGCAAAATTCAATCTCCCGTTCTGCATCGCGACGGCGCTGGCCTATGGCCATGTCCAACTGGGAGACTTTAACGAAACAAGACTTGGCGATAAGGATTTCCAGGAACTGATGGCGAAAGTCAGCTTTAAGGCAGATCCCGGGCTGACAAAGGTCTATCCGCGCAAATGGCCGGCGAGCGTGACAATCACGCTTGCCGACGGCCGACAGTTGAGTGGCGAAAATGAGTATCCCAAGGGGGATCCGGAAAACCCCCTGACGGCCTCCGAACTGATCGGAAAATTCAAGGGTCTGACAGACGGAATCCTTTCGGAAAAGCAGGCAGACCGGATTGCCGACAAGGTGATGAACCTGGAGAAGATAGCCGACGCAAACGAGCTTCTGACATAAAACAAGAGCTTTGAAAAACTGCTGAGTTTGTCATTTCGACCGGGGGGAGAAATCTGTAACTGTATGCAGGCGCAAAGATTTATCGTCGCTAATGCTCCTCGAAATGACAAAATTAAAAGCTCTCAAGACGGCATTGGAGGATTAACCGTATGGCAAAAAAGGATTTCTTCGGAATTTTCCCCTATCTTGTCACCCCGTTGGATGAACAGGGAAGACTCCGGGAGCAGGTACTGGCCGACCTCGTCAATCATCTCATCCGCCAAGGGGTTCACGGGATCACACCCTTGGGCAGCACCGGCGAGGCGCCCTACCTCGACTGGGCAACAAAAAAACGGACTGTGGAGGTGGTAATCAGTGCAACCGCCGGGCGAGTCCCCATTGTCGCGGGAATTTGCAACACATCCACCCCCGGCGCCATCCATGATGCGGTGGAAATCGAAAAGCTGGGCGTGGATGGCATTCTCACAATGATGCCCGGCTATTTCCCGCTGGCCGATGCCCAGATTGTCGGACATTTCCGCGCCATCGCCCGGGCGGTTTCCTGCCCCATCGTCCTCTACACGAATCCGAAATTTCAAACATGGGATTTCACCGTCGAGGCATTGCAGCAGCTTGCCGAGGAACCGAACATCCGGTATTTGAAAGATGCCTCCGGAAATACAGGCAAACTCGTATCTCTGGTGGCAACCCTCGGCAACCGGATCAGGATTTTCAGCGATACATCCTCCGTTCCTCTGTTCATGTTCCTGATCGGCGGCGTCGGCTGGATGTCCGGGCCCGCCTGCGTGATTCCCAGGCAGAGCATCGAGTTATACGAAACGGCAAGGCAGAAGCGCTGGGACGAGGCGGCGCTCCTGCAGATCAAGCAATGGCCGCTCAACCTGGCCTTCCAGAAATTCACCCTGTCGGCATGCGTAAAAGCCGGGTTGGAGATGCAGGGATTTCCCGTTGGTCCGCCTATGCCGCCCCAGAAGCAGTTGAATGCCGGGGAAAGAAAGGCACTGGAAAAGATCCTCCGCGATCTGGGAGCAATTTGAGATTTAAAGTGGGAATATTCAATTGCCATAAGGAAGATGGCAACTTAGTCAATCCAGGAAAATTCGCCGGGCGTCGCTTTCCGGAAACGGGTACTCCATCTGTTTGGCCGTTGCCCTCGCGACGGCATCTCCAAAATAACGGGCGACTATCTTCAGCGACATGTCGATGCCGGCGGATATGCCGGCGGAAGTGAAGAGAGCGCCGTCTTCAACAAAATGCAACTGCCCCTCGACATGGGTTTTCGGGAACAGCTCCTGCATCCATGCAAGCGAGCGCCAATGAGTCGTCGCTCGCCTGTCGTCGAGCAGACCGGCCTTCCCGAGCAACAGGGAGCCGGTGCATACCGCCGCAAGCGTTTCAACCTGCCGCGCGCGCTCGGCAATCCAGCCGAGGAGGCGCCCATTACTCATCTCCGCTCTCGTTCCCCAGCCACCGGGAACAACGAGGATATCGAGAGGTGGACAATCGTCCAATGCATAGTCCGGGAAAATCTTCATCCCGCCGGCAGTAACGACGATGCCTTTAGTTTCGGCAACGAGAAAAACATTGAAGGGAGAAGGTTCCTCCCGCCGTTTCTGCTCGTTCAAGCGGGTCACGGAAAAGACCTCGAAGGGTCCGCAATAATCCAGCACCTCCACGTCCTTGAAGACAACTATGCCTGTCTGCTTTCTTGTCCCCACAGCTTATCCTCCTCTGCGGACGGCTGGCTTACCGGCTCGCTAATCGCCCCTTTTAAAGACGACGGGGCGATCCCGGCCGTCATTTTCCGCCGTCAATTTCCGCAAAGACCTCCCGGGCAACTCCCATCGCATCAAGCGCGGCGGGAACCCCGCAATAGATGGCGCTCTGCATGAAAACCTCCATCATTTCCTCTCTGGTGACGCCGTTGTTGAGCGCCCCTATAACATGCAGTCTGATTTCATGCGGACGGTTCAGCGCCGTAAGCATTGCGAGATTGAGAAAGCTTCTGGTTTTACGGTCAAGCCCCGGTCTTGTCCAGATTTCGCCCCAGCAATACTCCGTCACCAGCTCCTGCATTGGGCGGGTTAATTCGTTGGCCGAGCGCAAAGACTTTTCAACATATTCATCCCCCAGAACGGCCCTCCTGACGGCCAGCCCCTCTTCATAGCGTTTCTTCTCCATCTTCATGCTCCTCGTTTCAGTTATTTAACCGCCGTGAATATAAGCCTCCGTTAAATTGTCTGTCAAGAAGATATTGGCCGACCACAATCCCTGCAGGTTCAGGTTTAAAAATAGTACCCGATCCGTAGTTCCAGTTTGAAGTCGAAGGATTTCTCGCCATACTCGCTCCCGCTGGCGCCGCGGATGAAACTCGCCCTGAGGCGCAGATCGAGGTTTGTGATCCCCGTGTAGGCAATCTCGGGGGAAAGGGTCTGACTCCGGTCGTTCAGGTTCAGAATGGCGGTCACGGCCGGGGTGACATAGAGAAGGTCGAAGGGTTCCTTCTGGGAAACCCGCAGGTACAGGTAATCCCGCATTGCATTGGGTCGGCCGTACTGGCCATCGGAAAGCTGGGCGGCCTTTTGCAGGGCAACATCCCCCCCGCCTGCCGCATAGGTTCGATAGGAGTTTTGAACAAAATTAAAGAAATTTTGCATTTCGGCTCCGTTAAAACCCATGCCGTTTCGATAGTATTCCAGAAGGTAGGTCGTGTCCCGGACAGTCAGGTAGCGCATCCCCAAAAGGTAGGTCGTCGCATCGAACTCCCGGGGCGTCACCTTGCCGACAGGATCAATCAGATTCGTCTGAAAATCCCGGAGGTAGGCAAACTCGCCATGGATCTCCCAGTTCGTCGTGACGTTCCGGGAAAAATCGACTCCGAAGCGGGTCGTCCGGCTGCCGCCGGTGAGGAACATGAAATCGATATCCGTATCGTAGAGAAGGAGATAGAGCTTTCCGGCTGCATTGATGTAGTTCCGCTTCCCGAATTCCGCATTCACGTGTTCGTAAATAGGCTGGAGCACCGGGGTGAAGGAAACGGTTTTCAGCGCCCCGTCGAAGCTCTTCGTATAGTCGGCAGACAGCGCGAAGACTCCCTCCATCCCCACCTCCGGATCGTCGGGATCTTTGGGACGGTCAAGGAATCCCACAGGATTCCAGGCGTAGCCCTTCCCCCACTTGAAGGTCTTCTTACCCGCATCGATTCGCCAAGACGACGATGGTTTCAGCGAGAAATAGCCCTCGAAGAGATCTGTTCTCTCCTGATCCCCCAACCGGGAAAGCTTCAGATCGGTATTGGTCTTGAAATAGAATCCGGCGATTCCCTTTTCGTAGCTCCCCTCGAGCTGGAGTTTGAGATTTGCCTCCTCCAGCGACTTTCCCAAATCCCTCTCCCGATATTTGAGATGGTAAATGGCAGAATCGCCGCTGGGGCTTGAGAGGAGCGGCTTGGCCTCCAGATACCCTCCGAAGTGGTAGGGGTTCTTCTCTATCTCAGCCAGATCGAAGCTGTAGTTCTCGTCGGCGCGCAGGGGGAGCGGCCAGAACAGCAAACCCCAAAGGATCGAAAGGACGCCGCAGGTAAAAAGCCGCCACCGGCATGTCCGTTTAGTAAATGAATTGATGTTATTGCACATTTATCTGTCTGCCTCCTCGAACGGCACGGAATATAGGTCAGCGCCGGGAGCAACCGGCGAGCAGACGCAATTGCCACCCCGATTGGACCGCCGACTTCAGGCGCTCTCATCATTATCAGCGCAGCGATTCGATGTTGGGCATAAATGTCAGCGTGAAGACCTCATCCTTGAACTCCCGTTTTTTGAGCCCGGCGAAGATCATGACCGATTTGTAGCCTTTGTAGAGGGGGCTGTCTGTTTCGATCACCGCCGGCCGCGTGATACCGCCGCTAAAGTTCTTGACGTCCTTGAAATAGAGTGTTTTGATGAGCATGTTCGCCTCGGTCCGGCACTCGATCTTCGTAGGCAGGACACTCTTCTTGTCGGCCCAGATCTTCAGACGGTCATAGGCCACCGTCTTGTTTTTCGCCTTGAGAAAAAGCAGGTATTCGCCCCCTGTCTCATCGACCTTTTCCACGTCGTATTCTGCCGCGTAATCGAGCTGCAGGATGTCGGCATTGTTGAAGACGCCGCCCACTACGGATTGCAGGCTCGTAATCCGGATCGGCTTGCCGACATTCGGAATGAAGAGCCACATGTTGTCGCCTTGGCGCAGGGTACTGCGCCCCTTTTCGCTTGCCGGGGCAATGAACAGCGAAACCACCTTGTCAAGCCCCTTCTTGACGGTAAAAAGGGTGAATTCCTTCTTTGCCCCCGAGGGCTCGATGTTGATGAGCTTCCGGTAAGATTCGTAGGAAGCGGGGCTGAGGTTTCTGTCCATCTGTTTCAAAAGGGCTGCGCCGTCGAGCGCATAAACCGGCAGGGAAATGAACGGCGATAATATCAGTAAAACAATGATCTTCTTCATGTAGTGCATAGAACCCTCCTCTTATATATGTCTGAGCGCCTGGATCGGCTCCATCCGCGATGCCTTGAAGGCCGGCTGGAGGCTGGCGATGACCGAGACAATGATGACCGTGACCGAGATCATCAGGATGTCGGCAGGAGAAACACTGGCCTGAAGAACAAGCCCTTTCTGCATGCCGAAATCGTAACTGATTTGGGAGAGGTTGAGTATCCAGACCAAGCCGATCCCCACCAGATCCCCGATCAGGGCGCCCACCACCCCCATGCATAACCCCTCGATGACAAACATGCTGAGGATCTTTCCGGGGAGTGTGCCGATCGCCGCGATCGTGCCGATCTCCCTGATCCGCTCGTAAACCGCCATGATCATGACGTTCATGATGCTGATCAGGACAATGGCGATCAACATGATTTTGATGAAGAAGGTCATCAGATCGATCATCCGGGCGATGTTGAAGAAGGGAGAGAGCTTCTCCCAGGTGTGAACCTCAAAAATCGGTTTACCCAGCGGGTTCAGTTCCTGGGAAAGCAGGCCAGCGAGTTTCTTGCCAAAGGCATCAAGCTTGCCAAAATCCCTGAGACGGATGGCGTATTCGCTCACCTGCTTATCCTCCATCCGCAGCAGTTCCCGGGCGTCGTCCATGTGAATGTAGCCGTCCCGGCCGCCGGGGCCAGTGGCGCTCTCCATCACCCCCGTAACCACGAACTGTTTGCCGTTCACCGAGCCGTCGGCATTGGTCGCCACAACGACAACCGTGTCCCCCGGCTTGACCTTCATCCCCTGTGCCAGCAATTCCGGGACCAGAATCCCGCCCGACTTCAGCTCCCGGCTGCCGTTCTTCACCCGTTCGGGGAGAAATGGCGCCGTTTTGAACTCTCTTGCCGGATCGATCGCCGTGATCCGGATGCTGGAGGTCTCGGTAAAATTGCTGAACATGCCGCCGAACTTTATTCGTGGCGAATAGGCCTCGACCTCCGGCTGGGCGGCGAGGATCTTTTCCAGTTTCCCGATGGCCCCCCCCTTGAGATTCATGTTCAGGGGAAGCGTTTCGAGAGAGGCGACGAAACCCTTGCGATGCACCTGCAGGTGGCCGATCATCGAATCGGTGATCTGGCCGATCATCATGTTCTTGAAGGTACCTGCGACAGAGACGAAGGCCAAAACAAAAACGACGCCCACGGTAATCAACGAAGCGGTCAGCAGAGTCCGTCTTTTGTACCGGAGCAGATTCCGGATCGCGATTTTAAAGAGATTGCCCATGGCCATTTCCTCCTCTGTTCTTTGTCCGGTTGAGTTTTCCGTCTTCCAGCGTAAAGATGATTTCCGCCTCGCCCACAATTTTCGGATCGTGGGTCGAAAAGATAAAAGTCGTATTGAACTCGTCCCGCATCTGCTTCATCAGATTCAGCACCATGTAGGCCGTATCGTGGTCCAGGTTGGCCGTCGGTTCGTCGGCCAGCACCAGTTTGGGATTCGTCACTAGCGCCCGGGCAACGGCCACCCGCTGCTTCTGCCCTCCTGAAATCTGATCGGGCCGCTTGCCCCGATGATCCGCCATCCCTACCGCCGCCAAAAGGGCGCTTACCCGCCGCTGCCGTTCCTGGGAGGAAATCTTCTGCACCATCAAAAGAGGATATTCAATATTTTCGTAAACCGTTAAAACCGGCAGCAGGTTGAAATCCTGGAAGATGAAGCCAATGGTCTTTCCCCGAAATTCGGCGCTCGCCTTGCGTTCCAGGGAAACCACATCAGTGTCGGCAACTCTCAGGTCTCCCGCCGTCGGCTTGTCCAAACAGCCAATGAGGTTCAAAAGGGTCGTCTTCCCGCTTCCCGACGGCCCCACAAAAGAGACGAACGAGGCGGGTTCGATCTCGAAACTGACTCCCCGGAGGGCTGGAACCGCCACCTCGCCCACCCGGTATTCTTTGGTGATCTGTCTTGCTGTAATTAGCGCCATGCCTACCCTCCTTCTCGTCCCTCATGAAAAATTGCCCCGCATAGCCCAGCGCGGCAGACATCATCACTATCGTCTTCTTCCTTGCCTTACATCCTTTCGAAAGAACAGCTTGAATTAGCATTTAGCAATATACATGCCAATAACTAATGAGCGGCATATTGCTATATATTCATTCTATATCGGCAACTTATAAACAGCAATTTACCTTGCTTGGTATAGCCTTATGGATATATTGTATCCGAGTCCCCGTATCCAGATCACCTCCCGATTGTATCAAAAGTATCCACCGGCTAAACTTGATCCGGTTTTTTATTTACTTGACAATTGCCTGCATAATTGACA
>Ga0172368_10001879_pt1 | contig 27717 bp, 22 predicted proteins | sample Lak11m_FD_114540 | JGI IMG/M metagenome (GOLD analysis project Ga0172368, IMG submission 114540) | Freshwater microbial communities from Kabuno Bay, South-Kivu, Congo - kab_022012_11m | ecosystem: Environmental > Aquatic > Freshwater > Lake | place: Democratic Republic of the Congo: South-Kivu...
AATAACTGGGTGTAAGTATTTGCCATGTTTATTAATTTGTTAATGTCCTACGGACAATATAGCCTCTTAGGCTAACTATTCCTATTGATCTTGAAGCCCTACGGGCTAAACAATATACAATTTTCTATATCGTACTAAAATAAGAATTTATTTCATCGAATTTTGGGGATATGAGTTTTCAGGATTACTTTCTGTCTGGCACATCAAACAATAATTTAGCCATTCAAACCGAAGCTTAGTGTCTTCAAAACTTTTGTATTATTTTCGCACCATTAATTATTATAGTTGAGAGTGTTTCTAATTCAGTTAAAATGAAAAAAACAATTTGTTATTCTTTTCTGTTCCTTATCATATTTGCAAGATATTCCAGCCAGGCAAATGCACAACAGGAAACCAAATATAAGGTAGCTATAGTTGGATTTTATAACCTTGAAAATCTTTTCGATACCATCAACAACATTGAGCTACTCAACAGCACAGAGTTTACACCTGAAGGCATGAACAAGTGGACATCGAAAAGATACCATGAAAAACTTAATAATATGGCATTCGTGATTTCCAAAATTGCTGTGGAAACTTCACCTGATGGAGTAGCATTGTTAGGTGTATCGGAGATTGAAAACAAGGGAGTTCTCGAAGACCTTGTTAAAGATCCACAGATCACAGACAGGAATTATCAAATCGTGCATTACGATTCCCCTGACCTGAGAGGAGTGGATGTGGCCCTTCTGTATCAACCAAAATATTTTAAGGTTACCAACAGTAATTCGCACAGGCTTAGCATGGCTGATACAAGTTTCAGAACAAGAGATCAACTGGTAGTTTCCGGATTGCTGGATGGAGAAATGGTTCACGTTATTGTCAACCACTGGCCTTCACGCAGCGGAGGCGAAAAAGCAAGCCGCCCCAAAAGAAATGCTGCCGCCGATCTCACTCGTCACATTGTGGATTCCCTTTTTGCTATTGATAAAAATGCCAAAATACTTGTAATGGGCGACCTTAATGACGATCCTATCAATCCGAGTGTTAAGGACCATCTCCGGACAAAGGGAAAGACCGATCAGTTGCTGGAGGGTGACTTATTCAATCCCATGTATAAAATGTATAAGGACGGAATAGGTTCCCTTGCATACATGGACACCTGGAATCTTTTTGACCAGGTTATTGTTTCACAGGGACTCTTAGGTGAAGATAAAGCAACATTTAAATTTTATAATGCAAAGGTTTTCAACAAAAGTTTCCTGAAACAGGAGGAAGGCGCTTACGCCGGGTATCCGCTCCGTACTTTTGCCGGAGGAGTATATATGAATGGCTATTCCGATCATTTTCCTGTGTATGTTACTTTGATTAAGACAGCAGAATAGATAATTCTGACGAAATACCTTATCAATTTTGTAAAATTCAGGATTGCATTCCAAAAATTTATGTAAAAATTTGGATTCTAATCCAAAAATTTATATAAATTTGTCTGCATTAAATATTCGAGAATGATCTACTTTGAAAGAACAATTCAATCTGAACTTTTGAAAAGATTGCAACCCAATAAGGTAATTGTAATTCTTGGAGCCCGGCGGGTTGGTAAAACATTTCTGTTAAAAAAGTTAATCGGTTCTATGACCGATCCATACCTGTTATTAAATGGAGAAGACTATCAAACGGAAGAAATGCTAAAAGGAAAGGGAATCGATTATTACAGAAGTCTGGTTGGGAATAACAAAGTGCTCATTATTGATGAAGCTCAAAAAATCAGGGATATCGGAAGGATCCTGAAAATCATCGTGGATGAAATCGAAGGTGTTAAAATCATCGTAACAGGATCTTCAGCATTTGATTTGACCAATACGCTCGGGGAACCTTTAACAGGTAGAAAATATACCTACTACCTGTTTGGGATAGCTCAATGTGAATTCAGGAATTATGAAAATCCAATAACAACAAGTGCTAATCTTGAAAGCCGGCTAATTTTCGGCTCATATCCTGAACTAATTAATATGCAGGATAATCAGGAAAAAATCCTTTATCTAACCGACCTAGTTAATTCATATTTGTTAAAGGATATTTTAATACTTGAAAGTATTAAGAATTCGTCCCGTATTCTTAATATTTTGCGATTGCTCGCTTTTCAAGTCGGGATGGAAGTGTCCCTGAATGAGATTGCAAAACAGGTTAGTATGGATGTAAAGACTGTGGATAAATACCTTGATTTATTGTCAAAAGTATTTGTTGTTTTCAAAATCGAAGGATTCAGCCGAAACCTGAGAAAAGAAATTTCCAAATCCTCAAGATATTATTTCTGGGATAATGGTGTTCGTAATCATTTAGTCGCCAATTTTAATACTTTGAGTTTGAGAAATGATATGGGACAATTATGGGAAAACTACATTATTTCCGAAAGGCGGAAATGGCAGGCCTATTCAGGAATGGTTGTAAATAATTATTTCTGGAGAACCTATGATAGGCAAGAGATTGACTGGGTGGAAGATCGTGGAGGAAAATTATATGCCTTTGAAATAAAGTATTCAAAAACGACAGTTAAAATACCCAGAGCATGGAAGAATGCGTATTCAACTTCTGAATTCAGCATAATTAGCAGAGAGAACTATCTTGATTTTATTACCTGAATTTTTTCTATTCATCCGATGACCTGAAGTCATCGGATGAATACAGGAACATTTAATTCAACTCTGCCGGTGTAACACTAATTTCATGAGCTTTGCCACTTCGCAGTACGCTTAGATTTATCATCCGTCCGATCACATTTTCATCCATCAGCCTATGCAGGTCATCAATTGAACCGATGCTGTGATGATTGAAACCGACTATTATATCGCCGGGGAATAACTCTGAATTTAGGATTCCTTTGTTATGATCAACTTCGACGACATAGACTCCGGAATGTTTTTCAAGTTTGTTATATTGAACAATCCTTGTAGTTAATTTAACGATCTGACCGACGATGCCGAGATAACCTCTCCGCACTTTACCTTCGATAATTAATTTACCTGTGATGAGTTGCGTGAGATTGGAAGAAACGGCAAAGCAAAGACCCTGCGCCGGAAGTATGATAGCCGTGTTCACACCGATTACTTCACCGGCTGAATTCACCAGCGGGCCGCCCGAATTTCCGGGATTTAATGCCGCATCGGTTTGTATCACATCATCAATCAGGCGGCCCGATTCTGTTCTTAGTGTCCTTCCCAATGCGCTTACTACACCGGCCGTAACTGAGTACTGGAATCCATAAGGATTTCCGAGGGCAATAGCGATCTGGCCAACCTGCAGCCGGTCGGAGTTTCCAAAAACAACCGATTTATAACTGTCGGCATAAATTTTCACAACGGCAAGATCCGTCGCCGGATCCTGGCCAATAACTTTAGCTTCATGCTCCGATCCGTCAGGTAAGGCAACCAGGATTTCATCTGCATTGCTGATCACATGATTATTGGTAACAACATAGCCATCGGAAGAAATAATAAAACCTGAACCTGTTGCATAAGGATTTTGGGAATTGGGAGGTTTTGTTCCCGGAACCTGCTTTTTCTTTACTTTGATATGAACCACACTTTTACTCACTGATTTTGCAGCATTAACAATGATTCCAGAATAAGCGTCCAGGGCATATTGATCAGGTATTGGAATCCTGCTTTCCGTATGCAGATCATCTTCCGTCGAAATAAAGCTTAACATATAAATATGAATTTATTTCAGTAAAACCAATATTGAACCAAAATGATTATTCGACAGATTGGCAGTAAAGCACAGATCTATGGGAACGCAATTATAAAATACCGGATTGAAGATGGTTTATTTCTGTTATCCTTCGTCAGGGACTTTCAACTTTTCTCTTTTTTCCCCCGGATACGAACTTTATATTACGCTTCAGTCCATTATATCCGGCTCTTTTTATAGGAGAATTCCTGAATAGTGTTTGATATTGATCCGGATTCAATTTTTCCCAATCGCTTTTTTTCATCTTTTGTAGCCCTTCCGATAAATTGAATTCAGGTTCATGGTGAGGCTCGGATAATCTGTTCCAGGGGCATACATTCTGGCAAATATCGCAACCAAAAATACAATCATCGAATTTATTCCTAAATTCCTCTGGAATACGATCTTCTTTATTTTCGATGGTCCAGTATGAAATACATCGGTTGGAGTCGAGTTGATAAGGCTTAAGCGCCCGGGTCGGACATGCATCAATACAACGGGTGCAACCACCGCAATGATCAGGTTCTAAATAATTATTGTAATCAAGTTCCAGGTCACAAATAATTTCACCGATAAAAAAGTATGAACCCTGTTCTTTGGTGATGAGGCAGGTATTTTTACCGATCCATCCGAGGCCGTTGCGAACAGCCCAGGCTCGATCAAGAACCGGCGCAGAGTCAGTGAAAGCCCGTGCGTATAAATCCCCCGCCTCTGTTTTTATATAGTCAATGAGTTGTTTTAACTTTCTTTTCAGGATAAAATGGTAGTCAGTTCCATAGGCGTACCTGGCAATTTTATAGGTTTCAATTTCATTCGGGTGGGTCTGAGGAAAATAATTTAAAAGAACTGAAATAACTGATTTTGCTCCTTCAACAAGCTTTCGTGGATCGGTTCTCTTTTCGAAATTATTTGCCATATATTCCATTCGCGCGTGCAGGCGGTTATTCAGCCAATTTTTGAGATTATCAGCATCATTTTCAAGGAAATCAGCCTTTGAAATGCCGCAGGAATAAAATCCAAGTCTTAAAGCTTCGGATTTAATCGTCTCAGATAAAGATTGTTTGTTTTTGGAATCCATCGCTGGATTTAGTTTGGAGTATTAATTCTTCTTCGAAAACACTCTATTTAAAAAAGCTTCGCCTGATCAGTAGTCTTAGTCTTTCCAAGATGCTTGTACGCCAATTCGGTAACTTCGCGGCCACGGGGTGTTCGCATCAGGTAACCTTCCTGTATCAGGAAAGGCTCATACACTTCTTCAATGGTTCCCGGATCCTCGGCAACAGCTGTTGCAATAGTTGTAATCCCAACCGGCCCGCCTTTGAATTTATCAATCATGGTAGTAAGGATTTTAGTATCCATTTCATCCAGTCCGTTCTTGTCCACATTCAGTGCAGAAAGGCCGTACAGAGAGATTTCCATATCTATTTTACCATTACCCTTTATCTGTGCAAAGTCCCTGATACGCCTCAGCAACAGGTTGGCAATCCTCGGCGTACCCCGGCTGCGGCGGGCTATTTCAGCAGCAGCATCATCACTGAGTTGCACCTTGAGGATTTTAGCAGAACGTTTTACAATATGGTTCAGCGTTACCGAATCATAATAAGATAAACGTGAATTGATCCCGAAGCGGGAGCGCAGCGGCGCAGTTAAAAGCCCTGACCGGGTTGTCGCTCCGATAAGTGTAAAAGGACTGAGGCTGATCTGAACGCTTCTTGCATTTGGTCCTGTTTCGATCATGATGTCAATGCGGTAATCCTCCATTGCACTGTAAAGATATTCCTCAACCACAGGGCTTAACCTGTGGATTTCATCAATGAAGAGAACATCGTTTTCCTCAAGATTGGTAAGCAGACCGGCAAGGTCGCCGGGTTTATCGAGCACCGGGCCGGAAGATATCTTAATATTGACACCTAGTTCATTGGCTATGATGTGCGATAAAGTTGTTTTTCCCAATCCCGGCGGGCCATGCAACAGAACATGATCGAGCGATTCGCCACGTAGTTTCGCCGCCTCAACGAATACCTTCAGGTTATCCACCACGTTCTTCTGGCCTGCAAAATCATCAAAGCTTACCGGCCTGAGAACTTTTTCGATTTCCAGTTCAGTTTTAGTAAGGAATTTCCCGCTTGCATCCAGATTGTCGTTCATTATACTTTTAGTTTATTTGCTTTTTAAAAGTGTAAACTCAGTAACTTCAAGTTTTTCTTTCTTGTAATTTAAATAAACTTTACGAGCTTCGGTAAATTCGACAAAAACATCAATGGTGTTTTTTGCAAATACGTCCTCAGTATTATTAAATAATTCAAGTATTTTCCTGAAAGGGATTACCGGAATATTTCCTCTTGGCATAATTAAAAATCCATTACCGTCTTTTAAAGAATTTCTGAAAACATCTCTAAAAGTTACTTGCCAGCCTTTCGCTTTTTTACTACCCGCTCTAATGAAATACTTTGTATCGTTTATTATAGGTTCATACGCGTGCCATGAATTAATTTTATAACCATTTTTAATTAACACTTTTCTTAATTCATCAGATAAAACCTCCAGTTCATTAGTTTTTTCAATAAACTTAAAAATTAATCCTTTGCGTTTTAAAAAGAAATTCAATTCTAAAACGAGTGAATGATAAATATCTTTTTGCTGAGGATTGAAAATCTGCTTTTCTCCCTGAGACACAACCATATATTTGTTGAGTTTGAACAAATCTATTAGGTAAATTTCAAATGCTAAACGAATGACATTATCATTGAAATCTGATAGAGCAGCATGTCTTCCATCATTGATAATTACAGCACTATCCCAATTTTTAATTTTATCATCAGGGTTGTTAGTATGCGTAGTTAATCGTTTAATTACACTTTTTGCTTCCCCTTTGTAAACTTTGTTGCTTTTAGAATCTATTAGGATGTAAATCCCTGGAAAATCTAAGTTCCCGAATTCGTTATTGAGATGTTCTAAAGCTCCCAAGGATCGCGGGAATTGCCATGATCTAACTTGTCTAATTGTTCGTGCCCTCACAATTGAACTACCATTGACAATATTTTCAATGTAACCGATTTCTTGTTCGTTTAGCATTTATTTCCTTAAAGTTATTATTGTTTCACGCAATTTATAAGAACGAATCTGTCCTGAGCGACGATCTCTTGCTTTTTCTATCTTTTCAATGTTCAAGCCCAAATCCATACCAATTTTTGCGAGTAATAAATCTGTTGGAACATAAACATCTGCTATTAAGCTATCACCAACAACTTGCACAAATCTGGCACCTGGTTTCATACTCATAGCAACATTTTTCATTACTTTATACATATCATCAAAATATTTGTGCACTATTTCAGGCATATCTAACCGTCTGTATGATCCACGTCTATCACTATTTTTGTGAATATTTGATTTTAGTTCTTCAATCCAGGAATTTGTATATTGTTTTTCATGATGTTTGATTAATCCTTTTGATACATTATCGCAAACTACCATTTCATCTTTTACTTTCTTAAGCTCATTTTGATTTTGAGCAAAATTTAACCAACCCATTTCTATTTTATAGTTTATTACATAATCAAGGCCATTCATATAGGGTGGTGAGGTGATAACTAAATCATATTTATGACCGTGTTTAAATTCCATTGCATTGGCTAATATTACCTCGCTTTTTGTCTGCAAGTACTCATTAAAAAGTTCATTTTGCATACTTTCCAAATCATCAGCTATGGTATTAACTTTATGGGTCATCAAAACAAAGGGTGCTGTTGCCTCTACCTTTTTATTTGGTGCATAACCTAAACAGGGGCTACGTTTTAAATTGCTGCAATCTATCAAAATTGCTGAAAATGCAAGATTCAAAAGATTTTTTATTTGACCTTCATTAAGTTCTTCTAATGCCCCATTTATTATTTCGAGATTATTTAAAACTTCAGGATTAAACTGATTGACAGACCTTAAAAATCCGGGAGCTTTTTTAATTTTGTTTTTAGATAGATTGTTATATGTATTTAACAATTCAAAAGGATTCACATTCCATGTATTTAATTTTGTATTGGCAATGAAATGTAATAATGGGTTTAATTCGGTTCCACATGATTGGAATCCGTTTAGTTTTGTTTGCACCAAAACAGTCCCACATCCCGAAAAAGGATCTAAAACTATTGGATTATTATCATAGTCTTTTTTATACTGATCTAAAACTGACTGAACAAAAGATGCAGAAAAGCCCTGAACGTAAGGTGCCCAACCATGTACTCTTTCATTAATGTTTGAAGTAAATTGTATCGGTTGTTTGTTTGGTAAAATTTCTATTTGTAACTCCTGAAGATATTTTTTTGAGTCGTAATCACAATTACCTGATTTTTTAGGTGAATTTGCTATGTGGAACTGACGGGCACTAAGTCTCTCAACAGGTTTAAGTATTTCCATTAATTGATTGGATAAAAAATTTTTAAAACTTTTAGAAATAAATTTTAAAAGCTAAAATTTGCAACGTCAAAAGTAGTGATAAGCAAGCTATAAATTTGTAAAAAATCTGTTCAATTTTTTAAATTATTACAACGAACTAATAACAAATTTTTCCTTAATTTAGCGCAACAATTTTAAAGATCAGGGCCATGAAGCACATTATTGTAGCTATTGATTTTTCGCGCTCTTCGCTGCATGCGTTGGAATATGCGATAAATCTGGCGAACCGTATTAAATCCAACATCATACTGGTATGGGTAGATAACACTAAAAGTGACGAATCCGTTTACCCTGACCTGATGATCGGGAGCCGAAAGGAAATTACAAACAGTTTTGATGAAATTGTTACGAAGTACAGCCCATTGTTAAAAGAGGGTGAGATCACCTATAAAATCAGGAAGGGTAAAGTACATATCGAAATAGCCAATCAGGCTAAGTACAGCGATGCCATGCTGGTTGTTGCCGGAGCCCATGGTGTTACAGGATTCGAAGAATTCTGGATTGGAAGTAATGCTTACAGAATAGTTACTTATTCTCCGTGTCCGGTCATTACTATTCGCAGCGATTATAATTTTAAAAAAGACATCAAAAAGATAGTCCTGCCTATTGACAGTACTCTTGAAACAAGGCAGAAACTTCCCTTTTCAACCATTATTGCCAAATATTTTGATTCTGAGATACATGTGGTGTCCCTGCAAAATACCACCATTAAAGCCGTAAGGCAAAAGGTAGATAATTATACAGCGCAGGTAAAAAAATATCTTGAAGAAGAAAATGTTCCTTTCATTAACGAATCGGTGGATGCTGAAAATATTACAAATGCTACCATCGAGTATGCAAATAAAATCGAAGCTGATTTAATTGTAATAATGACCGAACAGGAAATGACCACAGCCAACCTCTTTTTAGGAGCATACGCCCAGCAAATGGTGAATCATTCTCCCATACCTGTTTTAAATATTCATGCAAAAGAATACGTTAGAGTAGGATAACAATATTGCTATGAGTAAGGTATTTCTTTTATTGTTTTTTTTTGTCGCTATTCAATGTTTGAACGGACAGGAAAATGGCGGAAATGTAAGAATAATTCAGGATACAAGGATTGACAGCCTGGTGCAAAAACATATTGAGTTGAATAAAATAGATCCTTTCATTAAAGGCTGGCGGATCAATATTTTCTTCGAATCGGGTAATAATTCAAAACGGATGGCTATTGAAGCCAAATCGCAATTTGTTCAAACCCATCCTGATATTCCATGTTATTTGATTTTCCAGGAACCATACTATAAAATAAGGATCGGGGATTACCGTACAAAGGTTGAAGCCTCCGGGATTCTAAAGAAAATTGCAGCAGAATATCCGTATGCCTTCGTGGTGGAAGATAAAATTAACTTCCCGGAACTTTATTAAAATTAAAAATGAAAACCCTGTATATTGTACGACATGCCAAGTCTGCGTGGGACCAAAATGCCCTGGATGATCATGAAAGGCCTATAACTGAAAAAGGCAAAAAGCGGACGAAAAAGGTGATTGAATACCTTGTGGAGCAAAAAGTGAAAGTGGATTTAATCATTTCTTCGGATGCTGTGAGGGCAAGGGACACCGCCATGATCCTTGCCAAAGGACTCTCTTATCCTTTAAGAAATATTCAACTATCAAGTTCAGTTTATAATAGTGATTTACAAACCCTGATGAATTCCTTTTATGACCTTGCCGATGATGTCGGTTCCTTGATGATGGTTGGCCACAATCCTACCTTTACTTCCTTTGCCAATTTTTTTCTTGATAAGAAAATTGATTGGCTCCCAACCACTGGAATTGTGTGTATTGAGTTTGAAACTGAACAATGGGAAAATGTCCTGAATGCAGAAAAAAGGACTAAATTTGTGGTCTCACCAAAGATCATTAAGGCGAGGAAAAAGGGAAATAAAAATTAACTTTACGGTTGAATGTTGGAATCCGATTATAATCACACGACCTCAGATTATATTATTAACAGGGAGATCAGTTGGCTGCATTTTAACGGCAGGGTTTTACAGGAAGCTATTGATCCGGCGACTCCCCTGGCAGAAAGGATCAAGTTTCTTGGTATTTTTTCAAATAACAGGGACGAGTTCTTCAGGGTAAGGGTTGGCTCGCTGAACCGTATGATAAAGCTGGAAAAAGAAGATTTAAAAGAAGATCCGAAGTTAATCCTAAGTCAAATAAAAGAAATTGTGGTGCAGCAGGAAAGGGTATTTACCGAAACCTACTTTACGATCGTTTCGGAACTCGCCGGGGAAGGCATCCACATTATTAACGAAAAGGAGCTGGATGTAGAACAGGGTAAATTCGTTAAGCAATTTTATCGTGAGGAACTCAGGCAATACCTTTATCCGATGATGCTACAGGATTTTCAGAAAATTACCTCAATCAAAGACGGCTCTATCTATCTTGCTGTTGAATTAAAAAGCTCTTCGGTGGGTCAAAATGTGAATTATGCCCTGATAAAAGTTCCGCAGAAATCACTTTCACGATTTCTTATTCTGCCGTCAAAAAACGATCATCATTTCATCATATTACTTGACGATGTGATCAGATACTGCCTCAGTGACATATTTTCAATTTTTGGATATGACACCTTTAACGCTTATACAATAAAAATTACAAGGGATGCTGAACTCGATTTAGATGAAGATATTTCGAAAAGTTTTCTTGAAAAGATGAGTCTTGGTATCAAACAAAGGAAAAAGGGAATACCGGTAAGGTTTGTTTATGATGAGAAAATACCTGAGAATTTTTTAAAAAAAATAACCCGTAAGCTTAAAATTTCAGGTGAAGATAGCATGAGGGGCGGCGGACGCTATCATAACTTCAAGGATTTTATGGCGTTTCCGAAAATAGGCGCGGAAAAATTATTTTATCCGGCTTTCCCACCACTTGCCAATAAAAGCATACAGGCAAATACAAGCATTATCAAAATACTGAAGGAGAGAGATCTGTTGCTGCATTTCCCTTACCAGTCATTCCAGTATATTCTTGATTTGCTTCGTGAGGCTTCCATAGATCCGGATGTCACAGAAATAAAAATGACTTTTTATCGTGCGGCCAAGTATTCAAACGCTGTTAACGCATTGGTGAATGCAGCAAGGAATGGTAAAAAAGTAACTGTTTTTCTTGAAATACAGGCACGTTTTGATGAAGAAGCGAATATCACCCTTGCCGGAAAACTTCACGATGAAGGAGTGAAAATAATTCCGACTATTCCCGGATATAAGGTTCATTGTAAACTGATTTGCATTAAACGCAGGGAGGCAGAACAGGATATATTTTATGCCAATATCAGTACTGGGAATTTCAATGAATCAACTGCAAATGTTTATGCTGACGAAAGTTTGCTTACTGCCCGGCAGGAAATTTCGACAGAAGTTGATAAGGTGTTTCGCTTATTTGAAACGCGGTTGTACAATCCTGTATTCAATAATCTTATTGTATCTCCATTTTACACACGAAAATTTTTTATGAATCTGCTCGATACGGAAATCAGGAATGCAAAGCAGGGGAAGGATGCCTGGGCAATCGTAAAAGTTAACAGCATTGTTGACAGGAAGATGGCTTTAAAGCTTTACGAAGCAAGCCAGGCAGGCGTTAAATTAAAACTGATCGTCAGAGGTATATGCGTACTGATACCCGGTATGGATGGAGTAAGCGAAAATATTGAGGTGATCAGCATTGTGGATCGCTTTCTTGAACACTCAAGGATATTTGTATTTTGTAATAACAACAACAACCAGTATTATATCGGGTCGTCCGATTGGATGCCGCGAAATCTTGATAACCGTATTGAGGTTACAGTACCTGTAGCCGATAAAGAATTAAGGAAGGAATTGTGGGATCTGCTCCAGATTCAGCTAAATGATAATTGCAAGGCAAGGATCAGCGGTTCAGGTTATATTAATGAATATCGTAAAACCGATTCGAAAAATCCAGTCAGGTCCCAGTTTGAAATTTATAATTACTTCCAAAACAAAATAAACTGAAACCTCTTTGTTACATGAGAAACTATAAATACACAATTCACCCAATTCAACCATTTCAGTCCACGGATTTCACTAATTGCACGAAACTTCCGATTCAACCGATTGAACCAGTTCAACTATTTCAACCAATTTAACACGTAACCATCATGCTCTTTGCAGCTATAGACATAGGATCCAATGCAGCCCGGCTTTTATTTGCAAATGTTTATGAACCCGGGAAAAAAATCATTGTCGAAAAAGCTACTCTTGTTCGCATCCCAACCCGTCTTGGTGAAGATGTTTATACCATCAATAAAATAAGCGAAGAAAGAGCTGATAACCTGATCAAAACCATGAAAGCCTTCAGGCTTCTCATTGAAGTATATAAGCCGGTCGCTCACGATGCTTGTTCAACGGCAGCTATCAGAGAAGCAGAGAACGGATCAGAAATTATCGAAAGGATTAAAAACGAGTCAGGATTTAACGTGAGGATGATTGACGGGATTGAAGAAGCCAATATCATTCGGCAAACCAATATCATTGGATTTGAACATCCATCGAATCTGACTTTATATGTTGATGTCGGCGGAGGCAGTACCGATATTTCCATTATGAACAGCGATGAAGTTATGGGTGTAAAGTCGTTTAATATCGGAGCTTTACGTATATTGAACGAAAAGGTGGATGAAAAGGAATGGGATAAACTTGAAAAGTGGCTTAATAAATATAAGACATATTTTGGGGAAATAAATATCGTTGGATCAGGCGGAAATATTAATAAAATAAACAAATTATACGGCGATCCGTTCCATCTGGTTCTGACTTTCGAAAAACTGAAATATGCTTATAAGTACTTAAAGAGTTTTACTCTTGAAGACCGGATTAACAAGCTTGGTCTCCGTCCCGATAGGGCAGATGTAATTGTGCCGGCAGCTAAAATATTTCTTTTTGTGATGAAGATAACTTGTGCAAAATCAATCCTCGTACCCAAAATCGGGTTGGTTGACGGCCTGGTTTATCAGTTGTACAGGAATCATCATAGGTTATAGAGTTACTGATCACTTTTCGGATTTATACTGGTAACATTCACCAACAATGAACCCACTTTCCTATTTTCCTCCTGAAATTAGAGCAATTGCATTTATAAATTCACCTATCTGGTAATTTGGCTGTACTTTTTATTAATCACGCAAAGCAACAAATAGACGCTATATCCGTAAAAAATTCTTTTTAAACTATTAATTGGAATTGTCGGAGAAAAGCGAAATACATGTTCTGATCGTTGACGATAGACTTGAAAATCTTGTTGCAATGGAAGCTATACTTGAGGATTTTGATATCCGGATCCATAAAGCTACTTCCGGTAATGAGGCTCTGAGTAAACTATTGAAGGACGATTATGCTCTCATTCTGCTGGATGTTCAAATGCCTGATATGGATGGATTCGAGACGGCCAGACTGATGAAGGGCAGTGAAAGGACCAGAAATATTCCCATTATATTTGTTACTGCCATCAGCAAAGAAGAAAAAAACATCTTTGAGGGTTATGATTCAGGGGCCGTGGATTATCTTTTTAAACCCATTCAAACAGAAATACTCAGAAGTAAGGTAAAGGTCTTCATCGAATTATACAAACAAAAGAATACCCTTGAAGAACTCACTATAAAACTGGAACATACCATCTCCGAATTAATACAATCGAAGCACTTACTCAGGAATGCAAAAGAAACCGCGGAACTTGCCAACCGGTTTAAAAGTGAATTTATTGCTAACATGAGCCACGAGATCAGAACCCCTTTAAACGGTATTATTGCAATGTCGGAACTGGTTTTATTCGGAGAACTTAACGCAGAACAAAGGAAAAGAATAAATACGATCAAATTTTCAGGCGAATCCCTGCTGGACATTATTAATGAAATTCTTGATATCTCGAAAATCGAGGCTGGTAAAGTAGAACTTGAAACCACGGTTTTTTCACTCGAATCTGTTGTCAATGATGTTGTTCAAACCATGTCGGTAAATGCGGAGATGAAAAACCTGAAACTAATAAATTATTTAAGCAGTAATCTGCCATCACATTTTTCAGGAGACCCTTTCAAGATAAGGCAGGTGCTTTATAATCTTGTGGGTAATGCAATCAAGTTTACAGAAAAAGGTCAGGTTGAAATACGTATTGAGGAGTTAAGTATTGGAAGTACTGAATCGGTATGTGTGAAATTCAGCGTAACTGATACGGGAATAGGTATCCCGGAAAATAAAATTTCCTGCCTTTTCGATTCATTCACCCAGGTTGATAACTCAACCACAAGGAAATATGGTGGAACAGGGCTGGGATTGTCCATATCAAAGAAATATGTGGATTTAATGGGAGGTGAAATTAAAGTAAAAAGTAAAATTAATGAAGGAAGTGAATTTTCCTTTATACTGTCACTGACAATACCCAGGGAAGAACCTGGTAAAATAAATGGTAAAGATTTGATTGAAATAAATCATAAAACAGCATGTCCGCAAATTGAAGATGCCGGACAGGTATCAATTTTAGTGGCTGAAGATCAAACAATAAATATGGAGATAATTACGGGGATATTGGGATTGAAAGGTTACAGGATTACTACTGCCTGTAATGGTCTTGATGCTTACGAAAAAGCCCGGAAATCCACTTTCGGTCTGATATTTATGGATATTCAAATGCCTGAAATGGATGGGATTGAAGCTACCAGACAGATCAGGAAGTGGGAAATAACAAACGGCAGCTATACTCCTATCATCGCTATGACCGCCCATGCCATGAAAGGGCACAAGGAAAATTTCCTCGAATCGGGTATGGACGATTATCTGGAGAAACCTATTAAGGCAGCTTTAGTTTATGAAATGATAAATAAATACTATAACTATGTACTTAAATAATCTGGATATTGCACCCGTAGATTTAAAGGATTTTTTTGACCGCTTCCCATGCATGGTTTCAATTAAAAAATTGCTGGATGGCTTTGTTCTTGAATATCCGGGCCTTTTACAGGAACTCCGGGACTCGATAGAAAAGGGAACAGTTCAGGAAATAAAAGACAGCGCTCATAAACTTAAGGGAGTACTGATCAATCTGTCCATTATCAGAGGATATTATCTGGCACTTGACCTGGAAAAAAATTCAGAGGAGCTTAATAAAAAAGAAGCTCTGGCAAAGGTTGATGAAATTAAGGAAGAACTTGATAAAATTGATGGATTTCTTGAGGAACAGCACGAATTATTCAGGTAATTATCGATCACCGGTTTTTAATCAATTTATAATTCATTGTTATGAAAAAATGGATGCTTGCACAAGGTATTAAAATACGACACCGGATGATGATCGGTATTGCATTATTCAGCCTGGTAATTATGGGGATTGCGGCTCATTACTTTTTCCAGACCTCTGCAGTTATGAGTATTATCATCAACGCTGAACGAATCCATAACATAAAATATCACAAGAGTATCGAGAACTTTTATCGTCATCTCACAACCGGGGACACCAGCCTGCTGGTTATCGGTTTTGCAGAACTGGATTCTGCCAATCATCTTGCCAAAACATTTAGCCGCTCCAGAATAATCATGCAGGAGTATTCGCAGGAAGCGCTTACGGATTCACTGATGGATGCAGTTCCTGAGGCTTTTAATTACAAGCGAAGTAATGCAGCTCTGCTGGCAAACAGGGTGAAACGATTAGTTGCAATAGGTGACAGTCATATTGCAAAAAATCTTGCCATAGCAGGAGAAGGTTATAAGTTGGGTTTGGAAGTTAAAAGTATCATGATGAGTAATCACGACCAACAGACTGTCGCACAAGCAGAAAAACTTGATAAAGCCAATCAGAAAATGTCAGCTTTTTTTACTGATTTTGCTTCAGAAATTTCTGATTTAATTGATTTTGCAAGGTTAATACTTGTTGTAAGTATCATAATTGTGGTTATACTACTAAGCACTTTAACTATGACTCTTACCTTCTTTATATCAAACACCATTTCAATTCCGGTATTAAAGGTTGTAGACAATATTAAGGACCTTGCCCGTGGAGACCTGACACAAAAAATTAATATCGAAAACCGCGATGAAATCGGTCAGCTTGCACATGCTGCAAATGAAATGATTGATAACCTGACATCTATTGCCCGGCAGGCCAATATCATTGCTACCGGAGATTATTCGGCTGACCTGAAACCCAGATCGGATAGAGATACTCTGGGTATGGCCATTCAGCAAATGACTGTCTCCTTACGCCGGATGTCGGCAGAAGACGAGAGGCAAAACTGGCATAAAAGCGGAATAAACGATTTGAATAACCTCATCCGTGGTGATCAGGAAATTAAAGGATTGTCGAAAAAGCTGATAACTTTTTTATGCAAATACCTTCAGGTGGAAATGGGAGTTTTTTACTTGCTTGATAAGCAAAATAATTATTTTATCCAGGTGGCGGGATATGCATTTTCAAGAAGAAAAGACATAAGCAATATCATTAAACCCGGAGAAGGGCTTGTTGGCCAGGCGGCAGTTGAAAATGAAATTCTGACACTAACAGAGGTTCCTGAGAGATACTTCCCAATCAGTTCGGGGTTGGGTCATACTGTTCCGCGTAATGTTACTGTAGCGCCTGTTTCATACCAAAATGAAGTCATCGGAGTAATTGAGTTGGCGACACTCGCTGAGTTCTCCGACAAAGAAACAGAATTTCTGAAAGTGGCCCTCGAAAATATCGGAATTGCGATTCATTCGGCTCAAACAAGCAATGAGTTGAAAACCCTTTTGGAAAAAACACAGTTGCAAGCTGAGGAATTACAAGTGCAACAGGAAGAATTAAAACAAGCCAATGAAGAACTGGAAGGACAAACCAGGGCGTTAAGACAGTCGGAAGCTACACTACAGTCACAGCAGGAAGAGTTGAGGCAGACTAATGAAGAACTTGAAGAACAGACAAAAGCATTAAAAGCTTCTGAAGATAGTTTGCAAACCCAGCAGGAAGAATTAAGAGTTACAAACGAAGAACTTGAAGAGAGGACGAAGGATCTCGAAAAACAGAGGGATGATATCCGGCTTAAGAACCGGGAACTTGAAAAAGCACAAAAAGAGATCAAACGCAAAGCCGCCGATCTTGAAATGGCAAGTAAATATAAATCTGAATTCCTTGCTAATATGTCGCATGAACTACGGACTCCGCTCAACAGTATCCTGGTGCTCTCACAAATGTTGTCATCCAATAAAGGCGATAACCTGAATCCTAAACAGATTGAATTTGCCAATACCATTAATTCTTCGGGAAAGGATCTGCTCGAGCTTATCAACGATGTACTCGATCTTTCGAAAGTGGAATCAGGTATGATGGATGTGAATGCCGAAACTGTAAATATGGAACAGTTTACAACTGATATAAGCAGAAAATTTGCACATATTGCAAAAAATAAAGGAATTGATTTTCACGTAATCCTCGATAAAAATACTCCTTCTGAAATTCATTCGGATCCGCAAAGGCTGATGCAGATCATTAAGAACTTCATTGCAAATGGCATCAAATATACCGAACAGGGCAGCGTTACTGTAGAGATTTCAAGACCTGACAAAAACAAAATTAATTCACACGGAAGCATTGATCCTGACAAGGCCGTCTGTTTCGCTGTAAAAGACACAGGAATTGGTATTTCGAAGGAAAAACAAAAACTCATATTCGAGGCATTCAAACAAGCGGACGGAACAATAAGCCGAAAATACGGAGGCACCGGACTGGGTTTGAGCATTTCAAAAAACCTTGCTCATTTGCTGGGCGGTGAAATTCACCTTGAAAGCAATGAGGGCAAAGGCAGTACATTTATGTTATATCTGCCTGAAAACTTTACCAACGGTAAGAGTAGACAAAATGAAATTATTACTCCGGAGGATTCAGATGATCCTGAGACTGATGATTATATTGATGATGTTTCAGCCAAAGAAATCAATGAAAATAAATCAATGACTATCGGAAAAAGCAGGGATTTTTCTTCCAAATCTTTCGATTTGCTTCCTTCTGAAGATAACATCAGGGATGACAGGATAAATATTAATAAAGGAGATAAAATCATTTTGATTATCGAAGACGATCAGAATTTTGCTCAGATTCTTTACGATCTGGCGCACGAAAGAGACTTTAAATGCCTGCTGGCTAAAAATGGTGAAACTGGATTACACTACGCTGACTTTTATAAACCGCAGGCAATTATTCTCGACATCGGGCTTCCTGGAATTGATGGGTGGGAGGTAATGGAACGCCTGAAAGAAAATCCCGAAACCAGACACATACCTGTTCACTTTATGTCGGCTTCCGAAAAAAATCTTGAAGCAATGAAAATGGGAGCCATCGGTTATCTTTCGAAACCCGCCAGTGTTGATTCCATTAATTCAGCATTTTCGAAAATTGAAACAACACTTTCAAAATCTGTCCGGAATCTTCTTATTGTTGAAGACGACAAGGTGATGCGGAAAAGTATTGTTGATCTCATTGATGAAGAAAATATAAAAATCAAAGCAGTTGCAACAGGACAGGAAGGAATAGAATGTTTAAAGTCAGGTGACTTCGACTGCATGATCCTTGATCTTGGATTAAGGGATATTTCAGGATTTGATTTACTTGAAAAAATAAGGAAAGATCCTAAAATACCAAGAATACCTATCATCATTTATACAGGAAAAGAGCTTACACGTGAAGAGAATACACGCCTGCAGAAATATGCCGACAGTATAATTATAAAAGGAGCGCATTCTCCGGAAAGATTATTATCGGAAGCGACATTGTTTCTTCACCAGGTTGAATCGAAATTGCCAAAAAGCAAGCAAAAGATTCTTAAAATGGTTCACAGGAAAGAAGAGGCATTGTCGGGTAAAAAAGTACTGATCGTAGATGATGATATGAGGAATGTTTTTGCTCTGACAAGCGTTCTTGAAGAAGCAAATATGAAGGTAGTCGTGGGCAGAAATGGAAAAGAGGGTTTGGAGCAACTTGAAAAAAATGAGGATGTTAACCTTGTCCTTATGGACATCATGATGCCTGAAATGGACGGCTATGAAGCGATGCAGCATATCAGGGTCACTCAAAAAAACAAGAAGTTACCGATCATTGCCCTTACTGCTAAAGCTATGAAAGACGATCGGGAAAAATGTATATCTTCCGGAGCAAATGACTATCTGACAAAACCGGTAGATACAGATAAATTATTGTCGCTGCTGAGAGTTTGGATGTACAATTAGTTCAAGGATTGAAGTTTAAGGTTCAGGGTTGAGTCAACTCCGAAAAGTTCAAGGTTTATCTCGCTGACGGCAGAAAAGTATTTCGCCCGGCAATGGACGAAAAGGAAAAGGAGCTACCAATAACAAAAATGACTTATGTTTAATCAATCTAATTTTGCAATCCGGAACTCAGAACGCTGAACACAGAACGCTAAACTCTGAACTTAATTCACAATGGACGAAACCAGCAAGGAAAATATAAACATCGAACTAAAACTCCTGGTGGATGCCATTTTTCTGAAATACGGTTACGATTTTCGGAATTATGGCCAGGCTCATCTCAAACGGAGGATACTACACAGGCAAGCCATCGAAGGTATCGGCAGCATAACGGAAATGACCAGACAGGTAATTTATGATCAGGACTTTTTCGACAGGCTTTTACTTGATATGTCAATTAATGTAACCGAAATGTTTCGAGATCCATCCTTCTATTTAGCTTTGCGCGAATACGTTATTCCCAAACTGAAAACATACCCATTCCTCAAGATATGGCATGCCGGGTGCGCCTCCGGTGAAGAAGTTTATTCCATGGCCATCCTTTTAAAAGAAGAGGGAATGTACGATAAAGTCCAGTTGTATGCTACCGATTTTAACCAGATAATACTTAAAAAAGCAAGGGAAGGAATTTATCCGGTAAATCTCATTAAAGACTATACGAATAATTATCAGAAAGCAGGAGGTAAAAATTCCTTTGCTGATTATTACAGTGCAAGCTATGATTCTGTGCTTATTAAAGCAGATCTGAAAAAAAATATTGTATTTGCCGATCATAACCTGGTGCTTGATGGTGTTTTTGGAGAAATGAATATGATTATTTGCAGGAATGTCCTTATCTATTTTAACAGCAAGTTACAGGAGCATGTGACTAAATTATTTCTTGACAGCCTTGTCCACGGAGGCTTTTTGGGGCTGGGTTCAAAAGAATCACTGAGATTCAGTAAATATAGCCAGCATTTTAAAGAGGTTGTGAAAAATGAAAAAATTTACCAAAAGGTTTTAATTGCCTAACAATATACTTATGGTCGTTGAAAGGAAATTTAAAGCAGTGGTTATAGGTGTATCAGCAGGGGGTTCCAAAGCCTTACAGTTAATTTTACCTGCCCTTCCTGCCGGTTTTCCGGTTCCGGTGATCATTGTCCAGCATATCAGTCCCGACTCCGAAGGTTATTTTATCCGGCATCTCAATTCCCTGTGTAATGTAAAGGTCAGAGAGGCTGCAGAAAAGCGGAAAGCCAAAGCAGGAAGGGTGTATTTTGCTCCTCCGAATTATCATTTGATGATTGAGGAGGACGGTAGTTTTTCACTTACTGTCGGAGAACGGGTGAATTTTGCACGGCCTTCCATTGATGTTTTATTCGAAAGTGCAGCCTGTGCATATTGCCCTGGTTTGATCGGAATAATATTGACCGGCGCAAATAACGATGGATCAGCCGGATTGAAAAAGATTAAAGATATGGGAGGCTTTACAATTGTTCAGGATCCGTCAACGGCGGAAATTGATTCTATGCCAAAAGCTGCATTGGCCAGAAGCCGGGTAGATAAAATCCTGCCACTGAATAAAATCGCTGAATTTCTTATTTCGGTATGCTGAAATCATCATCCGCTTTTTACTGCATTTTCAAAAACTCTTCCTGGTAAGTATAAAAAAACCCGGACTTGTTATGCCCGGGCTGTATTTTTGGAGAGGTGGCGATCATTTTATTAACTTGAGTTTCTGTATGCAAAATTCGTTGCCGCTTTTTACCCTCACAAAATATATCCCATCTGAGCAGTTGCTTAAATCAATCGATTTTTTAAAGGGTCCGCTGGTGAATCCATCAAATGAATAAACAACATTGCCAAGAAGATCAACTACGCTGACTGAATAATTTCCGTTAAATTTAGCTGAAATTACAAATTTTCCCGACGCAGGATTTGGAAAGATCAGCATATTATTTATTCCAAACTCCTGAATACCGGTACAGGGATCTACATAAATATCCTGCTGTGCCGATTTTTCGCAACCGTTCGAACCGACGAAAGAATAGCTAATTGAATGAGTTCCTATCCCTGCTGCACCCGGATTGAACCAGCCATCTGTAACACCTGTGCCTGAATAAGTACCGCCTTCAGGTAATCCGCCGGTTAACTCAAATGCCGGCCAGGTAAGGCAAACATCGGCAAAAGGCTCGAGTGTGGTCGGAGGTAAAGCATTAACGGTAATATAATCTTCAATCAGTATTGTATTATTGCTTGAACCATTTGTAACAGTAAGTTCGACATCATAAACTCCAAAAGTATTATATAGGACAACCGGATTTTGTTCAGTGGAGGTTGCCGGAATACCGCCTTCAAATGTCCAGTTCCAACCGGTAATATTTCCTGTGGAATTATCATTAAACTGAACCTCACCGGTTTCGCAAATCTCCGTCAAATCAGAACCGAAATTAGCCACCAGTGTATTGTCAATGCAATCCTGAAGATAAGGATCGAAACAGGAGGCCGAACCTGGAGGCCAGCAAACATCAAAACTCATTGTATTATCAGGGCAAATAACTACATAAGTTGGATAACCATAAAAAGGCTGGCCGGCAATTACAGTGTTTATCGCTGCTGGCCCTCCACCCTCCGTTCCCGCACAGGGATTGGTAATTCCATACTGGGCTTTGTAATTATTGATCTGAACATTATTATCGGTAGGCGACAGGCCCCACATCAGGACATCTTCCTGACCGGCACCCCAATTAACGTACACTTCTTCAATTAATGGAGCATACGCTATACATGACGGTCAGGTAGAGTAAAACAGATCCAGGAAGATTGTTTTACCCAGGGCAAGTTGTTCATAAAGATTCCAGGTATTTCCATCCGAATCGGTGATGGTGAAATCCCCGACGAGGTTTGCCATTGTTACCATTGAAGGTAGAGCAGGCCTATCTGCAATGCTTTCTCCCTGCGTCCAGGCAAGACTAAAGGCAAAGGAGAAGGTGAGGACCAGTAAAATTTTTTTCATTTTTCTAAGTTTTAGTTTAACTTTTAAGCCCACTACCAAAAGTCATTTATCGTTATTGCGAACACAGTGAAGCAATCCGTACGTATTGTAAACCAGCAGATTGCTTCAGACTCCGCCCTTGCAATGACGGTTCATAATACTTTTCGGAGCGGACTCACTTTTGTAAAACCCGAACAAATTTAACTTGTTTATTTAATTGACAATACAATCCGTTTTTAAGTTCGCTGGGATTGAAAATTAATAATTTTGCAGGATTAAAAAAGAAAATGGGAGAAATAAAAATAAAAAAGCCTGAGTGGCTTAAAACTCAGGTCCCGATTGGTAAAAGATATCTCGGAGTAAGAGAAATTGTTGAAAAAAACAAGCTCCATACGATCTGCTCCAGTGGGCATTGCCCGAATATGGCCGAATGCTGGGGAAGGGGAACCGCAACCCTGATGATCCTTGGCGACATCTGCACCCGCTCCTGTAAATTCTGCAATGTAATAACCGGAAGGCCCCTGACTGCCGACTGGAATGAACCTCAGAGGGTGGCGGAATCCGTCAGATTGATGGGTGTTAAACACGTGGTGATCACATCCGTTGACAGGGACGACATGGAGGATGGCGGTGCAGCAATCTGGGCAATGACCATTAAAAAAGTAAAAGAACTCAATCCAAACACTACCATTGAGACCCTGATACCTGATTTTGACGGGAATAAGGATTTGATCAGAAAAATAATTGATAGCCAGCCTAATGTGATTTCACACAATCTTGAAACAGTAAGAAGAATTACACCGATCATCAGAAGCAAGGCAAAGTACGATCTGAGTCTTGAGGTGATACATTTTGTAGCTGAGTCCGGAATAAGATCGAAATCCGGTATCATGACCGGCCTGGGTGAAACCGAAGAGGAGGTTTATGAAACCATGGACGACTTACGATCTGTGGGCTGCGAAGTTCTCACCATCGGGCAGTATCTTCAGCCAACGAAAAGGCATCTTGCCATTAAAGAATTTACTTCACCTGAGCTGTTTGAAAAATACAAAATAGCCGGGCTGGAAAAGGGTTTCCGGTATGTTGAAAGCAGCCCATTAGTGCGGTCGTCGTATCATGCGGAAAGGCATGTACTTTAGGTCAGGGTACAAGGTTTCAAGTTGGGTTTTGGGTACAGGGTACGGAGTTTTGAAATCCATTTGGCAAACTCAGTAGGAGCCCCAGGCTTCGCTTAGGCTCTGCCTAAGTCGAACGTATCTCCACAGGCTTATGCCTCCAAAACTTATAAAGGTGGTTTCCAAACGGATACTAATCCGATTTAGACGTTAAAGTACAAACCTTCATTATGCTTTAAATTGTTTGACATGGACGGTTTGGAAGGAAATTTGATTCCAACTTTGATTTCAAGGCTATTTCACAATCACCTTCTTGAGCCAAATCTTTTCGTCATTACTTATTTGAACCAAATAAATACCTCTTCCTTTGTTTGAAACATCGAATAAAGCTGTGCTACCGCCAGGGGTTGAAAAAACAGAGTTATAAATATCACGGCCTGTAAGGTCCGATATTTTTATTTTAACGGACCCGGTAATATTGTTCAGGGTTACAGTAAATGAACCATTAGTTGGATTTGGGAAGATCGTAATATTTTCTGAAGCAGGAGGTAATTCGCTAGTTCCACTGAGTGTGCCTTCAATTTTTACATTGTCAATAAAAATATTGTTCCCGAATCCGTTATAGGATTCAAATACTACATGGAGATCGGGGTAACCCTTCCAGGGAGTTAAATCAATAGCAGGACAAACAGGATTACCTTCAGAGCCGCACCAGTCGGCTTCCGATTGAGGAATGAAATTATTTGATGTCGGATCTGCGGTAGCAAAATTTCCCAGACTGTCCTGCCCAAGCTGAAGCAAACGAACCCATTGCGATCCGCAATCATAGGTCAGATAAACGATCAGCGAATCGGTGTACTGTGGAAAACGCTGTGCATAAGCATACTGAAATTCAAGACTGGCCTCTTTATAATCGGTCAGGTTGATCAGCGGAGAGATCAGCCTGTCGCGCTGAGCAAGTCCGATATAGTTTTTAATATTGATATATGCCGCATTGCTGCCGGGTTCGGTACCCTCCACCGCCACAATTTCCCAGGTCTTGCTGCTGTCAGGGTTTTCCGTTGACCAGTTATTCACCTCAAAGGGTATCATTTCAAAATTTTCACTAAAGGGAAGGAACAATCCGCCCGGATAAATCATAGCCGGTTTAGTCAGGGTGGTGCTTCCGTTTAGGTTTGTCGCAGTAAGTGTTACATTATAAGGCATGGGGATACCGAGAACCACTTCGGGATTTTGTGATTCCATTGAAGTTCCGTTTACAAAAGTGACCGAATCGGGATAAAAGCTCCATTGCCATTCAATCGGGTTATATACTGTAGCATCAGTGAACCTGACCGTATCGCCGGTACAGGGTAAAATATTGCTGACAGCATACACCACTTCGGGTAATATGCTGGTGTTTGCATTGATAAAATCCTGCATGATGAGTGTGTCCGATCCCAGATAATTGGTGGCAATAAGAGTAACATTATACAATCCTGAATAGGAATAAATGATATTCTGCGGATTTTGATCACCTGAAATGTGAGGGGTCCCGCCTTCAAAAATCCACTTCCATTGAGCGGGTTCATATTTTGACAGGTCGGTAAAGTTGACTCCGCTGCCTGTAGGTACAGAAGTTATATTTGATTCGAACGCAGCTTCGGGCATGGCATCAATGTTCACCATTGCCCACCAGGTTCCCCACTCGTCCTGAGAAGCGGGCACTTCGGCATACTGCTGTATGGTCCAGAAATCGAGGTCATCCACCGGATCTATCATGGTTGCCGTGTAATCGCCCCAGCGGTTGCGGTCGCCACCATAAGTCTTGAAATACGGTGCAAGCCCGTTAACGAACTGGTAGCTGTCGCGAAGGGTGTTCGAAGGATCGGAAGCATACCGGAACGAGTAACTTCCGCTGGCGTACTGTTCGGGTGAGAAACTCGCATACCCGACCATGATGTCTTCGTTGGCATTAACGGCAATGGTGGCAAAGGCATAGCAACGGTTCCCACCGGCATCGTCCACCCGTCCGCGCTGGAGGATAGTCCCTCCGGTAGTGAGTTCGAACCACTGAACGGAGCACCTTGTCGGGTTTTCGGCCGGAAGATAAATATGATGGGTACACCACAATTTTCCATGACGGTAAACCATATTTTCCATCCTTGCATCCACGGTATTGATCTTTTCGTCCGAACCGAGTTGAGGTGCAAAATTACCTCCGTTAGCATAAGAGCCGTTGCCCCAGGGATCAGCTATTTCAATAACGCCAATATCTTCCAGAGATTCATTTCCCAATCCGCCCGTCACCTTTCTAAGTCCAAGATAGCCGAATCCGCCAACATTACCGCCGGCATTGTTCACAATATAAATATCTTCTTCACCGGTATCAAAAGTAACCGCCGGTATCAAAGTGAAACCGTCATAAATCTGAAAACGTGTATAATCAACAACGGGCAAATGATCATACAGGTCGCCTTTCTCAAAAACATAGAGGGCCGAATATCCGAAACTGCCACCGAACATGTTGCCTGAAACCACGATCCAGTTTTTGTTGAATCCCACATTCGGGTAATCGAACCAATGCGTGTCATCGGGATCGCCATCGAATACATATAAAAACCAGTTTCCGGTCGGATCAGCGTTTTCCGAAACGGCGACCATCAACTTTGAAAGGGCTGGATTGGATTCGCTTGGCATGATGAAAATCCACCGGTTAGAGTATGAATCGAAACTGATCTTGGGATCGAAAACGCCTCCCGCTCCGGGTACTGCGTGCCAGAAACTGCCTGTACTTACTGTGGAAATAACATTACCTTCCTTGTCCATGACTCTGATTTCGGTATTGAGGGTAACCATCAGATGGTTCAAACCGGGAGCGCCATTTACATCGGGGGGTATGGAGGTGTTGTTATCGGTGAGCGCCTGGAAATCTTTGTCGGGAAGAGGTGACGGATCCTTTGCAGCACTGGCAGCCGATCCATGCCACACGGTTTTATCGCGGTACAGTATGGATTTTCCAGAAAGGTCGAATTCGGGGTAAATGAATGGTTCCTTGTTAGGGACTTTCGGTTTGAAGGTGGTAACCGGGTGGGTTTTGTGCCAGGCTTCGATTTCTCTAAAGCTGGTTTTCGTACTGAATTCGGAGGTGCCTGTATATTTTTGTGTGTTCTGAGCCTGCAAACCCTGTAATGCAAGCAAAGCAATGAACAGCGACGATAGCGGGAATAAATATGACTTCATTGTATGCGGATTTAAACTTCAAATAAATAATTAACAAAGGTAACCTGATTAATCTTAAAATTTCGTAAAATTTATGAAAATTAAAGTTTACGAAGTGATGTTATGGGTAAACAGGGGTTGTTGTAATACCGAAGTGATTTATATAACAATCCATGCCTTTAATTAAACTGCCCTGATGGACTATAACATAACATAATTCGACACGGCATTTACCAAAATAAGAAATTCCGTTACGTCCGATGAAGCGGGATAAACAGAATTTTTCCTTGGTTTAATAAATGGGGACGGCCGTAAGATGATTGATTTTGCAGATGATTCAAAACATCTCAAGTCTCAAAACTGAAATATTCCGCCCCTCCGGAGCTTAGAAGATAAGGGGGTCATCTTTTCAACTAATATTCTGCACATCCGGAGCTTACCCTGGTTCGGCTAAGTCCCTGCCTCAGTCAAACATATCTTTTCAGGCTAAAACGTGGCAATTTACAAATCACTATTCAGCAAAAGCCTAGAATTTTCTTACTTCAGTTTGTGGTATTGAATATTAATAGTTGGTAAAAAAATTCATGGTTAAGGCGCTCTATTGCAAGTGATTATCCCTCGATGATTTAAAATGTTAATAACTTTTTCAAAATTCAGGGTAATCTTTTCCGGATTTTTAGAATAAATAAGTGAATTAAGAAAGAGAAGAAAACCTTAAATTCCTTATTACCTATGACTAAGATCACTTTGTTTAAAGGAAACAAAAAGAAAATCGTGAGATGTGACGATATTCTCTATTTCGCCGCAGACGACAGATATACCGAAGTTATCCTCATCACCGGAGAAAAGTTCCATTCGGGCAAATGCCTGAAATTCATGGAGGCTTGTTTCCCCCGAAACAATATTTTCAGGGTTCACCGGAAATATTCCATCAACCTGCAGCATTTGAGCGAATATTCGCTGAACGGTGAAAACTTCGTCA
>Ga0172368_10001882_pt1 | contig 27704 bp, 23 predicted proteins | sample Lak11m_FD_114540 | JGI IMG/M metagenome (GOLD analysis project Ga0172368, IMG submission 114540) | Freshwater microbial communities from Kabuno Bay, South-Kivu, Congo - kab_022012_11m | ecosystem: Environmental > Aquatic > Freshwater > Lake | place: Democratic Republic of the Congo: South-Kivu...
ATGGCGAATGGGATCGGGGATTTCTTCTCAAATCGGGTGCACACGGAAACACTTTGTGTTGGAACAAATGGCGACGAGACATGTATTACAAAATCCGAGCTTGATACACTTCTCCAAAATCAAAATGTATATTTGGGTGGCGGTGGAAATAGTGACGGGGGTTCTATTATTGGAGATGATACTGGTGATAATAATGAAGACCAAGTTCTAGAAGTAGATAATTCAGAAACAGGAGAAAACATTCTTCCAGAAGAAGTTCTACCACCTGATGGCGATGTAGTAATTCCTCCAGTTAACAATGGCGGTGAAACAGGAGATAATTCAGGTGATGTCGTAGATGATACTCCACCTACTGATAATGGAAGTGATACAGGAAATATATCTCAAGATACAGGAGGAAATACTGATCCTGCTCCAGAGTCATCACCAGAGCCTGTAATGTAATAGTTTCTATACTATAGTAAGAAAAATACTCAAGTTCATGACTTGAGTATTTTAAATTTCCAAAATTTCTTGGAATGCAATGGTTATTGCATTTTTAGCAAATTTCATATATAGTCTAACTGTTATAAGCAGGGTCAGAGACCTTTTTTCTTTATTTATCATTATATATGGAGCGTGATTATCCTTTAGAGAGAGTTAGAAATTTTGGAATTATTGCCCACATTGATGCTGGCAAAACAACTACGTCAGAACGTGTGCTTTTTTATACGGGTGAATCACATAAAATTGGTGAAGTTCATGAAGGAGAAACCGTGACGGATTGGATGGAACAAGAACGTGAACGTGGTATTACTATTACAGCTGCTGCGATTACTTGTTTCTGGACTAAAACTGACGAAGATACAACTGACAAAGCAACAAAATATCGATTTAATATTATTGATACCCCAGGACACATCGACTTTACGGTTGAAGTAAAACGATCACTTCGTGTGCTCGACGGTGCAGTTGTTGTATTTGATGGTGTTGCAGGTGTAGAACCACAATCAGAAACAAATTGGCGTTATGCTGATGAAGCTCAAGTTCCTCGCATTTGTTTTATCAATAAACTTGATCGAACTGGTGCATCATTTGAATTTTCATTTCAATCAATTCTTGATCGTCTTACTCCTTACGCTGTTCGATTGCAAATTCCTATAGGAAACGAAGATAAATTTGAAGGAGTGGTGGATCTTTTAACTATGAAGTCGTACCATTTCGAGGGAAACATGGGTAATGTGGTTGTTCCTGGTGAAATTCCTGACGATTTGAAAGCTGATGCAGAAAAATATCGTGCTGTTCTTGTTGAAAAGATTGTTGAACACGATGATGATCTCATGACGTCATACCTTGAAGGAACTGAACCAACTCTTGAACAATTGAAAAAAGTACTTCGAAAAGCTGTACTTGCAAATAAAATTTTCCCCGTAATGGTTGGATCAGCTCTTAAAAATAAAGGTGTTCAGTTAGTACTTGATGCTGTTGTTGATTATTTACCATCACCACTTGATCTTCCTCCAGTTATGGGTACTGATCCAAAAACAGGAGAGCAAATTTCTCGCACAGCGTCAGACAGTGAACCATTTACAGCTCTTGCTTTCAAATTGCAGAATGATCCATTTGTAGGATCGCTTACATTTTTCCGTGTCTATGCGGGAACCGTTGAAGCAGGTTCGTATATTTATAATTCCACAACAGAAACCAAAGAACGTATTGGACGTATTGTACGTTTACAGGCAGATAAACGTGAAGAAGTAAAACAAGTATTCGCTGGAGAAATTGCTGCAGCGGTTGGACTTAAAGATACTAAAACTTCACATACCTTGTGTTCGGAAGAGTACCCTATTATTTTGGAACAAATTAAATTCCCAGAACCTGTGGTGTCTCTTAAAATTGAACCAAAAACAAAAGCTGATCAAGAAAAAATGGGAATGGCTCTTAAGCGACTTGCTGATGAGGACCCAACCTTTAAAGTTTCAACCGATCAAGAAACGATGGACACGATTATTGCAGGTATGGGAGAATTGCACCTTGAAATATTAGTTGATCGTATGAAACGAGAATTTAAAGTTGAAGCAAATGTTGGACGTCCACAAGTTGCTTATCGAGAAACCATTAGTGGAACATCTGATGTTGAAAATAAATATATCAAACAATCAGGAGGTCGTGGACAATATGGTCACGTACGTATTCGTGTGAAGCCGCTTGAACCACTTGCCGAAGGAGAAGAATTACCCAAAAATACTACGCGTACCGAAGGATTCGAATTTATCAATAGCATCAAAGGAGGAGCTATTCCTCAAGAATATATTCCTGCTTGCGTGAAAGGGTTTAAAGAAGCTATGGAGCGTGGAGTTTTGGCAGGATATCAACTCACGAATGTATCTGTAGATTTGTATGACGGTTCTTATCACGATGTTGACTCAAGTGAAATCGCCTTTAAAATTGCAGCTTCCATGGCGTTACAAGATGCAGCAAAACAAGCAAAACCGGTTATTTTGGAGCCAATGATGAAAGTTGAAATTATTGTCCCAGAAGCTTTCCTTGGGGATATTACGGGTGATATTTCAAGTAAACGAGGATTGATCGAAGGAACTCAAGATCGAGGTATGGTGATCGCAGTACGAGCAATTGTGCCACTTGCTGAAATGTTTGGATATATGAATAATTTGCGATCAATGACATCAGGACGAGGAAGTTTCACTATGGAATTTGCTCGCTATGATATTGTGCCAAATAACGTTGCTGAAGAAATCATTAAGAAGAGAACATAAATTCATTGCTCGTCCCGAGCTTGTCGAGTGGCTGAAGAGATTATTAAAAAACAAACATAATTAAAACAAAAAAACGAGGTCGTACCTTGAGGAGCCTATTTGATGGGCGGGAAAAGGTCCGATCTCGTTTTTTTTGTTTTTTATGATTTGATTTTTTTATTTAATATGATAGAGTATTTATGTGAGTGAAGAGTAACAATAGTTTTTTCACTACAATAAACAGATGTCCTCACAAACACCTCGGCTACGGTCGGGGTTTTGTGTTTTTTAATTATTATATTGACGAAAAAACTACATAAGGTACAATCGTATAACATAACCTCGCCGCAGGCGATCAGCGACAGCACTCACATAGGACATTTGTTTGGGGCTCGCTCTCGCTGATCACTTGTCGCGGGGTTTTTGTTTGCATGAAATTTTATATTGAAGTCTTCGATAGGAAAAAAACTTGACTTAGATATAATAGTATTGTATTATGCAACAAAATTTTCACAATGAAAAAAGAGGAAAATAAAGTTTATGCTTATCTTCATACAAACAAACTCCTGGTTTGTTGGAATGGATATTTTTTCGTCACCAGTCAGAATCTTCTTGAAACATGGCACCAATATATTCGCGGATCAACCTATGAAAGGAAACTTCAAAGTGGAAAAATTTCGGTAGATTCTGAATTTCCTATTACAGAAGAATTACGAAAAAGATTTGATGCTATTGTAAAAAGTTTAATGAAAGAACGCCCAAAGAGAGTAGATGATACTCACGAAGCAAGAAAACTCCAAGAGAACATTCTGGATAATAAAAAAAATAAGTTAGCAGAAAAATCTTTTGTAAATCTCTATCTTCATTGGGATAAAGAAGTTATTGGTGAAATAAAACTCGACATTGTTCCAGGTGCACGCCATCATATCAATATTCATATTCCTAACGAATTCATATATGATTTGATGGATATGATGAAAGAAAGGTTTGCAAAAGTCGTAGTAGACGAACTTCATGTATATGAAAAGCGCACGATGCCATCAATACCATTGTGGAAAAAACTTTGGAGAAAGTTATTTTCCTAAAAAGAAGTAAAAATATAAAAACTCAAAAATAAAAAGGCGCGATAGATAACTATTACGCCTTTTTATCTGTTTGACTAATATATAACAACATACTACAGTGGGTAAAATTTCTTAATTATGGAAATCATTGATTCTTTTAAAAATATACGAGAACAATTTTCTGTTGCTTTTGAACAGGAAAAACAACATTTTACAGCCGAAGAAATAAAACTCATTGAATATTGGTGGACACACGATCAAGAAATTTTTAAACGTCAGGGCCGTTGGAATTATGGGAAAGAAATCCTTGATCATATTATAGAAAGTATATTCTTTATGAGTATTTACTATCGTGGGATGCGTCACAATCCTCGTGTTGGGCCTCGCGTTGAAGATAAGGAATATGTTATAGATAAATGTTCACCAGCATTCCGTAGGCGTATTATGTTTATTGATAATTACTTCATGAATCCTCCTACGAGTGGGCCGATGGCTTTCGAACATTTATTATGGACACGACTGCCTAAAAATATTTCTCTTCTTACAGAATTGAAATGGCTTTGGCTTACCGGGATGCCTATTGGTGATATTGAACCACTACGTGGATTGCCATTACATTCACTATGTTTATCAGGATGTCCTATCAGTACGATTGAACCTATTCTTGGGATGCCGATTTCATGGCTTCGACTTATGCAAACGAATATTGATTCACTGAGGGTTATAGAAAATCTCAATACACTTTCCTATTGTCCTGTGAACGATACACCCCTTGGAAAAAGTGCTATAGATTCTTTGGAATCAGTTCCGTATCTTAATGCAACTAATATACGAGAGACAAAAATTAAAACATTTCCCGAGATGATCAGTCTTGCGGTGCACAAAGAACGAGGGGAATATACAAGTAAGGTTCATGTTGTCTCACCGTATCATACGAAAAATCACACGCCACTTTGGCAGGCGATATATAGTAAAAACAGAGATTAACAATCAAAAATATAAAATAAAAAGGCGTAAGAAATAATCATTACGCCTTTTTATCTAAAAACTTAATTTTGTGCACTACTGGATAGTGCACAGAAATACAGAAGTAATTTTCAAGTTTCTATTAAAATCGGACCTTGATAGAGGGTTTATAGGTCATTCTTTTCAAGTAAACCCACGAGCTCACTATACGTTCCACAGATGACATCAGGTTTTGCACAAACATTTTTTGCAAAATCGAGAAGTACTTGATAGTACAATCCATCATTCCACAAAGAAAAATGGTGACCAATATTTAATGGTATACGATTACCATTATAATTATTATCGAAATAATCTATATATGCCTTGTATACTTCATCATATGCTTTTTGCCATTCGGGGGTTCCTTTTTTCAAGATGTCTTTTTCTTGAGTTTGTACAACATAATGATTATAGTCCATAGAAAGAGTTTTTTTACCTCCAATCGTAAGAAACACCAGCGGGAAATGCCAGATATCAAATGCATCTTTCCAAGGACGTTTATCCATTTTTGCAGCATCACTTGTGTCATATGATTGACCAACATCATGGAGCGCTTGATACATAGCGGTATTCTTTTCAAGAAGAGGAGCTCGCATACCTTGTACTGGTGGGACATCTACTATAGAAATAAATGTATCAAATTGGTTGAATTCACTGAGCCACTCTTCATATGACCATGTTGATCCGCCATAGTGACCATTGGCATGTGAGGCTATTTCATGGCCATCACGAGCTGCTTGTTCCATAAGTGAAATACGTTCCTTTACTTTATCAGGACTGCCTCCAAAGCCGATATTTGATTTTCCGGGCACTTGCTTTGGAGCAGTATATTCAGTTTTTCTATCTTCTGGAAGAAGATACACACCACTGATAAAGAAAGTAAAATGAATGGATGTTCCTAATAATTTTTGTTCAGTGCTAAATTTTAAAATATTTTCCCATTGAGGTAGAGAATATGAACCATCAAATGACATTGCAATAAATTGTTTTTTATAAGGATCCGTCTTTATAATAGCTTCTTGTTTGTCTTGAATATAATTTTTGTTTTCAACTTTTATAATAGACTCAGTTTCTTGATCAGGAAGAGGATTATGGGAATCTTGTATAGATTCGTCATAGAAAAGAGAAGGAATATTTTGAGAGATTGGTTCTTGAGATACCTCGGAGAGTACATTGTTTGTTTCTTGAACAATAGGAATATCACTGGTTATTTGCGTGTTTGTTTGCGCAGGTAATTTTTGTTGAGAAAAACCAAAGACAATGATTCCTTGTAAAAAAAGTATTAACAGTCCGATAATAATTCCAAATGCTATAGCAGAAATAATTATCATTGTGTAGGATCTAGGTGGCTGTTGAGTTTGTTCCATAGAAAATGATTAGAGTTTACCAACAATATAATTAATAATAGTTTCGTTATGTTTCACCAGCCAATACATACGATACGTGCCATCCTCGATATGAGTAACAATACCAGCTTTTTCAAGAATAATCAGGTGTTTTGAGGTGTTATGCAGTGTGGTACCAACAGATTCCGAAATAGATCCAACCGAAGCATGCTGGTAATCTTTCAAATATGAAATAATCGCCAGTCTATTTTTGTGAGAGAGTGCTTTGAATAATTGTTCAAGATTTTTTATTTTTCGTGTGGGAAGTTTATTATGCATAATAGATCTGGAGTGATAATTTTTAGTATCCAAATGTAAAATAATTTTCTTAGAGGTACATTTTTCTTTATTATGATATGTATCTTTATAGATATTATTCAACTATTCGCGCGAATAGTTGAATAATACAAAGAAAGGAGAAAAAAAGCAAATGGACTTTTCCACAGAATTCGGTGTTTGTGTGTTGTGCTCAAGAAAAAAAGTAGCGATAATGTATGTATACCTGTGGTACACATTATTTATTAGGTCGAGTCCACAGTATCTATTAGCAACATAAATGTTTTAGATACTATGCCAGCAAAAAAGAAAGCAAAAAAAGCAGCTAAGAAGAAAACAACAAAGAAAGCAGCTAAGAAGAAAGGAGGAAAAAAGAAAAAATAATTTCTCTTTCGCAAAACAAAAATCCACCTCGGTGGGTTTTTGTTTTGGAGAAAAATATATATTTGAGGTACGACCATAGCACTCGGGAAGACCTTAAATGTCACCAGTCTCGGACTGGGGTCATTGAAGGTCAAAGAGTGTGCGATAGTTATTTCAAGTTATCTGACATTCAATGACCCACACTCAACGTGTGTGATATATGAACTCACGGAGAGGTTGCTTTCGTGCTAAAACAAAGCTTTTAGATATGAAAATAGGACTCTTTTATAGAGTCCTATTTATGAGGTAATTAAACCTTGATGTAAGTGCCTTTCAACTTTGTCAAAACTTCTTCATAAAAATTGAGAGGTATTGATATTCCATCTTTCACACATCCGTTGTTAAATTTGTTGATGTTGTAGTTCTTGCTATTCGTCCATATATCTAACAATGTTGTTGTGCGTACATTAGAATGCACTACAAAGTCAGGAGTGTCATTTCCAGGGCATCGCCATACCTCGCCATCATAGTGAATATAGAGGCCGTGTGTTAATTGGTTACATGGTGCTATCCCAACATACGAAGATACGCCTTCGTGCTCTAATTTCTCAATGGACATAATATTTTTTTCTATAAGATAAGAATATATCTCAACTGCAAGTTTTTTATATCGGTCTTCAAATATCAATTCTTGTTGGCTTTTTACAAGACCATGACCTTTACCGCTCACCATGGTTGATGTCACGAACACGGGAATATTACGTTCAGTACCCCACTTAAATATTTCAAAAACACCTTCGATAGTTTCAGGAGTAACAGGGTTGGATTGAATGGAAAGGCGCTGTTTTTCAGGATTGCTATTTATACCTGCATCGCAAAGTCTTTGTAGAGCGAGGTTTCTTGCTTCGTGATAGTTAAACTGTGTGCGAAGATCGGGGTTTTTTGTTGGAACGTATTTATTTTCAATACGAGGATCAAATGAACGACCGCCAACCAAAAATGTGGTGTTATCATACTCGACAAGTCTCTCGACAAGTTGACCCGAGTTAATTCCGTGATACATTTGTGACAATATATCAGAACCCATAATGGCACCTTTGGTGAAAATACCAATAACGATATTTCGTTCTTTAAAACCATCTAAAATTTTAAAGAGGTCAGGATTTGCCAATAATTCGCCAGGACCAAGGAATTTTACTGATTCAAGACCAAGTTTAATACCCTGATCAACAACATCCATAACTTCAGCATACGTCATTACAGGATTTTTCACGGTTGCATTATTGAAACATCCGGGACAAGCGTGTGGGCAGGGGTAGTTTTTCGCGAAAACTTTAGGAGTTTCTCCAAGAGGGGAATCATTCACTAATTTTGAAAAGTTTTCATCGGGAATATTAATATCCAGAGTAAGAAGTTTTTTAATCTTTTTACCGCCAATGGTTACCGTTTCCCCAATTCTTTCTTCGGGGAATGACCATTTCCAAATTTCAAGATTACGAGGTGTAAATAATGATTTATTTACATGAGGAAATATGTTCATAGTGTGTGGTTTTAAATTGTTAAGGTGTAGTAATAGAGAATCTATTGACTTGGTGATATTTTAATGTAAAATGTTGTTTTATGTCGAAACATGTATTAAAAAATAACAAATATATAGTTTTAGACCTTTTAATATAACAAATAACTGTCGTTGCTAAATCTACAACAATATGCTATATATAGAGCATGATTAAAAAAATATTGGCCAATCTTAATTTTTCGGAGAAAGAGATAGAGATCTATCTTGCCATGATAAGTCTTGATCAAGCGACTGCTTCGATGATCTCAAAAGAGAGTAATATTAATAGAACGAGCGTCTATGATGTACTTGAATTACTTATTAAAAAAGGTCTTGTCTCGAAAGTGAAAAAGACAACAAAAACCTATTTTTATGCACTTCCCCCAGATAAGTTGATAGATTATTTAGAACGTGAAAAAAGGGAACATGATAAAGAACTAGATCTTCAAAAAGAAAAAATAAAGAAAATAATGCCTGAACTTATTTCGCTTCAAAATATACATTCAAAGAATAAACCCAAAGTTAAGTTTTTTGAAGGAGAAAAAGGCATGCGGGAAGCTTATGAAGATTCTCTTACGGCCATAAGTCCTATTTTGGCGTATGCCAATGTAGAAGAGATGCACAAAGGTTTACCAAATTTTTTCCCAGAATACTATGCTCGCAGAGCTAAAGCAGGTATCCATATAAAAGCGATTATTCCTCAAAATACCCTATCAAAACAGAGAGCTCAAAAAAATAGTGAAGAAATGAGAACAACAAAATTTTTGCCTTCAGAAAAGATGACCTTTACGCCCGAAATTAATATTTATAATAACAAGATTCTCATTGCTTCGTGGAAAGAAAAAATGGCTATTATTATTGAATCAAAGGAACTTGCTGATCTTCAACGAATGATATTTGACCTTGTATGGGGCAATTTGCGATAAATTGTATGTTAAAATAATATTATGTTTATACAAATCTTCCAAATGAGGAAAACATTGAACGATATCAAAGACGTAAAAAATGATCCTTTAATTTTTATTGCAAAACAACTTTTAGGATTGCTCGGAGCTTGGATTATTATCGTCATTCTTGTTGAAGTTATTATTCTAGTACTCTTGGGACTTGGCGGATTTTCTCATGTTTTTGGTGGAATGTCAGGTATCGCACGATTTTTCTTTTGGATTTTCTCGGTTGCTTTTGTAGGTGAGCTTTTCTTTCTTGGAATTATCTGGAGAGCAATTGTGCGAGTGCTCAAACGTCAACAGGAAAATCTCAAAAAACAGTTTATTGATATAAAAGTAACAAACGAAAAGCTCTAAATAAAACCTTCCAGACTACCATCGAGGACGTCCGCTAGGCAAGACCTAGCGCTAAATCATGAAAACGGGTATTTTCTTTTGAAAAAATGTTGAGTATTTTGAAAAATCTTGAACCACCCGAGGTTGAACATCGGGGGTAGAGGTTTGTTGACATAAATAACAATAAATGTTAATATAATTTTGATATCTAATTTAAAAAGTAAATATTATGGGAACTACAACAAAAAACACAAACACTATTTTACCTGCACTCAAAAAACAGATTGAGTGGGAAATAGAAAAACGTGGGATTAATCCCGCAGAGCAAAAATTTATTGAAGACAGCATTCTTGAAATTTTTGCAACGGCAGAAGCAAAAGAAAAACTACTACTTGACCGCGGAATTTTTTCACTTCCGGCATGGAATGACACTAAAAACTTGCTTGATAGAAAAGCAGATTTCAAAAGTTATTTCAGCGAATTTTATGAAAAACAAAATCTGGCGCAATCACAACAAGCACTTCCTGCGCGTTCAGTAAACATTCGCAGAATGCAACCCGGCAAAGATGCCAACTATCAAACCGTTTTCGATTCATTTGGCAGACCGCTTGATGATATGGTGGTAAGCGAAAACACCATTTGCCAAATCCTTTTTAGTGAGGATGAAGAAAGCAAAGCCATTCGTGCCGAGCTTGATTTAAAAAGCACATGGGCACACTTTCTGATAAAAGTGGGTAAAAAATTCTTTGTGGTGCGTGCGTGCTTGGATTCCGATGGTCTCGGCCTGGGCGTGCGCGGGCTTGGTGACTCCCCTGTGTGGGGTGGTGAGGGCGAGTTTCGTTTCGTGGTTTCCGCAGAAAAGAAACTTTGAATTTGGAATTTTAATTTATTTTAAGCACTTCGTATCTTTGATCCTTTGAGATTTTGATACGAAGTGTTTTTATTTTATACTAACATTGCATAATGATTATCATGCGGTCATGGCTTCATGAACATATGAGGGTGTTTCAATATAGAGAAATGGTGTTGGCTACGGCTGACACATGAGTTATGTTGAACGCTTCAAATAAAAATATACTTTCTGGTATCAATATCTGGTGAACTTCTAGGTTCCAAATAAAATACAGCACGATCCCTGATATCAAATATGCTTGGGTCGGCAGTGGCACAGATGGATATTGGTACAATTCTTTGTGGTGAATGCGAACTTGAATTCCGATGGTCTCAACCTGAACGTGAACGAGCTTGGTAACTCCAATGTGTGGAATGGTGAGAACGAGTTTCGTTTCGTGGTTTCCGAAGTATGTATATTCTCCCACTACTTTGTGGGAGTTTTTTGTTCAATACCTTTCTTCCACCCGCCGAACATCTTGCCAATTTCGGCCAATTTTTCACTAAGTGTGCCATAATGCGCATGTGATACAAGTTTGCCTTCCCATGAGATATTGAGTAAAAATTTCAGTGTGTCGAGCGTCAGGATGCATCGCGTAATGTATTCCAGTTTCTTTTCCTTTTCGGTAAAATAAGCCCTATATGCAAGCTCAAGCAAATCCAAAAATTTATTTTCTATTCGCGACCCGATCGTGTATCGAGAGCCTTTTGGTATATGCGGAACGATAGTTATCCACAACAAATATCCCTCTTTGATGCGCTGGAGAATACTCGCATTATCGAGAGAGAGAGAGAGAGGAATTGGAGCTTTTCATAATACATATGATCATATCATATCGCTCGAAAACCTGCTCATCTCATGGCAGGAGTTCCTCCGAGGGAAGCGAAAACGCAAAGACGTTGCCGAATTTTCAGTGCATCTCATGGATAACATATATGCACTCCATGAAGAACTGAAGACAAAAACCTATGCGCATGGATCATATGAAGCATTTAAAATAAACGACCCCAAACCAAGAGATATTCATAAGGCAAGTGTTCGGGATAGATTACTCCATCACGCGATCTATAGAATTTTGTACCCATACTTCGACAAGAAATTTATCTACGATTCATACTCATGCAGAATGGGTAAGGGAACACACCGAGCAATCAATCGGTTCAGAGATTTCTTTCGGAAGGTTTCTAAAAATGACACACGAATATGTTGGGTTTTGAAATGTGATATACGGAAATTCTTTGCGAGTATTGATCATGGAACATTGAAAGAGATTCTTAAAAAACATATTCTCGATAGAGATATCTTGTGGCTAATTGGACAGGTTGTAGATAGTTTCTGCACACCAATTTTCTCCTCAAGGTCGCACCTCTTCCCGTCGCAAAGCTCCTCCTTGAGGAACGACCTTTTCCCGAAAATTGGTCTTCCCCTCGGAAATCTTACCTCACAACTTTTGGTCAACATCTATATGAATGAGTTTGATCACTACGTAAAACATACACTCAAAGTAAAATACTATATCCGGTATGCAGATGATTTTGTGATACTTTCGCATGACAAACAATATCTTGAAAATCTGCTCCCGCAGATTTCCCAATTTCTCGAAACAAAACTCAAACTTTCACTCCATCCTGACAAAGTATTTATCAAAACGTATGTATCCGGTGTTGATTTTCTTGGTTGGGTGCATTTTGCATATCATAGAGTACTTCGGACGAGTACAAAACGGAGAATGATGAGGAACCTTAATGAAAATACAAAGGAAGAGACAAAACAATCATATAGGGGGTTATTGAAACATGGAAAAGGGTATTTTCTTTTGAAAAAATGTTGAGTATTTTGAAAAATCTTGAACCACCCGAGGTTGAACATCGGGGGGGGTGATGAGAAAAATCATGATAGATCTTGATTTTGGAGCATCTGGTTATATCTTATTTTTATGTTACACTACACTTCGCTATGTTAGAATTTCTCAAGAATTTATTTGGAAATGAGTCACGTGAAGCCATCAAAAAAATAGAGCCAGTAGTTGCAAAAATCAATGCATTAAAGGCTCCTGTGGCGCTTCTTGGCAATGAAGAATTTCCTCAAAAAACACAGGCACTTAAAGAGCGTATACAAAAAGGGGAATCACTTGATGATATTCTACCCGAGGCATTTGCACTCGTATATGAGGCATTTGTGCGTACTATGGAAATTTCCCTTCACGACGTGCAATTAGTAGGAGGTATTGTAATTCATCAAGGAGCTATTGCCGAAATGAAAACGGGAGAAGGTAAGACGTTTACGTCGGTATTACCAGCATATTTGAATGCGCTTTCGGGGCAAGGTGTGCATGTGGTTGCACCAAACGATTATCTTGCAAAACGTGATGCAGGTTGGGTTGGAGAAGTTTACAATTTCTTGGGTATTTCAGTTGCAGCCATTAATGATGGTATGCATTCCTTTATATATGATGAAGCTCATGAAGAAATAGAACAAGAAACTCCAGCCGATACCGAGCGTGATGAACAAGGGTCATTCAAAGTGTTTGATCGATATCTCAGACCTTGTACACGCAGAGAAGCATATCTTGCTGACGTAACCTATGGAACGAACAATCAATTTGGATTTGATTATTTGCGTGATAATACGCAACATTCTGTGTATGGTATTGTGCAACGCCCAGATGTACCACATAACTTTGCGATTGTGGACGAAGTCGACTCGATTCTTATCGATGAAGCGAGAGTTCCACTTATTCTTTCGACACGATCAACAGAAGGTGCTGAACTCTATCCAAAATTTGCTCAAATTGCAGCACAACTTGAACCCGGGACTGATTATGAAATTGATGAAAAATTACGAGCTATCAGTTTGAATGATTCCGGTATTACGAAAGCTGAAAAACTATTGAATATTGAAAATTTATATACAAACGAAGGAATTACGATGGTGCATTATCTCGAAGCAGCTCTCAAGGCGCAGTCACTTTTTTTACGTGATCGAGATTATGTCATTAAAGATAATCAAGTTATTATCGTTGATCCATTTACGGGACGTATGCAAGAAGGACGTCGTTGGTCAGAAGGACTTCATCAAGCCGTCGAAGCTAAAGAGCATGTTCCTATTGGTGCTGAAACTAAAACGATGGCATCGATCACGTATCAAAATTATTTTAAATTCTATAAGAAACTATCAGGAATGACAGGTACGGCTATGACATCAAGTGAAGAATTCTATAAAGTGTATGGTCTTAATGTTATTGATATTCCAACTCATAGACAAGTATCACGCGCTGATCATGCTGATCTTATTTTTCAAACAGAGAAAGGAAAATTCACAGCTATTGCAAAACAAGTAAAAACACTTCATGAAAAAGGACAACCAGTGCTCGTGGGTACTGTTGCTATTGAAAAAAATGAATTATTGTCCGCGTATTTAACTGCTGAAGGTATTCCGCACCAAGTACTTAATGCAAAGAATCATGAAAAAGAAGGAGAAATTATTGCGCAGGCAGGGCGCCTTGGCGCTGTTACGATTGCGACCAACATGGCAGGTCGCGGAGTTGATATTAAATTAGGAGGCAATCCAACAACCCATGACATTGAACAAAACATTAAAGATCTTGGGGGTTTGTACGTTGTAGGTACTGAACGTCATGATGCGCGTCGTATTGATAATCAGCTCAGGGGACGTTCTGGTCGCCAAGGTGATCCCGGAGAAACACAGTTCTATGTATCTTTGGAAGATCCGTTGATGCGTATTTTCGGTTCAGATCGTATTAAAGGTATGATTGGAGCACTGGGCATGACCGAAGACCAACCCATTAAAAATAAATTTATCTCTAATGCCATTGAAAAAGCTCAAGAAAAAATAGAAGGTTTCAATTTTGATGCGCGCAAACATATTCTTTCGTATGATGATGTGTTGTCACATCATAGAACAACGATTTATGAACGTCGAAGAAAAATTTTGTTGAGCGATCAAGAATTCATCCAAAGTCTTTTCCAAGATATTTTTGTGTCTGTTCCTGACATGGCGGTATCGATCACCGAGAAAAGAAAAATATTAGCAAATGACGAATTATTTTTTGGAGTATTTCGCCAAGTTGTTTTGTCGATTACTGACAAATTATGGATGGAACATTTGCAGGTGATGGATTACACACGCCAATCAGTAAATTTGCGTGCCTATGGACAGCGTGAACCGATCGTTGAGTATAAAAAAGAGGGTCTCCGACTTTTCCGTGAGATGGAATATGTATTTAAACATGAAACAGCAACGATTATGGCGCATTTGAATACGGATATGTTATTAGAACGCGGTTTGAAACAGCCAGAAGCACCTCAAGAAGCAACATCGTCGCGAGAAAAAAAAGATTATCATCCTAATGATCAAGTGACCCTGCGGAAAGATGGTGAAGTAAAAACAGTAAAATATAAAAAAGTTGATCCCTATCTTACTACAGGCTGGAAACTTGATTAGTATAAGAGACATGATTATTCGGTACACTTTTTTGTTACTTCGCTCGTTTGTTCCCGCGCTGTAGGTTTACTACAGTTTGGTCGTAAGCCTCACTTGTGTCTCGAACAGCATCTCATTATGTACATTCTATTATCTTATTATGTTTTCAATATTTTCTACAAAATTTTTTATAGGAGTTCTCGTATTTGCATTACTCGGTGCTATGCTGTTACTGATGGTTTCTAAAATACTACCTCTCCACGATGAAGAATATTTCGCATCATTACCACAGGCGACCATGACCATTCATAATAATACGATGCATCTTGTGATTGTTGATACTGTTGTTGCGCGTACACGTGGATTATCGAATATACAAGAGTTACCTCAAAATACGGGAATGCTTTTTGTGTTTGAAAGGTCTGATCTCTATCCGTTTTGGATGAAAGATATGCAATTTCCTATTGATATTATATGGCTTGACGCGGCTATGACTATTGTTGATATTACAAAAAATATCACGCCAGAAACCTACCCCGAGACTTTTGTATCAAAAGTTCCAGCTCAAAATATTATTGAATGTACTGCAGGATGTGCGTATTTCTATCAGTTTACATTAGGAGAACAACTTTCCATTGTTCGTGAGTAATAGGTGATCACGTAGTGATGCAATGTCTTGTACAATTTGTTTTTTTAATGATTCAGTATCTTTAAAATCTTTCCAATCGCGAATATGTTTGGAAATTGTTATGACAAGGTTTTCTCCATAAATAGCTTGATCAAAATCAAGAAGATGAACTTCGAGGCGTGATGTTTTTTTCCAAGGACGAATGACAATAGCAGCGGGATGTTTTGAGATATTTTTATTTTGAATGGTTACCGTGCCAGCATAGATACCATGGGGAAGAGTAATTTCTTTTGAATCAATATCAAGATTCGCGGTGGGAAAACCAAGAGTGCGTCCCACATGATCACCGTGAATAACTTTTCCATAAAATTGTATATCCATAGACAATCCATTGTACCATGTTGTTTTATGGGTGAGAGCTATATATTTTTAATCGTATGATTGTTACAATACCCGCATGACCGTACAAAGTAAAAAAATAATGGTCTTTGGTGTTTTTGATGGACTTCATGATGGGCACAAAGATTTCCTACAACAAGCAAAAAAACTTGGAGAATTAATCGTGGTTGTTGCTCAAGATGCAACCGTGGAAACTATTAAACAAAAACGTCCCCAACACTCATTGGAACATCGTATCTCTGCCATCAGAGATGCAAATCTTGCCGATATCATTGTTGCAGGTGATTTGATGCAGTACAGTTGGAGTGCTATCAAGCGTTATGAACCTGATATGATTGCTGTGGGATATGATCAAAAAGAATTGAAAGATGCTCTGGTGCTCTATCAAGAAAATTCAATAACACCGTTTGATATTATGATGTTACAATCACATTTTCCGGAAATCTTACATACAAGCATTCTTCATAAAAAAGTTGTTGCTCAAGATGATTTTGAAGTACTTTTTGCAAATCGTATTGCAGAAAAACAGAAACGTTTTAATAAAGGAGAATATCTTGCTAATTTTGTCTATGGAGCAAATGATGGCATTGTTACGACATTTGCCGTAGTTTCTGGTGCTGTCGGTGCATCACTTTCCCCAGGCGTTGTTATTATTCTTGGGGTTGCTAATTTGCTTGCGGATGGATTTTCTATGGGTGCATCGAGTATTCTTTCAACACTATCACAGCGTAATTTTCATAAAAGTCTGCGTATCGAACAAGAATATGATATTGATAATAATCCTGAAGTTGCTCAAGAAGAAGTTCGTGACGTGCTTCGTCGTTGGGATACTCCGCGAGAAGTACTTGAATCTATGATACTTGCGATTACGCGTAGTAAACAACGTTGGTCAGATTTTGTACTTCGTGAAGAATATAATATTACTGAAGAAGACACAAAAAATCCTGTGCATCATGGCGTTGCAACGTTTACTGCGTTTGTTATTGTAGGAACACTTCCCCTTATACCTTATATTTTTGGTGTGAAAATTGAACATCAATTTTTAGTTTCAATCATTGCAACGGGTATTGCACTTTTTGTCACCGGAGCCCTACAATCGTTACTTACCAATAAAAAATGGTGGTGGAAAAGTGGTCTTCAAATGCTATTGCTAGGAGGTATGGCAGCAACAATTTCGTATGGGGTTGGCTTTTTAGTAAAAACTATTTTTCATATCGTGGTGTAGAGTTTGTTCATTCTTGACTCATAAAGAAAGAGGGAATACTATTTAAATATATGAGCGAAGCAAACATAGAAAAACAGACCATAGTGCCTATAGAAAGCACTTCAGAAAATAATGTAGTGGATTTAGAACGGAAATTAGAAACTTTGGAAGATGTACCAGAAATATCAGAAGAACAGTTACAGCTTACTCAGGAATTTCAAGATCTCATGGCTCATCCCGAAAAAGATTTTGCAAGACTTACCGAACTTTTTGAGGGTACGCAAGTTATTATTACTAACCCGGATTTCAGTACGAATATTGTGAAATGTACGGGAGAAGAATTTTTAGTTACTTTGAAATCATTTCATGCGAAATATACTTTAGTTGGATTTAGTTTTGATCAGGTAGGTGCAGTAACGATTCATGTGAGTAATGTATCTTAAAATTTTAAATAATTTTTTTTACTCAATAAATCCGGCTTTTTGATGGCTCCAGAGATTGAAATATTCTCCTTTTTTTGCAAGCAATTCACTATGCGTTCCATCTTCAACGATAGCGCCGTTCTTCATAACTAAAATACGATCCATGCGTTGGATAGTCGAAAGACGATGCGCAATAATGATGGTTGTTTTATGCTCGATCAGTTTATCAAGCGCATCTTGAATATATTGTTCGCTGATACTATCAAGAGAACTAGTTGCTTCGTCTAAAATAACAATAGGAGCATCTTTTAATATTGCGCGTGCGATAGCTACACGTTGGCGTTCACCACCGGAAAGTTTAATACCACGTTCCCCGACAAGTGATTCATATCCGTGAGATAGATGAGTGATAAAATCATGAGCGTACGCTTGATGTGCAGCGAGATACACATCATCTTTTGTTGCATCAAGTTTTCCATATTTGATATTTTCAAAAATACTTCGGTGGAAAAGAAGTGGTTCTTGGGGAACAAAAGCGATGCGTGATCTCAAATCATGTTGTGTAATATCAGTAATAAGTTGATTATCAATCGTAATAGCACCACGATTGATATCAGCAAAACGTAAAATAAGTTTTACCAGCGTTGATTTTCCTGACCCCGAAATACCTACGAGACCGACTTTTTGTCCTGCAGGAATAGTGAGAGAAAAATCACGAAGCACCGCATCATCATCTTGATAGCTAAAAGTAACATTATTAAATGTGATATTACCTTGGGAAATATGACATTGTTTTGGTTGTGCGGGGTCTCGTATATCAATGGGTTGCTCGATAATGTCAATCATTTCAACACAGTCTGATACTGCTTTCACGAATCGAGTAATACTGCTTCCTAATTCCCAAAGACGATGGAATATTGTTGAAAGATAGAGTTGGATGAGGACAACCATTCCAGCTGAAATAGTACCCGCGAGCCATAATTTGACGGCGACATAGATGCCGCCAACTTCAAGAACAATAATGAGAAGAGCTTGTACAATGACGACAAAATTTCCGAAATACCACATCTGGATTCTTTTTTGTTCTTCGAAATCGGTAATAGTTCTATAATTTTTCTCCTCATCTTTTTCACGACTGAATATTTTTACCGTCATAATATTGGTAATAATATCGGCAAGACGTGCAATGACTTTTGAATCTGCTGCAGCATCAACAAGATCATATTTCATTTTTTTCTGTGTCAGCCACAATGTCATTGCAACATAGACGATGACCCATGCAAGAAAAATAAGTCCAAGCGTTGTATTTTCTATAAACAACACAACAAAAACGCCAATGGTTGATACTATAAATCCCCAGAAACGCCACACCATCGTGTCGTGAATGGCCTCGAATGAATTTTTGAGTCGTTTTTCTTTTGCAACAAGACTTCCACCAAAAGTATTACTAAAAAATTTATATGAATGTGCAGCAAGTTTTTGAAAAACATTCATATGAATGTCGCGCATCATATTACTTTGAAAGTACGAGAGGGCATAATCGCCTGTTCGAAAGAATAGGTTATACACTATTTCTATAACAAAAATAGCTCCTACTAACACAAGAAGAGGTTTTGCAAGAGACGCATCAGGAATGCCAAATTCAGTGATAATATCTACAATATCTTTTACAAAAAGTGGTTTTATGATCTGAGAAAGGACAGAACCTATACCAAAACCTAAAAAAGACCATGTACAGGTCCATGGATATCTTTTAACAAGTGGCCAAAAGTACAAAAAAACACGTTTAAATTGATTCATATAAGTGCATTATATCAAGATAATATGCCTGATACAAGCAATATAATGTTGAAAAATAAGGGTTTTTGACACATTTTAAGATATGTTGCAGATTATTGACAAAGGCAGATGAATATGCTACAATGGACGGAGTCCTTAGATAAAGGACATTTTTATTACAACAAGCAAAGGGCAACATTGTAATAGAAAGGGATGACCACAGGATTCTGTGATAAATCATCCGATGTAAGTTAAAGAAGTTAGGGATACAGTTCGACGGAGCTCAACCGTCACATTATGCATTGTAAAAAAAATAAAGGATTTGTCAGTTCAGTGATGCTTGCAGTAGGTACCATTTCTGCTCTTACGATTGGAGCAACGGGTGTTACTTCTGAAGCTTTCGCACCAAACTCACCAATCTTTAACTCTATTCTTAATCAAGAAGAGATTCAAATAGTTGAGGAAAGTCCTATGATAGATGGATTTTCACAACAAGAACGTATTGAAAAACTAGAAAACTATTTCAAATCATACAATATGCCAGCAGCAGACTATGCTCGTGCATTCGTTACGTATGCTGACCAGTATGGTATTGATTGGACACTTGTTGCTACTATTGCATATCTTGAATCAACAGGATTTCAAAATCCATGTGATAAAGTATCATACAGCGGTCTTGGATGGGGTTCTTGTAAAATTAATTTTTCTAGCTTTGAAGAATCTATTCGTGTGGTTTCTATGAACCTTGCGGGAAAGAATGAGGCTACGAAAAAATATTACGAGAATAAAACACCTGAAGAGATACTTCATACGTATAATCCTCGATATGTTCAAGGAATTTCCAAGAACTATCATGGAAATGCTCTTCGCATTATGCAGGAGATCAAGGAATTTGAAGCTCCACGTGCTCTTGCCAAGAATTAATAAGTTTTATAAACACAAAAGCCACGCTCCCGCGTGGTTTTTGTAATGTCTTTTTGTTTACATACGATCATTTACTTGAAATGAAAAATATTGTCTTTTTTCTTGTGCACCTATACTTCTCGTAAATCTGTTATAATGAAATTATTATCAGATGAAACAATAACCAGTATGAATATAAATATCAAAACAAGTAATATTGATCTTACTCCTGCAATTGATGCTTATGTACGTACGAAAGTAGAAGCCTTTGGAAAATTACTAGATATATCAAACTCACAAGTTTTCATATATGTTGAACTTGAGAAAACACGCCCGAATGAACATCATGATGATGATCTGTATCGTGCTGAAATTACCGTAGATAATGTAGGAGAAGTTATCTATGCTGATGCAGCAGCTTCTGATGTGTATGCTGCTCTTGACGTAGTGAAAGATGAAATTTTGAGGAAAATAAATCGAACTCGAAGCAAAAAGCGTGATATTTTTCGTCGAGGTATGACAAAAATTAAGAGTATGCTTCGATTAAGTAAGTAAGAAAAACCAAACCAGTCCCGTTAGAAACCCCGCCTACGTCAAAAACTTCGGACGGGCAGGCGCGGTACTCTCTTAGGGATCAGAAAATAATATAGTTTATCAGAATGATTATGTTGGGTAGAGAAATTTCTAAAGTTATTTTGGATCGGGATCTGCCTCTCACAGAATGAAAACAACTTCAATAATAAGTATTATCATTTTAATTATTATTGCCATAGGTATTGGTTTTCTTTTTTCAAAAAAAGATGCTCCACAAGATACCTTTACTGAAGAAACATTACCATTACAAGATATTATTATTCCAGAGGATAGTGCAGAAATTACTCAAAATACATTACCCATAACTGAAAATAAAAAAAATATGCAAGCAACATTTGTTACTAATAAAGGAACTATTGTTATCACTTTTAAACCCGAGCAAGCACCAAACACTGTTGCCAATTTCACTAAACTTGCTAGTGAAGGATTTTACAACGGCACTCGATTTCATCGCGTGATTGAAGGGTTTATGGTCCAAGGAGGTGATCCACAATCAGTAGACGTTAATTTGAAAGATCGTTGGGGTACCGGTGGACCAGGATATACTTTTAATGATGAAATCACGGCAGAAAATAAAAATAATATTGGTACTATTGCTATGGCAAATGCAGGTCCTAATACAAATGGTTCACAATTCTTTATCAATGTTGCAAACAATAATTTTCTTGATGGAAAACATACCGTATTTGGTGAAGTCACCGAAGGTATGGATATTGTGACAGCAATTAGTAAAGTAAACACCGACGGGCGAGATCGTCCTTTAGACGATGTGATTATTGAAAGTGTTACTATTAAATAATATCGAGATTCGACCTTGATTTTTTTCTCCCCCTTTTAGGGGGACATGCCTCGCCGAGTCAAGGCGGGGTGCCCGTGGGGCGAGGGGGTATTGAGCGATATATCGAACTTTAAGTTATCGACATTCATATGTCATAAGTCTTGGGCGGAGGTCATTGAATGTCAAGGAGTGTGCTCGTGAGATAGAGGTCGGACCTTTTCCCGCCCATCAAAGATGGACTCCTCAAGGTACGACCTCTCACCATGCGTGTGTTTGATGATACATCAATGTCCAAAAAAGGAAAAATAGTTCTGTTAATTTTTTGTCAACAGATATAATCACTTGTGTATTATTTCTCTGCTATACTATACACATAGTATGTATAGTATAAGAAAAATTTCTTTACTCTTTATCGCGATTGCACTTCTTTTCGGATATGGATTTTTTGTTGCGCAAGCGGTATATCCACTGACACAATTCTCGCCGGGTGAAACCCTTGATCCAGGATTTGGAAACCCGGGGTGTACTCCGGGAAGTGCGAATTGTTCAGTTTCATCTGGTCCAAGCGGATTTGATACGTATGTGCAATTTAATGATGGGGGGCTGTTTGGTGCCTCTTCTGATTTTACATGGGATGATACAAATAAAATATTTAACATTGGTGATATTGGTGGTGTTGGAAATAGCACACTTTTTTCCCTCGATGATGTAACTCAATATATTTCTACAAGTACAAACGGTGGGCAATTTGTTATAACTGCAACACCTTTTGTTGTGGGGCCTGGTAATACCACTGCATTTACTGTAGAACCAGCAATTTACCAAGTACAATTCGGAGATGTTGAAGGAAATGCAAATGGTACTATGCTTACTCTCAATGATAACTCTCAATCTATCAACATGATTGGTAAAACGAGTGTCACCGGCTCTCTTTTAGCAGTTGATAGCACATCAGAAAATGCAAATGATTTTATAACGACACTAACCTCGTCCGGTGCTGTTACTAATGCGAGCTATAAAGGTTTCTCAAGTACGATTAACTATACAAGTGATAATGATATTTCCGGGACTTCATCTCAAGCGCCGATTGTTGGTGTATATGGTTCTGCGACAAATAGCGGAAACGGAGATATTTTAGGGAACTACAACGGTGTTATCGGAGGTTTATTTCAGGCGTATCAATCTGGTACAGGAACAGCCAACAATGTCAATGGTATTTCTGTTATTGCAGGAGCGAACAGTGGCGACGTACTTAATCTCAAGGGGGTAAATTCAAATACGGTTAATTTTGGAACTGGCACTGTTACTAACGGCGTCGGTCTAAGTTTTGGATATACTAATTATAATTCTTCTGCGACAACAACAAATGCATATGGTGTTACAGGATCGGTAAATAGTGGGGACACTGGTATTACAGGTACCATCTCAAACGCGTATGCAAGTAATTTTAGAGTCATCGCAAAGGATGGAACTATTGGTTCTGCTGTTGGAATAAAACTAGGTGAATTTATGGAAAATGCGTTTTCTGGTACGATTACAAGTGCAATTGGTATTGATATGAGTGCAAGTTTGCAAGGAGAGACGGAAATTGAGCCTGGAATAGAAGCAACAGGGAATGTTACTGGGATTTCATTTACCAGTTATCCTAATCTTCCTGGTCCAAATGTTGGTTCGCTAGTGGGAACAAATGTATACGGAATATATTTTAATGATCAATATTCTCTCCAGGGGTCTGATGATGAATATGCCCTGTATATTGGTGATACTGATGCAGAAAACTGGTTTTCAAATGGTGTTATTATTTCCGCAAGTGACATTGATATGACTCGTAAATTAAGTGCATCGGCAGTGCCTATGGTAGGAACGAATCCTCTATATATTGGGACAAGTCAAATTGATGTTACTCCACCGTCTGATGAACGAACAAAACAAAACATTAGTTCCACTATGTATGGACTCTCAGACCTCAATCAAATTAATGTTGTAGATTTCACCTATGATCAATCAATCATTAATGATAATAATGAGCAGCACAGTGGAGTACTCGCTCAACAAGTCTTACCTATTTACCCAGAAGTTGTTTCAACTCGATCTGATGGATATTATATGGTTGATTACAAGAAATTTACACCACTTATTATTAAATCAATACAGGAGCTTGATATGAAGATTAAGGATCTTCAGGAGATTGATAATCAAACAATTATATCTTATGTGCGTGACTGGCTTGCAAGTGCTACTAATGGAATACAGAATATTTTCTCAAATAGAATTGAAACCAATGAGTTGTGTGTTGGATCACGTTGTATAACCGAAGCAGAATTTATACAACTTCTTGATACAAATAGTATCAGTGGTAGTAGTTCCAATATAACGGATGATACTGATGAAATTCTACTAGAAGATGATACTCAAGATGGTGATATAGACGATGAAGGTTTGATAGTTGACGGTGAAAATCTTGTAGATGAAGGATTAGAAAATAATGGAGGTGATACAGGAACAATTATTGATGAAGGTGATCAAGATATGGGAGAAGTAGTCGTTGAAGAAATTCCTGTTGTTGAAGAATCAGTCGAGGAAATTTCTTCTGGTGATGAAGGAGATACAGGTGATGTTGGTGGTGGAGAAACTCTATAATTCTAATAAAAACAAAGAGTTAAAAAATGGCATATATTGCCATTTTTTTGTTGGTCTGTTACAGTACGACATGAAACATAAACTTTTGTCAAATCTTTGAAAAATGAAAAAAATATTAATCTCTCTTTGTAGTATTACAGTCGTCACTATTAGTAGTGATGCACAAACATTACAACATTTCACTGGATCGCCCATTGAAATTCCATCTCAAAATGATACATTTCGTGTGTCATTTACCAATGATCACAACTACACCATAACTGTATTCCCAATGTGGAATCGGTTTGGTTGTGAGACCATCCTCCGCGATGAGGAGTCCTTGAAAGATTATTATCTTTCAAGGATGAGTGGAATCAGCCCTCTTGAGCAACAGTTATCCATCATCAATGCAGTAGCAACAATAATGAAATCGCCACTGTATAAGAACCGGAATGTTCCCTTTAATGCATGGGGGAATCAAGCACTAAGATCAAAAAAATTTTCATACATAGGAAGTAAACTTTCTTTCTATGATTGGAACTGTGGAGACTCTGCAGAAGAAGGTGCTCACGATTTATTTCTAACTGGCCTGTTTCCGAATTGGTACAAGTTTAGAAATTTTAGCATCCAAGGTGTCCACTCTGTTTTTGAGAGATATTGGGATGGGTCTTGGATGTTGATTGATTATGATAATGGCATGCCCGGATTCATGCAAAGGAATCCAGTAAATCCAAGTGGGTTTGCTTCAGCGGAGGAACTATTCCAAAACCCAACATTGATTGTTGATTCTGCTCGCTATTTTTGGCAGAATCCAAACAATGACGAACTCACGGACTTAGCTCCGTTTTCTAACATGGAACGCTATCGGGCACAGGTTTTCCAAAGTCAAAATAACACATCATACGGTTATTTTGGCGAAGCGATACCGAGGGATGTTTCTGGAGAATGGAAAATTCCTCCCGGGGTGGGTATCTCATGGACGTATCCTGTTTGTGAGAAGCTTGTTGACTCGACCGGGTATTCCCAGCAGATAGTTGGGTGGTGGCTAACAGGGCAAATTGATAGCATTATCAATAGCATTGCTCTAGGGTTGAATATCTCATATTCTGAAGCGGAGGCGTTACTTCAAAATGGAACCATTGCTTCGTATGATGGGGAACATTTTTACCCTTATATGAATAATGTTTTGAGGTCAATGCCGTATCTGGAAATAAAAGTTCCAGCTCGACAATCTCCAATTAATCTTGGTCAAGATTTATGCTTTCCGTTTGTTGTGCGAAAAGTGGTATCAGATGGGGAAATTATCTTGGGGGATACCGTGCTTGGAGCAGGTGTTACTCAATTTTATCTTTATGATACTATTCCGCCACACCCCGACTCTGGTCCGATAGTGACCAATAATATGGTTAACTATTTAGACGATGGAATCATTCCAGCAGGAACCAATGTGACATTCACTGTTTATTTTAACCCACATTACTACCAATGGTGGGAAGGAATGAATATAGAAGTGTCAGGAGACGACACCCTCACCATTTTTTCCCAATATACTTCTGCTGATGGCGGAATTATAACAGGGAAAAATGATGAGGGAGATAAAGATGGTGAGTTATGGATTTTCCCTAACCCTGCAAAAGCCGGGTCAAGGATGCCCCAACTCATCGGAGCTGAAGTTTTGAGTATTGATGGAAGATTACTTCCGTCATCAGAAAATGCCCCGATAATACCAGGGGTGTATATCATCAACAAAAGTGGTCTACGACCACAAAAGTTGATGGTAGTTAAATAATAAAACCGAAAAAAATCGGTGAAAAAAAGAGCGGAAACAAAAACCGCTCTTTTTTTGTGCAAGGTCGAACTTTGAATAAAAACTACTGTTGCCAGTTCGTCTCGCTTTTGCCTTCGGGGATTACTTTTTCGATGATAAATGATCCGTTTTCAAACCGTGCCTTGGTAATCTTGATGCGTTTTCCTTCTGTATCAAAAAAGAAAATTCCCGGCCAGCCGTGATAGGCTCGGTAACGATTCCATAATTCTTGGTCGGACATAGTTTCGCGATGTATTTCCCCATCTTCTTTTTCTGTTTTATAACAATAACTCGGTTCGCCAGCTTGTTCATGTGCCACGAGTTCGTCTGCGAGATATGGTGGAAGAATTTCGACGAGGAGCGATGCTCCGATACCATTTAAACGATCGCGGAGTTCACTTGCGACTTCATCAGGGAGAATATCAATCTCGTGACAGACAAGAATCGGACCCTCGTCCATCGCGTATGCCATTTGTTGTATACAAACGCCAGTTATATTATCACCGTGGAGTAGTGCTGATTCAACAGGGCTTGCCCCACGATATTTTGGAAGCAGTGAATAATGAATGTTGAGTGTCTGATATTTTGGAAGTTTAATGAGCCATTCGGGCATGATTTTTCCATAAGCAACAACAATTGCAAGATCAATTGTATATTTTTGCAACTCTAATTTAAAATCCTCGCCAAGTTTTTCTGGTTGCAGTACGGGAATGTTCTTTTTTTGCGCCCATAGTTTCACTGGCGGAGAAGTAAGTATGTGTTTTCTTCCTATCGGTCGGTCAGGATTGGTAATTATTACTGAAGGCGAATAACCAGCTTGGTCAAGCGCATCAAGTATAGGAATACAAAGTTCAGGTGTACCAAAAAATGCAATTGTGGGTTTTGTATTCATAGAAAATTATTCTTTTTTGTCTGCTTGTTTTTTTATATATTGAGCTTTTTCTTCTTGTGAAATTTCTCGTAAATCTGTCGCATGATCATCAAATAAAATACCATCGAGATGATCTGTTTCATGTTGAAAAATTTGTGCAAGCAATCCCGAACCGCCTAAGACAAATTTTTCTCCGCGTTCATTGTATGCTTGCACCGTTGCCTGTTTGTGCCGTTGTGTTTTTCCATACCACCACCTGACCGACAGACATCCTTCATCGAGTATTTTTTTTTCTTTTGATTTTTTAATAATGACAGGATTAATAAATACCAGAGGTTGTTGAGCGTATTCTTTGAAAGCTTTGGGCGATATAACAAAAATTCTTTTTGAAATACCTATTTGAGGTGCCGCTAGTGCAACGCCATCGTGTTCTCCAGCAAGCGCCGTATGCATTTTTTTTATATCATTCTGGATAGTTTTTGTAATAATAGATGCTACATCAACAGGCTGTGCCTGCACTCGGAGGACGACATTTCCTTTTTGAACAATTGCGCACATAGAGTTATTTAAGTTTCTTGAGATAATCACACAAAGCGTCAATTTTTACAATTTTTTGTGATCGATTAGTCATATTACGAACAATAACGGTTCCATCAAGAGCTTCTTTTTGTCCAAAAATTACCACATAAGGAA
>Ga0172368_10001888_pt1 | contig 27646 bp, 24 predicted proteins | sample Lak11m_FD_114540 | JGI IMG/M metagenome (GOLD analysis project Ga0172368, IMG submission 114540) | Freshwater microbial communities from Kabuno Bay, South-Kivu, Congo - kab_022012_11m | ecosystem: Environmental > Aquatic > Freshwater > Lake | place: Democratic Republic of the Congo: South-Kivu...
ACATATATTAATGTGTCTTATCCTGATGATGAGTTGCTAAGTTTTGTTTTAATGCCTGGAGAAAGTTTAACTAGAAAGATGAATGTTTCTGCGACAACTAATGCTGTTAGAACTGATTATGAGTTGGTTGCAAAATTAATTTCAGTGGATAATACTTCAAATACTTTGGCTTCTAAAAAAGTTCTTTTAACAGTAAGAAAGGAATAATTTTTTAAATGTGTGATTTTTTCTAAAACAAATGAATAACAAAATTTATTACTCAACAGGAATAAATGAGTTTTTAGCAATATTAAGTGATGGTGCGGTGCTATCTTATGTAGATAAGTTGGCAAAAAATTATTCTGATTATGCAAATATTTCAATTGAAGAATCAAGAAGGTACTTGATGGGCAAAGTAAAAAGAGATGAAAGAGATTTGAATGTGTTTTTCTCAAATAGTATGAGGGAGACTATTGAAGGAAAAGTTGAAAGATATAAGCAAAATGGAGAATTAGTTGTTTTGGAGTTTGATGTTGATTTTAAACCAAAGGCAGACACAATAGCTCTTCCTAGTTTAAGTTTAGATTATTTAACAAAAGTTTATGCTCAAAATCCTGAATTTGTAAAAAATTAATTAGGATCATTTAAAGATAAATATTCTTACGTGCAAGTACACAAATATTAGACTAGAAAATATGAAAGTACTGGAACTATTATGCACGCCATCATGGTGTTTCTAGGGATTTCTTTTTTAATTGCATAAAGTCCTGTTGTGGTTGCTATTAACAAGATATATAATCCTTCAAAACTAGATAATACAAATGTCATAATGATAAGAAATAAAATAAGTGTAATTATTAATTTCTTGTAATTGACTTTTTCTATAATTTTCAAAAATTTTTTTGTAAGTGGCTGAGCAATAAGTGTTGCTAATCCTCCGCTTATTAATGCGCAACTGAGCATTATTAGCATATTAGGTTCTTGTATTGTTTGTGTTATTGCAAGTATTGCGCCATTTCTTGCTTTGTTTATTGTAATTAGTGTTGCTATTGATAAAAAAAAGTTTACTGTGCTTATTGCCCCAATCATTACTAGGAATCCATTCGGTTCAGAATCTTTTTTTATTACTGAACAAATTGTTGCAGCTGTGCTTGATCCTAATCCTGGTAGCATTGCAGTGAGGAATCCTGAAATTGTTCCAAGTACTGCTGAGAATATTCCTTCTTTTGGTTTTATTGTTGTAGACTCTGTGAATTCTTGTTGCGGTATTTTATTTTGAGAGGATAATATTAGAGTTGATAATCCGAAGAATCCAGTTAATAATGGAAACAAAGCATTTTCTGTTCTTGAGTTTAAGCTAATTAATCCTAGTGTTCCTGCAAGCATAAAAACAATAATTGATTTTAGTTTAGATTTACTTCGTGATATGATAAATAAAGAAACTATTGTTAGTATTGTAACAATGTTGTTTTTGAAAAAAGGATATATGTATTCAATGATTGTAAGAATAATTGGAAAGAATGTAGCAGAAATTAGTAATCCTGAAAGTGATCCTAGTATTGTTAGTTTTACTGCTTCGTATCCTTTTCCTTCGTTTAATAATCTGTGTCCTGGCAAGACACTTAAGGCTGTGCTCGGATCTGGAGCTCCTAAGAATATGCTAGGAATTGTGTCAAGAAATGTATGAGTTATCGCAAGACTTATTATTATACTTAGTGCTATGTTTGCACTTATTACGTTACTTACAACCGCAATGTTTGCCACAATTATTGCACTTACAAGATTAACATGGATTCCAGGAATAAGGCCTGTGATTATCCCGCAAAACACTCCGAGTATTATTCCAATAATGATTTCATAGAACATGAATCAAGAGTCTAAAAAGAATTTAAAAAGTTCAGTTAGTAAAAACTGAAGCTTTTTCGAAATAATAGTTTAGGAACAGCCAGTTGTTGTTCCACAATCTTCACAGACAGCGCAGCTACCATTTCTTTTGAGTTTCATTGATCCGCATGAAGAACATTGTTCTCCTGTGTATCCTTTACTTTTTGCTTCGAATACTTTTGATTCTGATTCGCTTATTCGCAGTTGTTTTTCTTTTGGTATTTCTTTCGCTTGTTCTGTTTTGGTATCAAGACCTTCCATTGATTTGACGTGTACGAAGTCTTTTCGTCCTAAGTATTCGTATCCAAGAACCCTGAATACATAATCCAGTATTGATGTAGCATTTTTTATTACAGGGTGACCATTAACAGGACCTGATGGTTCAAATCGCGTAAATGTAAATGCGTCAACGAATTCTTCTAGAGGTACTCCGTATTGAAGAGCTTTCGAAATTCCTATTGCAAAGCAATTTAGTAATGCGCCGTAGGATGCACCTTCTTTGTATGTATCTAAGAAGATTTCTCCTATTTGTCCATTTTCATATTCTCCTGTTCTTAGGAAGACTTTCTGGCCGCCAACAATTGCCTCTTGTACAAATCCTGATCTCTTGTGCGGCATTTTTCTTTGTTTTAACTTGTACACTATTTGTTCTTGTATTTTTTCTTGTCCAATGTTCTCGTCTATGTCCTCAGCATCCTGTAACATTAATAACTCAGCTTCATCTTCACTTGCAGCATTTAGTGGTTGGCTTAATTTACTTCCATCACGATATAGCGCCACTGCTTTAACCATTAACTTCCAAGATTCTATGTATGCGTCAGATATATCTTCAATTGTTGAATCTTTGTCCATGTTTATTGTTTTACTTATTGCTCCAGAAATAAATGGTTGAACTGCGGCCATCATTTTTATATGTCCAGTATACTCAATCAATCTTTTTCCTGTTTTTCCACATTTGTTTGCACAATCAAATACGGGAAGATGGTCTTCTCTTAATTGCGGAGATCCTTCTATGGTCATGGTTCCACATACATATTGTTCTGCTGCTTGAATTTCATCCTTTTTGAATCCAAGAGCTTCAAGAACATTCAGGGTTGGATCTTCAAGTTGTTCATCAGTAAATCCAATTTCTTTTAGGAAATCTTCACCGAGCGTCCATTTTGTAAATGCATATTTTAATTCAAACATTGAAGGTAATTGTTGTTCTAATAAATCAAGTTTTTTCTGAGTGAATCCTTTTGCTTTTAGCTTGTCGTGATCGATTCCTGGACTATTTTTTAGTGTTCCGTGGCCTACACAATAATTTATTATTTCTTTAATTTCTTCGTCTTCATATTTTAGTTTTTTTAGTGCGCTTGGTACTGATTGATTTACAATTTTAAAGTATCCTCCACCTGCAAGTTTCTTGAATTTTACTAGTGCGAAATCAGGTTCTATTCCAGTTGTGTCACAATCCATTACTAATCCAATTGTTCCAGTAGGAGCCATTACTGTCACTTGTGCATTTCTATAGCCGTATTCTTCTCCCCATGCAAGTGCATTGTCCCAAGTTGTTTTTGCAGCTTTCAAGAAATCCTCAGGTGTGTGTTCTGGTTTTAGTCCTGTTGGTTTTATTGTTAATCCTTCGTATTCAGATGGTTTTGCATTATAAGCAGCTCTTCTGTGATTTCTTATTACACGTAGCATGTCTTCTTTATTTTTTTCATATCTCTTGAAAGGACCAAGTGCTCTTGCTAATTCTGCGGAGGTTGTATAACTTTCTCCGCCAAGTATTGCTGCTAATGATCCTGCAATTGCTCGTCCTTTGTCACTATCGTACGCTAATCCCATTTTCATAAGTAATGAGCCCATATTTGCATATCCCAATCCTAAGGTTCTGTATAAGAAACTTTTTCTTGCAATTTCTTTTGCAGGGAATTGTGCCATCAATACCGATATTTCTAAAATAGTTGTCCATACTCTTATTGCATGTCTGTATTGTTCTATATCAAATTCTCCAGTTTCCGCATCGTAGAATTTTGTTAAATTGATGCTTGCAAGATTACAAGCAGTGTCATCTAGAAACATGTACTCAGAACAAGGATTACTTGAATTTATTCTTCCATCAAGTGGGCAAGTGTGCCATTCATTGATGGTATCATCATATTGAACACCTGGATCTGCACTCATCCATGCAGAGTATGTTACTTTATCCCATAAATCATTTGCCTTTATTGTTTTTTGGACTCCACCATCTGTTCTTCTTATTAAATGCCAATTGTCATCTTTTTGTAGTGCTTCAAAGAATTTGTTTGGAATTCTAATTGAGTTGTTACTGTTTTGTCCAGATACTGTTAGGTAAGCGTCAGATTCATAGTGTGTATCCATTACGGGGAAATCTATTTCTTTCTTGCCTTGTCTTACTAACTGTAAAGTTCTTTGTATGTAGTTAAGAGGGACATTGGCTTTTATCGCTTTTTGTACTTCTTGTCTTAATGCAGTATTTTCTTTTAGGCTTGTTGATTTTTTTTCATAAGCTATCTTCATTATTTTATCTAAATGAACTTTACATATCTTGCTGCCCGCAACTAGTGCTGCAACTTTTTGTTCTTCTTTCACTTTCCAGGTGATGAATTCTTCTATATCAGGATGATCTAGATCTAGACAAACCATTTTTGCAGCTCTTCTAGTTGTTCCGCCAGATTTTATTGCGCCAGCAGCTCTGTCTAAAACTAAAAGGAAAGACATTAATCCTGACGATTGTCCTCCTCCAGATAATTTTTCTCCTTTTCCTCGTAGGTTTGAGAAATTTGTTCCTGTCCCAGAGCCATATTTGAATAATCTTGCCTCTCTAGTTATTAGATCAAAAATTCCTCCATCATTAACAAGATCGTCTTTTATTGATTGAATGAAACACGCGTGAGGTTGAGGACGTGTATATGCATCTTCAGAGAGTTTTACTTCTCCAGTTTCTGGATCTGCATAATAATGACCTTGAGGAGATCCAGTTATTCCATATGCTGTTTGCAAGCCTGTGTTAAACCATTGCGGACTATTTGGTGCAACCATCTGATTTATTATCATGTATACTGTTTCTTCGTAGAAATTGTTTGCATCTTCTTCTGTTTTGAAATAAGAATACTTTGAACCCCACTCTTTCCAGCAGATGGCCAATCTGTGTGCGACTTGTTTTATGCTCCGTTCGGTTCCCAACATTTGCTTGCCGGTTTTAGGATCAAGTATTGGTTTTCCATCGACTGAGAATTGTGGCACTCCGCTTTTTCGTATGTATTTTTGAGCAAGAATATCTGTTGCCATTTGGCTCCAGAATTTTGGAACTTCAACATCATTTACTTCGTATACTGTAGAACCATTTGCATTTTTTATTATAGAATTTCTCTTTTCATACTCGAACATGTCAAAGGGATGTTGAGAAGAATCAGTGAATATTTTCTTAAATGATAAACCGTTTTCGTTGTATTTGTATAAATTGTGTTCTGTTGTTTTTTGTTTTTGATTTTCCATTTTTCTCCCCGTATTTTATTTTTGTCATCTTTTTATGTGCTTATGTTGTTTGTATTTGCCTATTGTTTTTTATTTAATAATTCAACCTCTTTTTTGAATGATTCAAGATCCTCGAATTGACGGTACACTGAGGCGAATCTAATATATGCTATTTGATCAATTTTTTTCAAATATTTCATTACTAATTCTCCAACTTGTTTTGTTGTGATTTCTTTTTCCATGCTATTTCTAATTTTAGATTCTATTTTCGATGCGATATCATCAACTTTTTCTTGGTTTATAGGTCTTTTTTGACAAGCTACTTGCATTGAGCGAATTAATTTTTGTCTGTCAAATATTTCTCTTTGGCCATCTTTTTTTACAAGAATTATGTTGATAAGCTCAACTTGTTCATAAGTTGTGAATCTTTTTTCGCATTTTAGACATTCTCTTCTTCTTCGCGTTATGTCTTCTTCGGTTTCTCTAGTTTCAAGAACTTTAGTTTCATTGTGATTGCAAAAAGGACATTTCATAATCTACCATCTCATTAAAACAGTGATGTGTTGCATTTCTTTTCGAGTTGTTATAAAAGTTGCAAAAATACTGCATATAGTTGTTTTTTTGTTATGCAACACTACAAGTAGTGTTTTCTAATTTTGTTGAAGTTTATAAACTTAGTTATAATTCAGAATATAGTTTAGAAAAAAACTATTAGAAATTGTAGAAAATAAGTATATAAATGAAAATGATTATTTATGAAAGATATTTAAATTGCCTAATGTTTTTAATCAATAGTATGAAAAACGAGAAGGGTGTTGTGAATTCAATCAATGGTAAAAATAATAGTGGAAATAATAAAGATATTGAACGTATAAGAAATAAACTAAAGCGCTTAGTGAATAAAGATGAGTTATTTTTTACAAAGAGATGTAATTCTGCAATTAATTTAACTATGGAATTCTCAAAAGCAAAAGATGCTCAAGAATTGTATATTCAGGATCAAGGCGGATGGATTCATTATGAAAAACTTGGTAAAAAATATTCATTAAATGAGTATAGACTGAAAACAAAGAATGGAAGTATTGTAAAAGAGGATTTGCAGAACTTAAAGCCTGCGAATAATGTACATAAAATAGGAGTTCTACTCATTAATTCTCTGCCCGGCTATTCTTTTGAAGAGGATATGAGAGAAATATCAAAAGAAATACAGCGCAAAAGTAATAATTTGCTATTAATTAATGATTGTTGCGGAACTATTGGAACTGGTCAAGCAAAATATGGTGTCTTTGCTGTCTGTAGTTTTGGAAAGGCAAAACCTCTAAGCATAGGTTGTGGAGGATTTATATCTTATAATTCGAGTATTTTGAAAACTTTGAATGTATTGCAAAGAAAGAAATTCGAAGAAGACCTCGCTCAAGAAGAACTAGCCGCATTAAAGATTATAGATTTTGTAAAATTGGATCAAGAAATTAATAACTTAGAAAAAAAGTTAGAGTTCTGGAAAACTCTTTCAAACAATTTAAAAATTGACTTAACAAAAAAGGGATTGAGTATTTTAAATGAAGGAGAACAAGGTATAAATGTTATTGTATCATTTGAAAATCTATCTGACAAGGAAAAGAGTTCTCAAAAAGAAAAATTAATAAAGTATCTAGAGGAAAGAAGGCTAGAATACACGATGTGTCCAAGATACATTAGATCAAATATTGAAGGAATAAGTGTTGAAGTTAAAAGAGTTCCATTTATTGAAAAAGTCTAAAAAATTAAGAGGGTGATTACATGGCGTTAAGACAACCAGAAAGTATGAATGATGTGGTTTATTTTACTAGAAGAGTTCTTGAACCAAAAGGAAGAATTATCGCTTGGGCGTTTAAGATTGATTGTCCTAAGTGTAAAAAAGCGTTGATGGGTAAACCCGTTGAGAAAGGCAAAGTAAAAATAAGAGCTACTGAGTACGTCTGTCCTGCTTGCGGATATTCTGAGGAAAAGGCAGAACACGAAAAGAAATTGAAAGTTTCCGTGGAGTATACTTGTCCTGCTTGTAGTAATGAAAGTGAAGCAGAAATTCCATACGTTAGAAAGACTTGGCAAGGTGTTAAGGCATTTATTTTTGAGTGTGGTAAATGCGGAGAAAAAATAGGAATTACGAAAAAGATGAAAGCACCTAAAGCTAAAAAGGGGAAATCTGCACTTCCTGATCCTCTTGACGATGATGATTAAGTAAAGCTTTTAAATCTCCGTAGACTACGAACTAAGTGGTGATTAAATTCAAAAAAAAGATACTTGTTACAAGCGCATTACCTTATGTAAATAATGTTCCTCATCTGGGAACTATGGTTTGCATAATAAGTGCTGACGTTTATACTAGATTTTTGAGATTAAAAAAGGCGGATGTGCTTTCTGTTCTTGGTACTGATGAACATGGTACAACCACTGAGTCAATCGCTATGTCAATGGGTTTAACGCCACAACAGGCTGTTGACCATTTTTTTAAGATTCATAAAGAAGTATATGAGTGGTTTAATTGTTCTTTTGATTGTTTTGGTAGAACCTCTTCGAAAGAAAATATTGAAGTGACTCAAGACATTTTTTTAAAACTCCATAAAGGAGGATTCATAGTTGAAAAAGAAGAAGAGCAGATGTTTGATGAGAAGGTAAGTAAATTTTTATCAGATAGATTTATTGAAGGAACTTGCCCTCATTGTAAATATGATGATGCGAGAGGAGATCAGTGTGATAAATGTGGAAAACTTCTTAATCCAACTGAATTAATAAAGCCACGATCAAAGCTTTCAGGAACAACACCAATTCTAAAAAGTACGAAACATTTGTACATAAAATTAAATGAGTTGCAGCTAGAGATAGAGAAACTTCTTGAAGAAAAAAAAGAAACATGGTCAGATAATGCGATTACAACAACAAGAGCTTGGTTAAACGAGGGATTAAGAGAAAGAGCAATAACTCGAGATCTCGAATGGGGAATTAAAGTTCCTCTTGAAGGTTATGAAAATAAAGTTTTCTATGTGTGGTTTGATGCTCCAATAGGATATATTGCAATTACAAAAGAATTTAGAAAAGATTGGAAAGAGTGGTGGCATAATTCAAAGGACGTACGACTTGTTCAGTTTATGGGAAAGGATAACATTCCATTTCACTCAGTGTTATTTCCTGCATCATTAATTGGTGCGAATGATAAGTATACAGTGATAGATACGCTTAATGCTAATGAATATCTGAACTATGAGGATACAAAGTTCTCAAAGTCTAGAGGGATAGGGGTCTTTGGAGATAATGCAAAAGAAACAGGAATTGATGCAGATTCTTGGAGATACTATCTAATGATAAATCGTCCTGAAAAAACAGACACTAAGTTTACTTGGAAGGATTTGCAGGAAAAAGTTAATAATGAACTTGCAGGAAACCTTGGAAACCTAGTTAACAGAACATTGACGTTCATAAATAAATTTTCTGATGGTCAAATTAAAGAAATTGCTGAACACTTTGATTATGATGAAGATGTAGAGCAAATATTAGAATCATATGAAAAGATTGAGTTAAAAAAAGCATTAAAACAAATAATGTCTCTTTCAAAGAAAGCTAATCAGTATTTCCAGGAGCAAAAACCGTGGGAAACAATAAAATCTGATGTGAAAAAAGCAGAAAATGCGCTTGCGGTTCTAGCAAATATGATTAAGGACTTAGCTATATTAGTTCAACCAGTAATGCCTTTGGTTTCTGACAGTATTTTTGAGCAATTAAATCTTGAAAAATTATATTCCCTTGATTTATTAAAAAGTAAGATTTCAAATCATTCAATAGGAACTCCTAAAGTATTATTCAAGAAATTAGAAGATGATCAAATCTCAGAATTACAGGAAAAATTCTCTGGAAAACAAAAACTTTCGAAAGAAAATGAAGCGGGCGGAAAAGATGATTTAGAGTTGAATCAAACGAAAGAGACTCTTTCAAAATTTGACTTGAGAGTTGCGGAAATAATTTCTGTTGAGAAACATCCGCAAGCAGATAAGCTATTCATTGAGAAGATTTCTTTAGGAGATGAGCAGAGAACGATTGTATCTGGTTTAGTTGGTCATTATTCTGCAGAAGAACTCGTTGGAAAGAAGATAGTCGTTGTTTACAATTTAAAACCTGCTGAGTTACGAGGAGTTTTAAGCCAAGGAATGTTGCTTGCAGCTGGACAAGGAAAGAAAGTTGGTCTAGTATTGTGTCCAGATGCAAAACCTGGGACAAAGCTAATTTTTAAAGATGTTCAAATGGCTCCTAAAAAAGAAATATCTATTGATGAATTTTTCTCAGTTGAGCTTCGTGCTGAAAAAGGAAAGGTTTTTGTAGGATCTATTGAGTTAATTGGTTCAAAAACATTAGTTGACAAGGATCTTCAAGGAAAGGTCAAATAAGTCAGATATATATATCAAATAATAATTAGAAGAATAAATGGAAGAATAAAGTAATTGTGGCTAATAAATTTGTTCGTTGATTCCTTCTCTGGTATTTTTGGAAAAGTTTTTAAAGGTAATATTTCAGTACTAATGGAAGAGCGGGTGAGTATGAACTTTATTAGAAAATTTACATTATTTGTAGCGATTTTCACTTTAATATTATGTGTTAATGTGTCGTTTTCTAGTGCGATTTCTGTAACAGATCTGCAATTTTCTTGGGCAAATGTTCCTATTGATTATATTTCTCAAAATAATCCTATTGCGGCGAATATTGATTTCACGTTTAGTCCTTCAACTGATGTAATGGGGATTTCTATAGATGCAAAAGAGATGAACAATGATGTGAGAAAATTACAAGAGTATTCGAATATTGTTGTACAAGTTGGTTCATGCAATGAAACTCAAGTTGGAGTTCTATCTTGTTCCGCAAAAAATTTGGTTTTGAGAACAACAAAAAATACAATAAATATAATATTCACATTTACTAACGAAGATGGTACGACTGAAACTGTTTCTGCTGTAAAGACGTTAACTTTTGATAATACTAAACCAAAAGTTACTAATTTTGGACCAGATACTTGTGTTGACGGAAAGTGTTATGTGGCATCAGGTTCTCCAAACTTGATTAAAATAAAAATGGAGGATTCTTTAGCTACATTTTTAAGAAAAAAAGTTGCATTTAGACTTGGAGATGAAACTGCTTATGTCTATGATTGTGTGGATAAAACGTGTATGGGATACGCTACGCCTCTTTGTACAGATGGTATAAGTGTTCCTCTGGCAATTGTTCAATACAACGGGCTACCAAGTCAGGATGATGCCGGAAATGCAATTACTGGATTAATTTCTTCACAAGTAACATGTGATAGTAATCCTCCAGTTATTCTTAATAAATCTGTAAAAAGTAGTTCAGGATTAAATGTTATTACTAGCAATGATGAGGCGATAATAGAAGTAAATGTTACAGACACTACTAGTCCTAAAATTAATATGACTGTTATAGGAGATGATGTAGGTGCAGAAAATGTAACTGTGGCCTGTGTAAATTTCGAGACATACTTTACGTGTAAAGCAAGTGTAAAACCCCTTACAACTTCTTATGGGGTGCACAAATTTCCTGTAATTGTTACAGACCTTGTGGGAAATTCTGCGTCAGATCAAATTAATTTTGATTATTATGGTTCTGATGATTCTAATGTTTCTTCTTCTCTGTGGAAAACTCAGAGTGTTACTCAATCAAGTACTACGTTCATAAAAAGGAACATGGCTTATCAAAGATCTATGTTTGTAGAAATCGCGCTTACTTCAATTTTAGGAACGCCAAAACTTGTAAAAGTTGAGCCGAATGCTGTTAAATGTGTTGCAAGCAATCCCGGAGTGACTGGAAGCGATACAGATGTTACCGACTTGAAAGTGTTGTATTTTAATGAAACTTCAAATAAAGTTTATGCAAAAGTAATATATAGAGAAGGAGGATCAATAACAACTGGAAGATACGTTAATCTTTCAAGATTAGATCACGAATGTACGCTAAGCATAAATTCAAAGAAAGGAACAACATACTACTCGACGCCTCAAGCACTTAATTTTTCGATAAGTGTAAAGTTATCTGATGGGGGAACTCTAGATTCTTATCTACAAAAAGAAATAGATGCATCGAAAAAAAGAATTGATGATCAGAAAAAATTATATGATTGGTATGATAAAACTCTAGGGCAGGTTATAACAATTTGTAAGCTTGCGGGCGTAATAGAAACAACTTATGAAACAACGTCTGCGATTGAAGGAACTCTTGCAGCGATTCCTTTAACACAAGGTGCATCAATTCCTGTAGGTTATGCCGCAGATAAACTAGGCATGTTAAAAGAACCGTCCCAGCCATTCATTGAGATGTGTAAATATGCAACTTGTCAAGGAGAATATCAGAAAATTGTCGTTGATCAATTAAATAAAATTCCGTATGCAAATGATGCAGCACAATGGACTGGACTAAATAAGTTTTCAGATAGTTTTGATCCATATAAAAGTGAATATGTTGCAATTGCAACAGGATGTCTTCCTGCTTGGATATATCATCAGAAGATAAAAAATGGAATAGAGTGTACATACTTAAACTGCTTGAGTGACGGTGTTCCTAACTATGGTACTAGTGTATCTTATTGTCAATCTAACAAAGCATTTTCAGAATGCGTTTACAATTATGGCGCACTATTGAATGCAATTCCTGGTTTAAATCTAGTCAAAGATGCAATGGGAAGACTTGCAGATATTATTAAAGATCCATATACATTATTCGGAACTGCTTTGCCTTTTGCATGTATGGCTCTTCCAAAAGGAGATGTTACTCATTCAGCATGTAACTTAATTGTTACTGTAACATCCATCCCTAATATAATCGCATCTTATTCCGGAATATTCCAACCACCCGCAGATCCTACTGCTCAATGCGGAATTGTTCTAGATACATTTGGAACAACAAGACAAAATGCATTAGTAGGTAATTATCCTAAAGACTTTGAATTTAGTCAAGAGATAAAAATGCAAAATGGTAACACAGTAAAATGTGGTTCAAAATCTTGTGATGTTTATGACAAAGCCGGAAATCCAACAGGTATAACAATACAAGCATATGTTGTTCCAGATCCAGAAAAACAAAATGTTGACGTTACTAAAATGACTTTTTATCAAGATGGAAGACAAGTGACTACACTTGATATGACAATAGATGCATATAATCAATTTGCTCCTGGAGCAATTGACAGATTAAATAAATACAAACTCGCAAATGCTCCAAAGAGGGATGCAAACGGCAACCCAATAACTGTTCCTAATGCGCCAGTTGGAGATATTTCAGGATTTGAAAATGCGCCACTGAGTTTAACTAAAGAGGAAATAGAAAAATTACCTCCAGCTCAAGCAAAAGAAGTTTTGGATTTCCAAAACAAGTACAAGTGGCTTGTTGATCTTGGAATTATGGGAGAAGATGGCGTTATAAGACCAACGGGTGCTGCTGATTTTGAAAACTTTAAACGTCAAATAGTTGAAGCGGAAAATAAAAGATATGTGGAAATGAGTAAGGATAATCCTACATTCTGGTCAGATCTTGGATATTTCCAAGAACTAGATGCAGCAAGAAAAGAATATAATGACGCAATAAAAACTGAAGGTACTGACATACTAGGTGTTGAGTCAGTTATGGATTATATAAAATCAGTTGATTATCAAACGTATACTAAAAATCCAGGTGTATTTACTGACGCAGAGCATCCTGATGGAATTGTATTCAAAAATAAAGATGAATTCGATTCATACAAGGAAGATAAACTTGATAGTTTATCCAAAGAAGTAGAAAAAAGAAAAGAGTCTCTTCAAGATAAACAAGATAAAATTGAATCAACACAAAATAAAATAGAGCGTGCGTATAAATTTAATCAATACTTTGGTTCATTCAAAAATACTGTTAGAACTGCTTGGGGCGTTGGTTCAGGATTGACAACTTTAAGAAATATGTTTAATGCAGATTGGAGTTCAGAGTGGTACGATAATAGTATATTTGGTAAAACCTCTGAATTCTTTGGAAAGATTGCTAACTATGAGTATGAAATCTGCGCTTCAGATTTAGCCCCTACAGAAGGAACAAATGGAGGAGTTATGGTGAATGCTGAGCCTTCGACCGGATTTACGACTGGCGCATTTATTACCGGAAGAAAATCTTCGTTACAAACAGTTCCAACCACTGGAGATTCCTACAGAGAATATTGGATAGATGGAGGAGTTGCTCCAAAGAAAGATGGTTTAACATTCAAAATAATCCTGATTGGAGAATTAGGCAACGAAGTTGACATGACATTTAATGTTACAGGAACTGATAATCCAATGACTTTCGCAGGATCTTCTTCTACTTTTGGAGGAATGGGAAGATCTGCAACATTTAAATCACCACAAAATTTTAATTCGGTATGTATTGTATTTAGTACTTCAAGTTTGAGAGAATACGTTGATTATAGTACAATAACTGGAAATAAATTGTGTCAAACAATAGTAGGCGAGTAATTATGAAAAAAAGAGGACAGGTAACATTATTTGTAATATTAGGATTAGTTGTATTAATTCTTGTTAGTATAGTCATTTTTATGAGTCAGAGAAAGATTGATCAACCACCAATAGAACAAGTATTTCAAGCACAGTATGGTGAAAAATTACAACCTCTTGCGAATGATGTTTCATTTTGCATAAATGCCCTTGGTCAGAAAGCATTTGAAACTCTTGGCTCAAAATCTGGATACATAGAAGCCAATAGTGTAAACTACGGTTTATGGCCTGAATACATTAATGATGGTGTTGAGCTCTTTCAAGGAAGTGGAGTCGTTTTACCTTACTGGTACAGTATTGAAGGTGCACCAAGATGTTCAAATTGTGTTGCAAAATTTAATGTTCCTCCTCTAGAAGGAAATTCACCAAGATCAATAAAGAGTCAGGTAGAAAAATATGTTGAAGACAATATTTTGACTTGTATGAACAAGTTTGAAGATTATAAAACTGATATGGATTTAGAATACGGAGTTCCGAAAGCAACAGTTATATTTAGAGATGAAAGCACGTTTATAGGTCTTAACTGGTCAATTAATGCTGTGTTCGGAGACAAAACCAATTCATCGGTAAGTGTATTTAGTTCAGTTCTAGATTTAGAATTCAAGAAAATTTATGATTTGTCTTTAGATATTTTAGGACAAATGGAGTTATACGACCAAGACAAAAAGCTTGAAAGATTTACAACAGATGTTATTACTTTAATGAGTCTTGGGGGTAAAGAAGCAATAATTCCTCCGATTGAAGGACCATCGATTTCTACAATAGATGCGCCAAAGATTTGGAATTTAAGAGAATCTAAACAACTAATCAAAGAGGGAATTTCTGAGAATTTAAATTATATGCAAGTAGTTGGATCAAGGGATTCTTTTATTGCCACAACTAATGATTCATACTTTGATTCTATATATTCTTCATTTCAAAATGTGCTTTATACTGATGAGGAATTTTTGAGTAAAACAAGAGTTAGATTTGATTATCAACCAAACTGGCCTCTATACGTGAACGTGAATCCTGGATTCGGAGAAATAGCGATGCCTAATTCTGATGTTGTAAATTTATTGTTCTTTCAAATGGGAATGACTAGATATAAATTTTCATATGATGTAACCTATCCTGTGGTTGTTTCACTTGAAGAACCTACTGCATTTGGCGATAAAGGGTATACATTTCAATATGCTTACGAAGTTAATATAAGAAATAATAAGGAATATTCAAATGAGACTATTTTCTTAAATCAATCTCAATTCTATGATGAAACGAGCGATCAAACTAGTTCTGGGTTTAATGCGCCTGATCAGAGAACTATACCTGTAAACATAAAAGTATATGATGGCTATACTCTAGATCCGTTAGATGAATTTTCAGTTGTTTATACATGTATGGATAATGTAGTTGTTGTAGGAAGTTCTGAGATGAAAGAAGGACAAGCAGTTATTAACACAATGTTGCCACCATGCATCGGAGGATATTTCTCAACCTTAGATGTTAGATATGGTTTTGATCATTACAAATCTGAGCTAGTGCTTAGTCAGGACTACGATTTTGATTTCTTTGTCTACCCTGAAAAGAATGTTACTGTAAAACCTGTGAAGAGGACATATAGTCCAAGAAATAATATGCCTCCATTAACTATAGATTTTGATAGAGGTTGGAAAATTGATTCGACTTCATATGATATAGATGTTGCACCGATGCAAGATGAAGAAGTATACTTAATATTCACAAAACTTGTTGATGGTGTTCCTTCAGACAGTTATATTAAATTTGCAAGAGTAAATTATCCTGATGTTTCAGCGGAGTTGGAACTTACGCCGGGGCAATACAAAGTAGATGTTACAAGTATTTTGTATCTTGGTGAAAATTACTCAAGAAACAACATAACTATTCCTAGTACAACGTATCATGACGTGGGAGCATCATTATTTACTTCAGGAGAGGATGTTACTATTCCAGAAATATCTTTTAACTCTTCAATATATTTGGGAGGTATAGCTTTAGATGATACTGTCTTAGATTATTTGACTATTTCATCAGAGAATATACAAGAAGATAAAGACTTACGCGTATTTTATCCTGCATTAAATCCTAGTTTCTTATTGTTCATGCAAGATCTAGATGTTTATTCTAAAATCCAAAGTGCAGGTACAGATTACCCTGATTTGTTTAAAGCAGCTTTTGAAGAAAATTAACTCATATTTAAGCTAAGCAGACTGGCCGAGTTAAACGAACCATGTAAAGAATTACGTGTACCTCATTTGTATTGTTTTAAGAATGCTTCAAGGTCTGGTAATTTGTTTTTCTTGAACTCTTTACTTAGTGAACTAATGGTTTCGTAATTAATAGATCTCTTACCGTCCTCTCCTTTTTTAGAGTTAAGGATAAGTTCCTTTACCATTGGTAAGTATTCAAGACTTGCCAACTTCTGGACGTTATCAAGATGTTTTTCTGCTCCAATGTATTTTAGTAGAGATGGAATATCTGTCTTTTTTATGTGGCTGTATGTATCTGGTTCTAACTCTTGTGCAACTTGTTTTTTATGAGAATCAATATGAAATTTCTTATAGGTGTCAGGAGTAAATTCATCTTCTAATTCATAAATCAGATTTCGCATATAATCAAAGTTGACGTTATAAAATTTTTTAGTAAGTTTTTTAAGGAATTTATCGTTTTTAATGCCTTTAATATCTCCTTCTACGCTGCTCTTTAACTCATTAAGAACTGCTGTTTCGTAATCTTTCGTAATATCTTTAGCAAGAGCATCTTTTAATTTTTCATGACCTTTAGGATTGCTCTTTGAGCTCAAAAGACTGAAATTGAGTTCATCAGTTCCCTCCCCTCCAAGGTGCTTCATCAAATTTTTTGTAAGGATATATTGGTGTTTTGTATCAAGAGTTTTAAGAGTGTTAGAATAGCTTTCATTTCTTTTTTCTAATTCTTTGATGTACTTATCCATCTTTTCTGTGAATTCATCTTTTTTATCAGCCATTTTTCCAAAACTCCTGATACGATTCGTTAAATATAATCAATATTTAATTGACTATCTGATTGTGACTAGTAATCACAATATATAAAGTTTTCTTTAAACGTTTCGTATTTAAAATACAAAACTTTAAATATGCTGTCAGATAAATTCAGTCTAAATGGGTCGCTTTTGGATGACTTTTTACGCTCGGTGTTGATGTTTATGGCTAGAACTAAAAAAACAGACAAGCAAATAGATACGCAAAATAATAACAAAACTAATCTTGACGAATCTTTCATGGATGTTCCGGATGAAGCTAAAGAAAAACTTGAGCAAATCAAGTCAAAAATAGAAAGTTTCAAGGACAAAGTTTTGAAGAGATTTGAAGATCATATTTTAGGAATCACTCTACTTCCTCCGAGTAAAGATGAAGAAAAAAAGGATAAAATAAATTTACTGGTTCTCGTTGACGATTCTGATAGTACTAAGATGACTAAAGATGAATTGAGAGATAAAATTTCCTCAATAGTTTCTGAGACTGCGAAGAATGTTGATGAAACTTTAAGTCCGGATACTTTATTGTTAACTGATTTATGGCAAAGCTGCTACGACGCTAAATATGATTTACTTCAAATGATTGCAACTTCTGCAATTATTTTTGATAAAGGAATGATGGCAGCAATAAAACTTTCAGAAGTTCACAAAACAATGGTTCTGAAAAAATTTGAGAAGTACATAGTATCTTATGTTTTAGCAGGAAGTTTAGTGCAAGGAAAGGCAACACCTGAGTCAGACATTGATGTATTCTTAGTTATTGATGATACTGATGTCAAAAAAATGACTAGAACGGAGTTAAGGGATAAACTTAGAGCAATAATTATTGGAATGGGTATTGATGCCGGTAAAATGACGGGTATAGAAAATAAAATAAATATTCAAGTGTACATATTGACTGATTTTTGGGAGAGCATAAAAGAAGCCAACCCGGTTATTTTCACATTTTTAAGAGATGGAATTCCTTTATACGACAGAGGAATCTTCATGCCTTGGAAACAGTTGCTTCAAATGGGTAGAATAAAACCTAGTCCTGAAGCAATTGATATGTTTATGCATTCAGGAGACCAGATGCTTGAAAGGGTTAAGTACAAATTAAAAGAAATAGGTATGGAAGATTTCTTCTGGGCAGCCATAACAACAAGTCAAGCTGCGCTTATGTTATATGGATTTCCACCTCCAACTCCAAAAGAGACTCCTGAAACCTTAAGACAAATCTTTGTTAAAAAAGAGAAACTCCTAGAGGAAAAATATGTTAAAATCGTTGAGAAGGTTCTCAAAGTAAGAAAAGATATGGAGCACGGCACTAAAAAAGATATTGATGGTAAAGAAGTCGACGATTTGTACACTTCGACCCAGGAATTCTTAGAACGAATGAAAAAATTGTTTGAGGAAATTGATAGCCTAAAACAAAAACAAGAAGTTGAAAAAATATTCACAGAAACAATGGTTGCTTGTAGAGAAGCATTACGTTTAGAAGGATTAGAAGATTTTAAAGAAGCAGACATAGTTAATTTGTTTGACAAGCACCTAGTAAAAAAAGCAAAAATTTATTCAAATGCTGCAGTTGATCTCAAAGATATAATAAAAGCAAAAAAAGAGCATGAAACCGCAAAATTATCTAAACCTGAAATTAATAAATCAATAAAGGAGTCAAGAGCGTTCATAAGAAATGTTGTTGAGTACATTCAAAGAACAAGAGCGAGAGAACTTGAATCTTCAAAAATCAGGATTAAATATGGGGACAAGATTGGAGAACTTTTGGTGCTGAATGATGCTGTATTTGTCATTAGTAATTTAGAATCTCCTGAACAGGAAATAAGAAAAGGAAAGATTTCTGAAAAAGGAGTAGTTTCTGGTTTAAGCGCATCCAATGTGGAGGATCTGGAATCTGCGCTTGCAGATTCAAAGAATCTTAGAAAAGTATTTATTAATGAATCGCTTTACAATAGCATAAAACAGATTTTCGGCGACAAAGCCGAATTAATTATTGGATATTAATTTTTAATGTATTAAGGGGGGTTTTATGGAAACAGGATATAAAATTTCGGACATTATGACTAATGATCCAATAAAAATAAAACAAACTGAAACTGTTCAGGCTTCTGCAAAGGTTATGAAATTACATAATGTTGGAAGTCTTTTGGTTATGGAAGACAAGGAATTGGTGGGTATAATTACTGAGAGAGATCTTGTTGCTAAAGTTGTATGTGATGGCAAGGATGCAAGATTAGTAAAAGTAAATGATATAATGACTCCTGCTAAAGATATGATTACAATTGATCCTGGAATGGATATTTATTCGGCAATGATGTTAATGAAAGAAAACGAGGTAAGAAGACTGCCCGTGACGTCAAAAGGACAATTAGTCGGTTTGGTTACTGCAAAGGACATACTTAAAATACAGCCAGAATTGTTTGATTTGGTTGTAGAATCTTATGAGCTAAAAGAAGAAGAACGAAAATTGAATCTTCTAGACCAATAAGTATTATGCGAAAAAACGCAAATCTTTATAAATTCTTTTTTATTTATTTCGTGAATGTCAGATGACTTACTTGATACTGTTAAGAGAATTCCCTCAGACAAGCTGCCTCGACACATTGCTATTGTTCTTGATGGTAACAGAAGATTTGCAAAGCGATTGAATCTTGATCCATGGAAAGGTCACGAATGGGGGGAACAAAAAGTACAAAAGGTATTGGATTGGAGTAAAGAATTAGGAATCAAAGAGTTAACGTTTTATGCATTTTCAATTCAAAATTTTAATAGACCAAAGCAAGAATTTGAGTATATATTGAAACTATTCTTGAGTGCAGCAGAAAAACTTCTTAATGATAAAAGATTAGAAGAATATGATCTTCGAATAAATTTTATTGGAAGACTTAATTTGTTTTCAAAAGAGATTCACGATCTAATGATTAAAATCATGGAAAAAACAAAAAATAGATCAGGGTATATTGTTAATTTTGCAATGGCATATGGTGGTAGAGAAGAAATCATAGATGCAGTAAAAAAAATGATTCCATACATTAAGAAGAATGCAATCAATGAGGAGAATCTTTCAGAAAAATTATTCTCAGAATTTTTGTATATGTCTGATGAACCTGACTTAATAATAAGAACGGGTGGGGAAAAGAGAACATCTAATTTTTTGTTATGGCAATCGTTTTATAGTGAGTGGATATTTTTAGATAAGTTTTGGCCAGAATTTGAGAAAGATGATTTTCTAAATTGTATTATTGAGTATTCAAATAGGGAACGAAGAATAGGTAAGTAAGTTAATAAATAAATAATTTAGAAACAGAAGATTTATTTTAATGATTCAAAAGATTTCAAAAATGCAGAGTTATTCTTCTTTAAACCTGCGATTGCCTTATCTAATGCGTCTTTTGGCTTTTCGTTTCCTGTTGTTTCAATTATGAATTTTGGTTTTCCAACAATAGGGTGACTTATATTGTATGATGATACGCTAACTGCTTCATTATTTCTTAATTCATCCTTGAGTGCATTACAAAATGTGTGGTCAGCATCTTCTAAGAAGAAGGTCAGCTTTTTACTGGTATTCTCTAGAACGTTTATCTTCATGTTTCTATGGAAATAAGTTTTATTTATAAAGTTAATTGTTTCTCTCGAGCAACCATCCGCTCACATTGATGTATTCAATTGCTTGTTTATGTTGAGGCATGGTTTTCTTTAAAGGATACTTAAAGTGGTAGTTTCGTATGATTGTAAATCCTTTTTTTGAAATTATGTCCTGAATATATTGTTCGGTAGTTGTTTTGTGCATTGTTATGACTGTTGGCGCCAAAAAAAGGGCTTTTTCTAAAAAAACGGCATCAATATTTTTGGTTTTTGTACCAAAAGGAGGGTTTTGGATAACAACGTCTGCGGATTTGTTGAACATCACGATATCAGTATGTATTATCTCATAAGTTCCAGTAATCTCATATAGTGTCTCAATATGTTTTAAATTAGTTTTTAGTATTTGGATAGCCTTCGAATCTTTTTCAACAAATATAACATGTTTTGCGCCCATTAAAAGGCAACCAATGCCGAGAATTCCAGTTCCAGCTCCTAAATCTACTATTGTTTTATCTTTGATTAAATTGAAGTTATTAGCGTCCCAGATAAGTTCAGCAGCCACATTACTTTCCGTAGAATATTGCTCTAGATTGGTAGACGCGTCTTTAAATGATGCTAATCTTGACAGTTCCACGGCAAGAGTCTTTTGAGTCATAACTATGATAAACTTGGTTTATTTAAAAAGTTTGATGTGTTTTTGGAAGAAGTAGATGCAGCGCAATATTTATAAAAAAGGCTTTGTAACTCGTTGTGTAGATTGACAAAAATAAGCATATTTGGACTTGGAAGTGAAACTGAAAAGTTAAAGGATATGCAGATTTCTGTGAAAAAAGCGTTCGAATCCATTCGTGATGAACTAAATGTTCACTTAGATACTATTAATCAAAATACAAGTGAAGTACAATCAATTTATGATTATCTTGGGGAGCTTGATTCAAAGATTGAAAAATTAAGTGAGCGAATCGATGAGATGCAAATGTTCATTAATCCTAGTTATGATACTAAGTTTGATGTTGAATTAACTCATAGAGAACAAGAAGTATTTTTAGTATTGTATGCTGAAACTAACAGGACAACTGCAAAAGAAATCGCAAGAAAATTAGGATTTACAGATGAGATGGTCAATAGATACGTTTACAATTTAATATCAAAAGGTATTCCAATTCTAAAGCATTTTGTTGATAATCAGTTATTTTTACATTTGGATCTGAAGTTTAAAGATTTACAGGCAAGAAAGAATATTTTGAAAATAGATGAATCAATTTCTAAACAGTTATTAAGTGATAAGGCCTTTTAGGTTGCATATGTTTTTTTATTCAGTAGTAAACTATTTATAGGAGAAGCAATAGGTTGATGTTGTGAAAAAGCAAATAAAAAAAGAGGTTCAATCAGAATATTTTGAATTTAAAGGTTTTTTATCATTTCTAATTTTGCACGAGTTGAATCTTGAGGAATTGACTGGAGAGGATTTGGCAAAAAAAATTGGTGCACGAAAGGGGACTATTTTGACTCCCGGGACTATATATCCTGCATTAAAAAAATTAAGACTTCAGAAGCTGATTAAATACAAAAGAGATGGACGAAAGAAATTCTATTATCTTAATGATTCAGGGAAAAAAGAATTGCAAAATCTTTATATTTTATTTTCCAGATATTTCTATGGGTTAAAGAAGTTTATTAAGAGAAGTAATCAAAACTAATTATTGTTTATTGGAATACAGTTCTTTCATTTTTTCTGAGAATTTAGGTCTTATGTAATTAGCAATTGTAACTTTATAATCTAAGTCCCATTCGTTCCTTTTTTTGTTAAATTTTTTGTGACCTAGTTCCGTTGCAATCAATTTAAATTCGTCAAGAACTTCTTGTTTGCTTGATTTTTTATGTGTGTTCAAAAATCTTTTACTCTCAGTATCTGCGTAATGTGATCTGATTATGTGTGGATAAAAGTGTTCTCCAGTATAATTGAAAAGTATTTTTGAAAATACATCAGAATGAAGAGGAATTCCATCGGGATTTGCAAAAATAAAATCATTATTGTTCTTTTTTAACAAAAGATTCTTAAAAATTTTAATATAATAATCCGGAAATTCTTTTGTAATATTTTGTGGAATGCCGTCTTTTCCTATAAACTTAAAATTAATTGTGTTCCCTTTTATTGTTACATCTTTCTTTTGTAAAGTTGTTAATCCTTTGTGACCAAGATGTTTAAAATATTCAAGATGTCCAACTCTAATTTTTGTTAATAAGAGTGCATAAAGTGCTAAATATTCAATTGTTTTGAATCGTTTAATGTCTTTTTCTAATTCTGATAAAATGTGGTTGTATTTTGCTGAAAATTTATCGACGAGTTTTGCTTTTCTATTTTGCTCTAGATGAAGTTTATCTTCATTATACAAGTATGTTTTTAGTCCAGAAACATTATCATAACAAACATCCCATTCAGTCAAATTATTTTTATTAAACCTTAGATTTTTTGCAAATATTGAAAATCCTCCTCGGGCTAGTTTCTTTCCATTAGGTAATACTTTAATTCTTCCGCCACCTATTTGATTCTCAGGAGTGATATGTCCTTTTAGAAAATCAGTTACAAAAGAATCAACTAGGTGTTCAATTCTTTTGTTATTAACGTATAATTCAATTGCTTGTTTTGTTGTTTCAGCCATATCTGAAGTAACAATCCAACTTGAACCTTTTTTCAAATATTGTTTTAAGTCCTTAGTCTTTACTCTTCTTGTTCCATCAAGCAATTCATGTTTTTTAGACATATTTTTTTCTTGTTGTTTTGAATTTATAAAATTGTTTAATTATTCAAAAATGACTTCTCTAAAACTTTTAAGCATTTCTATTAAATTTAAGATTAGTAATTTTTGATACTTTTCACTCATTGGTTATACGATATATTGTTCTTCCAATATATAGTGTTCCCAATGTATGCGTGCTATAAAAAATATTTAAAATATTTAAGCAATTCTGAAATAGTTTGCAATCATTGCAGCCACAATATTAAGTGTTTTGATTAAAAATTTTAGAAAATAATAATTCACTCTCGAGTAAAAAACTATTTAAATGAGTTCAGCATATGGTCGCAGATGGATCAAGAAACATTAAATATTCTATTGTGTGGAATGTTGGTCGCAACGACTATTGGGCGGAGTTTTCTTCAAAGTCATGAGCAAAAAAACAAAAACATTAAAGCATATAAACAGATAGAATTAGTCAGACCTCTTTATGATTATTTTGAGCAAAATTCTACCACTATTGAAAATTATGGGTATTTGATGAGTGCAATTAATGAGACGAATATTTCAGCACATAAATTAGATGCAAAAAAAATGGCTCTACAAATTGAAACACACCTAGATGCTCTCGTTTGTAAGGAGATTAAGTTATATTTGACATCTAATTGTCGACCTGCACCCGTTGAAAATATGTCAAGGACATATGCTGATACATTTTTTAAGTACGGTAGAGCCTCAGATTTAAAGGAGATCTAAAGGACTTTTTACATTTCGTTTATGCTCAGAACTTACGTGGGTGTATATTTGTGTTGTTTGCAAATTACTATGTCCTAATAGCTCTTGAATCATTCTAATATCATTTCCAGATTCAAGCAAATGTGTTGCAAAACTATGCCTTAATGTATGGGGTGTTACTTTTTTATTAATTTTAGCAGTTTTTGCAGCATTAGTAACTATCTTTTGTATGTTTCTTGTTGTTAAAGATCCATTTCTACCAGAAAAAACATACATTGAATTATTTGAGATTTGCTTAAAGTTTTTAGATAGTAAATCTGAGAGTATAATCATTCTATCTTTGCTTCCTTTTCCACTTCTAACCCACGCAATCTTATCGTCAAGTTCCAAGTCTTTCCATTTTAATTTTGTTAATTCAGATACACGCAATCCTGAAGAATAAAGCGTCATCATAATTAATCTGCTTTTTTCATTTCCAGCGCATTCTAATAATCGTTTTACTTCTTCTTTTGTTAGAACTGTAGGAAGACTTGCTTTAATCTTGGGCGTTTTAATATTTGTAAATCCTTTATTATGAACATCATTAAAATAAAATAGGAGTGCAGATCTTGCTAGATTAACTGTTCGCGCGGATGCTTCGCGTTCAGAGATCAGATTAGCCAAATAGCTTTTTACCTCATCAATTGTTATCTGTGAGGCCGGCCTTTCTGATGTAAATAGTGCAAACTCCTTATTGTACTTCAAATATGCTTCTATTGTTTTGGAGCTATATCCTCGAAGCTTGAGTTCGTTCACTAGTTTTTGGATTTTTTCACCTCTTTTACCCTGTAAAAGTTCGCATAATGTATATTAGGCGAACTATATCTATATAAAGTTTACGGAAGAGACTAAATGAATAATTTAAATAACAAGACAAAATTTCAAACCAAACAGCAATGGCAAATTTTTTAACAGTGGAAGGAGCACAGTTATTTCTAAATTTACATCTAAGAAGAAACTCATTTACGTACGATTTTTTTAATACGGGTAGTCATATATATGAAGATTCATCTAAGATTAATCTAGAGCTTAGATTAGATTGTCATTTGTACTCTTATTCTAAGTGTTTCCAAAATACATATGTTGTTAACGCGAATTCCAGAGGCTCTGGGCGCGTATAGGATCAAGTTTTCAGTTCAAACTTATATTGCTGAATGTTTAAAATTAAATGATGAATTAAAAATATTTTTCTCTCCAAATAAAAATGGAAAACCAAATTTTCAGAAACTGAGCAGTAGATTTAGTAATTCTGTGGCAGAATTTAATCTAAAAGATATAGAGTTACAAAGTGATCAATTTAATGAGCTACGTGAGATATACTTCAAAAAAATAAAAATGCCAGGAATTCCAGCAGCTATTGGTGTTGATTCGTATTTTTTTGGAAATAAGTATAACAAAACTGGACATTGTTTTTCAAAGGAAGAAAAGACTTGCAAAAAACTAACATTTGAATTGGAGTAAAGTTTTTAGTTTTTGATTAAATATTTTAAATAATATCTGATGATAAAATATTTAGTAAATGCTTAAAATTTCTAGATAAGTTTTGTTCAAAAAAAATCATGGTTTTGGAACATTAGTAGAAGTAAAATTCCAAAAATTAATAGAAGTTAATAAATTTTCAGTCTGTTTATTTATATTAATTAATGTGTCTTGGAATTGTCTGCCCTCTTGAAGAACTGTCTTTGATAACTGCATCTCATCCTGTTCAAGTTCTTGAAGTTTTTGTAAAATCAATGCAACATGGTATAAACTATCTTCAATTCTTTGCTTGTATGTGCCAACATCTTGAGCATTTTTTGGTTTGCTCAAATTTATCTTTGAAAGAGATTCAAAGCTTTTATGTAATTCACCAACTTCTTTTCTAAGATTTTGAGCTTGGGTAAGAATGTTTCTCTCTAACATCTTTAGGTGCTGTTCATCCGGTAATTGTACTGACTTAAAGTTATTCAACAACTCATCAAGCGCAACAATTTTTTGATTAAGAACAACAAGAGCATCCTGATAAAGTTTTATTGTTGCTTGTGATTCATTTAATATTTTATTGAATGCTGATTCATCTTGTTTAAGTTGATTTAACTTAGATCTATTCGAATTAAGAGACTTAGTCCAACCTGCAATCTTTCTCTTGTCAGGTTTTGGTTTCTTCCCTTCAGCTGCAAGATTATTTTCTAAATCTTTAATTTTTTGCTCAATAATTGGAATATTTTTTATGACTCCAGGCAACTTACTTTTAGCATTTTGTTCATTTTTTTGTACACTTAAAATTGTAGCATTAGTATTATTAATTATGTCTTGTGTATTTTTCTTATTTGCAAGAACAGAATTATTAAATTGTTTTAATAGATTGTATTCATTTGTTATCACGTTGAATGCATTGGTTTTAGCAGTCAAAAAAACTTGAGACGCACCATCCATCTTTATTGAAATCTTATCAGTCAAATCCTTAGAATATGTTTCGTAATCTGGTTTCTCAGGATTTTGAGTAAATTCTTGTAATCTTTGTGTTCCCTCAACTAGAACTTGTGAAGCCTGTTGAGATTTTATATCCATATTCGCTTTGTATCTTCCTGCAGCTTCTGAAGCAGCTTTCTCTTTTGCTGCTTCTTCACTTCTCTTTTGTTGTTTCTCAGCTTGATTAGCTTTCCACTCAGCAGTTTTTTTACTGATGGCATCCCATGCATTTACAACTTTATCCGCCACAGTCTTTCCACTTCCTGAGCCTCCAATCGAAGATATTAATCCAATTAATTCTTTGATGAACAACACTGCAAAAGCTAGATAAAGTATAGATCCCATTGACGGTAAAAATGTTGCGAATTCAAATGCCATGTTGTTCACTTAGTTTATATTCTTACTTTTATTAGTTACGTTATTTATTGATATTAATGATACTAAAAATAATGATTGATTCATAAATTCAGGACCCCAATTTAATACTTCGGCTGTAATCCACCAACATACAATAATTGCGACCAGTCTCAACATGTGCAATAGCCAGGGCGGATTAATATTGTTCATTACTCCGTACACTAAGTATAGTACTCCAATTATTGCTGCCATCATTATTACAGTTAAAATAATTATGCCATACGTTTGAAATACTGCTAAGATAACTGACTGTGGTGTAAGAATCATAGTGGTTGTTGCTAAAACTGCAGCAACTGTACCAGGAACAGCATTACCTTGATTGAAACGCGCAAAGACTATTCTTCCGGCGAAGTAGAGTATTGTAAAGACCAAAATCCATAATAAGAACCTGAAGAATCCTAATTTTGCTTCAGTACTGTCTAAAAACGATAGTGTAAAGAGTTGAGAAATCATTAAGAATATACTATTCAACATTCCTCCAATCCCTTCGGACGGACCAGGAAATGCTGCCAATACAGAAGGAATTCCTGCTAATATTGCAACCAGAAACAATGATGTCACAAATGAAATTCTTGAGATAATTTTCTTCATTTTCACATTTCCTGTTTTTTGTTAATTATAAATGTTTTTAAAATGGCATGAATTGTCCTATTAAACCATCTAATAAATACGTCCAAACATAAGGAGATGCCATAACAAGTATTCCTATGATTAATATGTGGAATTTCTTTTCTCCAACTCCTCCGTTTCCAGTTATTGATGCGGCTGCA
>Ga0172368_10001889_pt1 | contig 27646 bp, 26 predicted proteins | sample Lak11m_FD_114540 | JGI IMG/M metagenome (GOLD analysis project Ga0172368, IMG submission 114540) | Freshwater microbial communities from Kabuno Bay, South-Kivu, Congo - kab_022012_11m | ecosystem: Environmental > Aquatic > Freshwater > Lake | place: Democratic Republic of the Congo: South-Kivu...
ATGGCGAGCATATTCTTGCAAGAATTTCGCCTTGTCGGGACTTGTCGGATCGCCAATAATCACCCCCTTGGCGCCTCCACAACAAAGCCCGGCCAAAGCCGCTTTGTGGGACATTCCCCTGGAAAGCCGCAGAGAATCCCTTAAGGCAGCAGTATCGTTTTCGTATCGCCACATCCTAGTCGCGCCAAAAGACGGCAGAATGGGATTTTTTCTATGAATGGAAATATACCCCTTAAAACCCAAATCCTTATTTTCCAAAAGAAAAACAGCGTAGTGGTTATCAAACTCAGGCAGTTCTCGGACTTCTTTTAAATTAGTTATTTCCGTTAACATAAATTATTTAATATGAGCACCATAAGTAATTTCCGTTGGGCTAATATGTCCGCGGACATCGACCCGTTTGTCGTAACCCAAAACTATTTGCTTAATCGCATAGGTCGCAACAACTCCGGCCAAGATAGCGGCCGATCCGAGCTGCGGCCAAGAAACCAATTCCTTTTTTATCACTCTCCCTACCGAAGCAACCATTCTTTTGTCCACCTTATCAATCCCGCCAACTATATCGGAAATAATAAACTCCGCGATTTTTTCCTTGGAAAGGCCGGAAGCCAAAAGGGATTCAAAATATTTTTTTTCTTTTCCAAATATTTTTCTATGCGCTAGATCATATCGCTCAATATGCAGAACTATTCCGTCCCCGTTGTCAGTAACCATTACCACCGGCACTTTGTATTTTTGAGCAAGTACTCGGATGTCTATTTTAATAGACATACTGTCTATCTCGTCGACAATCAGGTCGAGCTTTTTTCGCTTCAAGAGCTTCTCGATATTTTTCTTGTTTACCCCTTCCGGTAAAATTCTGACTTGCGCAAAAGGATTGTCTTCGTAAATCCGGCGAGCCGCCACGACACATTTTGAAAGGCCAATCTGGTGGCTACCGGCGATGATTGTGTTTAAATTAGTTGTGTTCAAGATATCGAAATCGGAAATGGTGATCTCGTTTGCAATGCCTGCCTGGGTCAGCACAAGGGCAATATTGCTTCCCACGCTCATGCCGAACACCGCCACCCTGGCATTTCGCAAGACTTTTTGCTCTTCCTCGGTTATTAAATCTTTGTTTCGGTTGGTTTTAAGTTTCAGGTAATCATCTTTTTTAACTGTTTTTACAACCGATGAACTCCAAGGATAGAAAATGTAAACATATTTATTTTTTGCTTTTTTCAGAAAGTTTGAAAATTTTTCTGTCTTAAACGCCTCCTCTCCGACCGACTGCACGTATTCGGTATTTTCGATCTCAAAAAGTTCTTCCAATTGAGAAGAAAAAGCGTCAACAAAATTTATATTTTTTTGCCTTATAAGTTTCTTTGTCTCTACTTCACTCAATATAATTGGCTTGTATTCTAGCATCATAAAAAACCGTCTATATGGTTACAGCTCTATTATACCCCAAAAAAGCTTAAAAATAAACTATATTTTGAAAAGACGCCGGGCATTGGCCACGATCTGCGTTGCCACTTCCGGCTCAGGTAACCCTTTGATTTCGGCGATTTTTTTCACGATTTCACGCACATAGACCGGTTCATTTCGTTCTCCCCTGTACGGTACCGGTGCCAGGTATGGTGAGTCAGTATCAGTCAAAATCCGATCAAGTGGTATTTTTTTGATTATTTCGGGAAAATTACAATTGCGCTTGTTTTTCCTGGGCTTGTAGGTGATATTACCGGAGAAAGAAATAAAAAAGTCCAGAGCCAGAAATTCTTCCGCGTCCGACCAATCCCCTTCAAAACAATGCACTACTCCGCCTGCATTTTTATGTTCTTTTAAAATCTGAACAACATCGCTGTATGCATTCAAGTTCCCCTCTTGAGGGGTGGCACCAGCCGGGGTGGATAAATTTTCGTAATTATTTCGAACGTGGATCATAAGCGGCTTCCCCGCTTCATTCGCTATTTTTACCTGCTCGGTAAAAACTTCTTTTTGTTTCTGAGCACTAGCTTCGTTAAAGTGAAAATAATCGAGTCCGCATTCCCCGATGGCGACCACTTTCGAGTCGCGCGCCATCGCCAAATATTTTTCGTGATCAAAAACTTCCGCACGGGAAGTAAAGCCGGGCCCACTTACCTCCTCGGGGTCGTGATAACTTTCTTCCAGATGAATCGGGTGAAGGCCGATGCAAGCGTAAACTCCCTCCGGATACCTGTGGGCGATCTCGATCGCTCTGGACGAAGTAGTGTCTTGACTGCCGATATTGATGAGCCAGGTATCCTCCCCCAAGGCACGCTTGATCACCGCCTCTCCGTCTTCCTGGAAAGCTTTGAAATTTACGTGACAATGAATATCGATATATTTCGGCATAAATTATTTTGAAAGTTTTCTAATAAGTCCCCGGTACAAACTTTTCACGTTTTCGCGCGCTTCTTCTCCAATAGATCCGTAATGTTTAAAACTCGGGGAAGCATTGATCTCAATGATAACACAACTGTTCGGGTCCTCTAAGGGACCCTCTTTTTCATAGATAAAATCAACTCCGGCAAAAGAAAGCCCTATAGTATCGGCTGCTCGGCCCAGCCAATTTTTCACTTCTTCGCTGCCCTTGTCCGAAAAATCAGAGAGTACCTCCCCTCCCGAAAAAGGTTTTTTCTCATAGACCAAAAATACTTTCCCATCCAAAATTCCGGCACAGAAATGCCGACCTCGTGCCTCTTCTTCGATCCGTGCATATTTTTCGAAATTCTCCGCCTCTTTGATGGCTCTTGGAAGCTCGTCTTCCTTTTCCACCCGGACAACGCCCCGCGCCCGCGACAAGCTGTTCGGCTTTACAATAATGGGATATTTCAGGCTCGAAATCTCTTTTTGAACAAAAGAAAAATCAGGGATCGGCAATGCCAACAGTTTTCCGTTGGGCACTCGATAGCCAGCCTGATCTAAAAAGAAAAGGGTCATGGTTTTGTCGTTAGCCACCTTCGATACTCCGAGATTGTTTATGTCCCAGGAACTGCCTTTGAAAAATGATTTTCGGCCGTCCGGGAAGAGAAAATACCCTCCGAAAACATTGTCTTCTCCGAAAACTACCTGGGCCCCGAATTCCGGTGCCAGTTCTCCGATGATTTTTGAAATAAAAGAAAAATCTGAATTTTTTTGCATAAACTCTAGCAAGGACCACCCTTGTTGAAACTATTTTAACAATTGAGTAATCAGAGCCGTCATCTGGTCTTTCTTTTTGGGGTTGCTCTCCGCTATTAAAAGAGTCAGTGCGGTGAGAGCATTCGGACTAATTCCTCTCGCACCTTTTACCTTGGTCTTTCTCAAAAACCAAATAAAGGCAAAAGCACCAGAACGTTTGTTGCCATCTAAAAAAGGGTGATTTTTCACCATAAAGTACAGCAAATGCGCCGCTTTTTCTTCAAGCGTTTTGTAAACATCTTGCCCACCAAAGGCTTGCATCACGTTTCCCACAATTCCCTCCACGTTTCCATTTTTTCTTTCCAGGGCAAAAAGGTCTGTGGCCTCACCTTTCTTAATGAGTTCGAAACGAAAATCGATAATCGCTTTTTCTAATTCCACGCCAGAAAGCTGGATTGCTTTTTTTGTGGAACCAAAAGGCTTCAGGGTCTCTTTATCATAAGCGTCGATTGAAACCCAGGTGCTGGAAAATTCTTTGATTAATTCTAAAATTGTTTTTGGGTCCAATGTAATATGTTCAGGCAATAAAGCCTGAATATCTGTGACTGACTTCATAAAAGCCTCGTAGTTTTTCGTAATTTGTTTGCGGTTAATCGTATAGCCTCTAATTATGTGCTCTCGCAATGTCCTGGTCGCCCATTTACGAAATTCGGTAGCTGTTTTACTGTTTACTCGATACCCAACAGATAAAATGGCGTCCAAGTTGTAAAATTCAATCCGGCGTTCTACCCTACGATTGCCCTCAATTTGAACTGTTGCATTTTTTGCAACAGTTACTTTTTTGTCCAATTCTTTTTCTATATAAATATTCTTCAGGTGCCTGGAGACAACAGACTTATCACGACCAAAAATCGCGGCAATTTGATCTAGGGTTGCCCATATTGTTTCGCGCTTGAAATCCCCTCGGAATTCAATCGCTCCAGATTTTGCCTGATAAATTATCACTTCTTTCTTCATAAGAATGATTATAACATTTATCCCACGACTACCAGAATTTAGTTTTCTAATTTACTAAAAATACCATTGACTATTTTGTGGTCTAAGAAATTTCTAGCAAGGACTCCCCTTGCTTAAATCAATTCCAACCAAAAAGTTTGCAAGAATTTTAGTTAACATAAAATTTTATCCATTTTTTTGTTCTGCTAATTTTTTTCGGATTTCCATTTCAAGTTTACCTAAATTATTTTCACCAACGCCAGTTTCACTTGCATCTGTTTTGTGAACACCCCAAAATGTATCGCCCCACCAATTTGTCTCTTCTAGATATTTTTCTCCGGTGTTCAAAAACCTTTGATAGTTTTCCTGATTTAGTTTTGGATCAAATTTCTGTTCCAATAATTCTCTCATCACTTCCAACCTTATTTGATCCCACTCTTCTTTTGAATACCTCCAAGTCGGATTTTCTCGTACAAATTTTATTGCATCTTCCGGAGAACAATTTTTCAAAAAAGTTCTGAAGTCTTTTTCATATTTTGCAGCTTGAAAAGCATTCTCAACACAAGTATACTCATCTTCCTCTAGGCTGACTTTTGCTGGCTCAAAATTACTCAAAAATTTATATTCCCCAAAAAACCCTTTTATTTCGTGTTCATTATGGGAAATGATTCTTTTCCATTGCCCTTTCTCGTAAGGAGTTCCAGGAACCAACCCTTGTTCATTATATAAAATTCTCTTTTTAAGATTTTCCATTGTTTTCTCTGCTTTAGTTCGCTAAAGTTGGATTACTTTGAAATAATTTCTTTTAATTTTTCTAAGTCCAGCTCGGTTCGGTTATCTATATAATTTCCGTCTATCTCCCCCGTGCCGTTAATCCAGACTTTCCCTGGCACAAATTTATATACTCTGCGAGGATAGCTCGTTAAAAACATTAACACATCTTTTAATTTATGTTTGCTTCTCGCATATACACACTTGAGACCTAGGGCAATTTCAATCGGATTGGCTAGTTCGTATGATTTTCCTTCCAAATAAACACCTAAGCCGGTACTTGCCGGTACAGTGGAATCATAAATAGTAACAAAAGTATTGGGATTATTCCTGATATTTAATGAGTGTTGATTTTCTTTCCAGGAAAGCCAATAGAAATTGAGTTCGTTATCATAAGCACAATAAACCGGGCTATTCCAAGGCAGGCCCTCGGGAGTAATGGTAGCCGGATTTAAATATTCAATCTTCTTTATTATCTCTGTCGACTTTTGTAAAAGATTTTCCATAATTATTTATTTTGAACAATTACAAACTTCTTTGATAGTTCAACAAGCCTACTGTGAATGGCTCCATTGGATGCCAAAAGACCGTTGATTGGCTTGTCATAACACTGTTCATTTCCAAAAATATCTGTAACCTTGCCTCCCGCCTCTTCAACAATTATTTTCACTGCGGCAGCATCATGTGCAGTAATATGGGGAAATATAGTCGCAGAAAACTCTCCTGCCGCCACCAACATTGACGGATTTACAAAAGAAGCAAAATGCACTAACCCCGTCCCAAGTTTTTTTAATTCATCAATCAGGGGCTGAATATCGTATTTAGATCTATTCCACATTTCATATTCAATCCAGGCTTTTTCAAAATTGTCATTTTTTGAAACAGATATTTTTTTACCATTCAAAAATGCTCCTCCGCTCTTTTGAGCGCTGTATAAACGATCACAAAATGGATCATAAACAACACCAAGTATCACCTCTCCATTTTTTACTAACGCTAAAGAAAAAGTAGAAATCGGAACTCCAAGAGAAAAAGGTATCGTGCCATCAACGGGATCACAAACCCAAATATATTCACCTCCCTTTTTTATATTACTTTCTTCTTCTCCTATAACACTATGCTCCGGAAACAGTTCTGAAACTTTTTCTATAAGCAATGAATTTATTTTCAAATCTGCTCGCGTAACAGGAGACGTATCTTGTTTAAATTCTCTAATCATACCAATCATAAAATGATCCTTCATAATTTTTCCTGCCTCCATGGCCATTTCTTCTGCAAATTTTTTATATTCTTCCATATTTTTTATTTATTAGGTCTTGCCTAGCAATATTCAAATTATTCAAACCTAAATAAATCCGGATTCTTTTCTACTTCATCCGGATGAAAAAGCCCGCCATTCATACAAATATAAACTCCGGAAGATATATTTCCAAAAGAAGCAATGCTGTAGCCCAGATTAAAAGCAGCGTCTGAAATCGAAAAACCGACAATCGGGATCATTGCGCCGGTTAAAATTACCTTTTTGTTCAATTTTCCTTCCGTAAGTTTTTCCTCCAAAAACTTTGCGGTATTTTTCATAGTGAAAGTACCGTGCGTAATCAAAATATTTTCGTGTTGCGATGATTTTACGACAGCCCACAAATTATTTAAGTCTTCCAGGGTAATCTCTCGACTGTCTTTTTCACAAACAGTTTCAACGTCGTAGGAGAAATGCGGCTTTATTAAATTTTTCAGATAGTGATCAATTGAGGTATCTAGCTTCATCAATTCCGTATTCAACTTCCCATAAACGGGGTCCTTAAATTCTATCGTCCCGCCCATTTTTATGATGTGAATGTGTTTTTTAGTCATGGCTTCATTATACTATTTTTACCCATTTTTTTCTTTTCTTTGATCTACTAAGCCCCCAACGTATTTAGCTTCGTAAATTTTCTTTTTTCCAAAATAAATTTTCTCTATGCCGGAAAAATTATTTATTCCTCCGCTAAACCAATTTCGATAGGTATAATTCCCGCTTTGATAAAATTTTGGTCCCCGGCGCATTAAAACATTTTCCTTTTTTGCCCGAAAGGCCTCTTTAAGAAATCCATACACTTTCTTGAAATCCTTAAAGGACTTGTCTACAAATCCATAATAAACAATCATATAAACAGGCCTCTTCTTGAAAAATATGACTTCCCTCCCGCCGTATGGTTCCCCACCAAAATAATTGTCGTCTACCTCCCAATCGCCGTATTTTGATCTAATTGTTTTTGATTTATCTTTTTCTTTTATTTTTTTGACCCCTTCGAGAGCATAACCCCCCTTTCTCTCTTTCGTCAAAAATTCAATGAGCTGTCTTTGATTGATTTTCATATTTTCATTTACTTTAGCAAACTAAAGTCGGTCATAAAAAGTTTTTCAAGTTATTTTTTAATGATTCTGGATCGGTGTATAAAAAGGAATTAATGTTAAGATTTTTTGCGCAGTCCACATTCTTCTCACCATCACAAAAGAAAATAATTTCTACTGGTTCCAGTTTTAAATCTTTTAGAACAAAATCCCAATATTCTTTTTGCCATTTTTCATAGCCAATATCGCAAGTACAAAATATTCCATCAAAATAATTTTTTAAATTCATTTCGTTCCAAACGTATTCTTTCCTATATTTTTCCTGGCGAGTGGCAATATAGCATTTTAGCCCACGCGTCCGTAAACTTTCTATTATTTCTAAAACTTCTGTGTTTGTTTCACTTTCGCTCTCAAACCAGAATTTCAGAAAATCGTCTATTAAACCTTTGTAATTCCATTCTTTGAGATAAGGCGCAACTTTTTCTCTTAGATCAGCTCGGCCCAAAGAACACTCTCTAAATTCGCCATTAAAAAATGTTAATATTTTATCCAACGACAAATCTAGCTGCTCAGACAAACGTTGGCTAAACATTTTTTCTCGTTTCTTTATTACCACTCCATCAAGATCAAATAATATTGCTTTAATCATATTTTCTCTACTTTAAGAAACTAAATTGAGTAACTAAAAATCCTTGTTGGTATGCCTTTTTTCTTGGCTTTCTCTATTGTATCATTTGTGCCCTCGGTTTTGTTTATGTCAAAAGCAATAAGTTCGTCAGCACCTTCCACGATCTTGGAGATCCTGTTGAAATAGGTTTCTTTATTAAGTACCTTATCTGTTCCCTCAACTAGCGCGCCAACAGCTTTTACTTTTTTCAACTGCCCGATCAATTCTTCCGCTTGTTCTTTCGTCACTACTCCTTCTTCCGCCCTGTGGAAATAATGTTCTTCGTATATTTTGAGAGTAGAGGGAATTAGTATCTTTAACTGCCCAGAATTACAGTTACTCTTTAGTGCTTCATCTGTGGCAATAAAATCTACACCAAGCGCCCCGCCAGAAACAATACCATCGCCGCGAGAAATAATTGCCCTTGTTGTCTTTCTGACATCTTTCTCCACTTCTTCGTTTGTTTTACGCCACCCTCCAGCAATCGCAATCCATTTCATAAGAATTCTTTCAAAGTTTTCATTACTTCGCCGACCGGCAAACCGATAACATTGTTATGATCCCCCTCAACTCTTTCTATAAAATCTCTTGCCTCCACATCTCTAAGGGTAAACGAGCCGGCGTATTCAAGCGGGTTCCCTGCTTTGATGTAGTCAGAAACCATATCGTCTGATAAGTTTCTGAAGGTTATTTTTGTTTCAACTGACTTCGAAATAATTTTTTTATTTTTTGTATCCATCACAGTAAATCCGGTATATGCACTGTGAGTTTTACGAGATAAAGATTTTAGCATTTCTTTTGCCTTTTCTTCAGTGTGAGGTTTACCTAAAATCTTGCCATTGCTATATAAAATAGTATCAGCTGAGATAATAATTGCATTATCATATTTATTTGCCACAGACTTCGCCTTTCCAAGAGAAAGAAATCTCACCAGTTCATCCGGAGGCAAATCCAAAGTCATATCTTCTTCGTAATCGCTAGAAACTACTTCAAACACCAGCCCTGCTTTTTCGAGTAATTCTTTTCTTTTTGGAGAAGCTGAGGCAAGAATAATTTGTTTCATCAACTTTTATCTATTTTCTAAATTACTTTACTTAACTAAAGTCGAGTTATTTTTATCTTCTTCTTTTGGACAGCCCCATTGCCAACGTGGTTTTTCTCCTTTTTTATAGCAGATAAAAATCAAAATACCGGTCAAAACAAAAGAGACTATTATATTTTTCAACCATTCGTGGTCTAGGGTTGTGATAGTCCAGACGAACAAGATGGCCCAGGCTAAAATTGTCACCCAGCCTTGCCAGCTCGCCGGATACCAGCCCCAGCCATATATCTTTCTTCGAAACCAAAACTTTTTTTCTTTTTCCATATTCTTACTTCAGTACATAGGCAAGGCCTATGTAAGTTTATTATTTCCTAATGAATAATGGGGTTCCCGGCATTTCGTTTTCAGTAACATATTTTTTTATTTTTAACGCAGTTTCAGGCATAAATGGTTCAAGCATTTTGGATATTAAATATAGATCCCAGAGCAAAAATTTAATATCTTTTTCTGCCTCTGCTTTGTTTGTTTTTATTTTTTTGAATGGCTGATTAGATTGTATAGATTTATCTGCCCAGGAAATAACATTCCAGATTGAGTTCATTGCACGAGACAAATCAAAAGAATTAATTGCATTTTTGTATTCTTCTTGAAACTTATCGTGCTCTTCACCATTAAGATCTTTATCAAAAGTAATGCCATTTGATGTTGCCATTTTCATTATACGGCTCACTAAATTCCCCAAACCGTTTGCCAGTCCTGCGTTATAAGCTTCTTTAAATCTTTCCAAGGTAAATGGGCTGTCTTCAAAGCTCGAAATCTCGCGCAAAAGGAAATATCGCAAGGCATCAGTGCCATATCCCTGCACAATCTCCCGCGGATCAACTCCGTTACCAAGGCTTTTGGACATCTGAATTCCTCCAGCTGCTGTAATAAACCCATCCACTACTATCTGGTGCGAGTTTGAGATACTGGCAGCCATAAGCATGGCCTGCCAAGTGGCTGCTTGAAAACGGGTATTGTCTTTGCCACAATATTGCGTCGGCGTGCCGTTTATCCAGTATTTTTCAAAATTCTCGAGTTGGTCTGGCCAGCCCAAAGTGGAAATATAATTCACCAGCGCGTCAAACCAAACATACATAACGTGGTTGGAATCGTCTGGCACCTCTATTCCCCAAGGCATTTTGGCTTTCAATCTTGAAATAGAAAAATCCCTGAGACCCCCGGAAATAAAATTCTTCATTTCATTCAGACGAAAGTCAGGAACAACAAATTTTGGGTTATCTTCATAAAACTTTAGAAGTTTTTCCTCAAATTCTGAAAATTTGAAAAAATAATTCTCTTCATCAATCAATTCCAGAGGTTTACCTGGATGAAGTAAACACTCTCCTTTTTCATTCAGTTCTGAATCGGTTTTTTCGGATTCGCAGCCGACGCAATATTTCGCCTGGTAAGTTTTCTTGTAGATATAGCCGTTATCTCGGACCCTTTTCCAAAATTCTTGCGCCGCCAAGACATGATGTTCGTCCGTCGTCCGGACAAAATGAACATCTTTACTTACTCCAAACATACGCACCTGTTCCTGGAATGTTTCAAAAGCTTTGTCTAAAAATTCTTTCGGGTCTAATCCTTGCTTGATGGCCATGTCAAAATTTTTTTTGCCATGCTCATCCGTCCCCGTATTAAAAAACACATCAAAGCCCGAGAGTTTCTTGTACCTGGCGATAGTGTCGGCCCGCACAAACTCAAGCGCATGCCCCATATGAAGCGGGGCATTCACATAAGGCAAAGTAGTGGTTAAGTAAAAACTTTTTTTCTCCATTTTATTCGGTGGCTGGTTTTAGCCTTTTTTCATTTTTATGTTTTTCGATATCATCCACGATTTCCATCAAAAATACCGCGGCTGGAATAGACAGGATCAATCCCCAAAATCCAGCCAGCTCAACACCAACCAGAACAGCCAAGATAATGACGAAAGGCGAAAGGCCCACCACTTTGCGAATAATAAGCGGGGTAAAGAGGAAAAGGTCGAATTGGTGAATGATCAGATAGGCTCCTAGCACTTCGAGAGCAGTCGAAATTCCGCCCGAGAGATAAGAAAAGGAAACAGCTGGAATAAGCGCGATTAAAATGCCGTAAGGCACGAGCTCCATCAAGCCGGCAATGAGCGAAAGCAAGAGTGCGTACTCTATCCCCATGATAGAAAGAACCAGATAAGTCAAAACCGCAACCAGAAGACCAAGCAGAAGCTGCCCGCGGATCCAATAGGCAATTTTCCGACGAGAACGTTCCCACAAACCAACCACATAGTTTTCATGTTTGGCTGGTGTGAAAATTCGCAAAAACTTTTCGACGCTCCCCTCTTGAATTGAAAGATAGAAAGAAATAATGATAATTAGAACAACATTGAAAATACTACCAAAGGCTACTGACAGAGTGGTAAAGAACCCGGCTGAAAGGTTTGTGATGAAAGCTTGCGAGGTAGACAAAAGAGAGCTGATAGACAAGTGGCCAGACAAACCAGAAACAATATCTTTCGCTCCGGAAAACGCCTGATTGTTGAAATAGTTCAGGAAGTCAATGCCGGGAGCATAACCCGAAATAAACACTGAAAAGTTATAAACCTCGGTGACCAAAAGTGGAGCAAAAAGATAAAAAAGCCCGGCCAAAAAGAGAAGCGCCACAACATAAAGAGACACCACTCCAGAAACCCGGCCCAAGCCGATTTTCCTGAAACGCGGTACGGCCGACTCCACAAAAGATGCGATTACCACGGAAGTAAGCACCACCAAAACAAGGTCTTTTAGGGCCCAAGCCAGATAAAAACCAATCAAAACCAAAATCACCCGGATAATGCTCCCTAGAGATATAGAAATTTGCTTCGATTCGATTTTTTCCATTATGGGGTAATTGTAGCACATCCCAGTCCCCGACAAAAATTTTATCAGTTTCTCAAAATCTCGAGCATTTCTGGCGGGAGCTGGTAACCGGCGTTAAAAAGCGCTCGAGCATAAGGTTCAGCCGCGTCATATTTTTTCTCTTCGAGACACAAAGCGGCCAAATTAAAAACGGCACCAGTAAAAGTCGGATTGATTGACAAGGTTTTCTGCCAAGATTTTTCTGCTTTGTCGTATTTTTTTTGCCTATAATAAAGAATGCCGAGATTATAATACGCATTGTCGTAATATGGGTTTACTCTAATTTCTTCCATATATTCTGCTTCTGATTTTTCAAATTCATTTCTGTTTTCGTAAATTAAGCCCAAATTATTGTGAGCCATTTCCTCGTATGGATTCAAGGAGAGCGCTTCCTTAAATTCTTTTTCCGCTTCTATCAGGCGGCCGTCAAGATAGTACATCGCCCCCAAGTTCCGGTGAGCTAAAGGATAATCCGGAGAATTTTTTCTGGCATTTTCCCAAAAATTCAGGCGGTTGGCAAAAGCTCGGCTATGTACCAAGGTAATTGTAAAAAGCATAGCCAAAATCAGGCCGAGGATAATCAAATGAAGAATTTTTTTGAAATCTATTTTCTTCAGTAGATCCGTTTCCAAGAGCACAATGAAAAAACCGATAATCGGCAGATATAAGCGGTGCTCAATAAAATCCGCCACTCCAACCGGATTCGGCCGGATAAAAGCTGGCAGAAGAAAAACCAAAAACCAACCGAAACCAAAAATAATGTAGACATAACGACGATTTTTTGTGTAAAGCAAGAGACCGAATAAAAGCAAGGTGGTTATAATCCCATAAACAAAGGTCGTGTTCCGAAGAATAGGCAGAACGGAAAGATTAAAAGGAAAGAAAATTTTTCCCGCCATCTGAATTAAACCCGGAAAGTTGAAATAAATCGACTGGAGCATTTCCAAAAAACCGATGGGGGTCGATTCACGCAGAACAAAATTGCGGGCCAAGAACCAGACAAGCAAAATCAAAACCCAGCCGAAAATCCACCAGCCTTCTTTTATTTTTGCTTTTTCCCACTGTTCCCGCGTTTTTTTTGCGTCCAAAAAGTGCAAATAAAAAACCATAGGCAAAATAGCGAAAATTGCCGTCTCTTTGGTAAAAATTGCCAGGGCTAGAAAAATCAAGTGCCAGACAAAATATTTTAGCTTATTCTTTTCTAGATATTGGATCAGAAAAATAAAAGTGGCGAGCACAAAAACTGCCGCCAGGGAATCGTTTCGGCCCGGGATCCAAGCCACCGCCTGGGTAAGCACCGGGTGAACCAGAAAAATTAGAGAAAAAAAATAGGCCAGCTCTTTTCGGTAATTTAATTTTTTTAAAAAAATAAAAACCAGACAGGCGGCTAAAAGATGTAACAATAAATTAGTGAAATGAAACATGAAAGGGCTGGGGCCAAATAACTGGTAATCAAAGATAAAAGAGACAGTAAGAATCGGACGATAGTAAAAGGCTGAATGATTAAAAAGATGAAAAACATCGATTTGAAAGGAAGGAAAAATGTTTGAGAGATGACTCAAGAATATTGAGTTGTCTAAAATCAAATTATTGTCGTCTAAATAAGTGAAACCAAAAAACAAAACCTGAAAATACAAAACCAGCCCAAGCCCGGACAGAATCCAAATGGGTATCCACTTTTTTTGGAAAATTTTATCGATCCAGTTTTCTGCCATAACGAAAGATTCTTTTGATAAAAAATCTGAGAGCCAGCCAAAAGGTAACAAAACCGTATTTCAAGCTGGCCCAAAAATTAATTGAGGAGGCCTCCGGAAAATAGCGCACTGGCACCGGAATTTCGCCGATTCTGTATCCTCTTTCTAAAGCCTGAAAAAGCATCTGACTGTCGAAAGAAAAATCATCCGAATTTCCCAAAAAATTTATTTTTTCCAAAACTTCCCGTCGATAAACCCGCATCCCGCTATGCCATTCGGAAAGATTGTAGCCACTCGCAAAATTTTCCCAGATAGTCAGGAGGCGGTTCGATAAATATTTATACAAAGGCATCCCCCCAGCCAAAGCTTCCCGGCGTGAACGAATCCGCGAGCCGAGCATCAGATCAAAATAGCCGTCCTCGATTAGGCCGATCAGATATTTCAGAAGTTTCGGATCGTATTGATAATCCGGGTGAAGCATTGCAATAATATCCGCTCCCCGCTCGAGGGCCATCCTGTAACAGGTTTTTTGATTGGCGCCATAGCCTTTGTTTTTCTCGTGTTCAAAAACCGTCAGGCCTATTTTTTTGGCCAACCCTGCGGTCCCGTCTCTGCTTCCATCATCCACCAAAATAATTTCCGAAACAATTTCCTTCGGAATATCGGCCACTGTCTGCTTGAGGGTTTTTTCGGCGTTAAAGGCCGGCAGAATGACAATTATTTTAGGCTTTTTGGTCATTTCCTTTATTATTGAAAATAAATTTCTGAAAGTAAAGGTAATTCAGGCAAGCGGTAATGGCCGCCGAAATAGTTTGGGCCAAAAGATACCAGATATGGAGTCCATCCACAAATGAATACATCAGGATAGCGTTCAGGCCGAGCATAAAAATCTGATAAAAAAAGAAGTGTAAAAATTGTCTGGGCGTATTATCGAGCCCATAATTTCGGAAAACAAAAAATTTTTGAAGAACATAACTTACTGCTACCGCCCCACAAAAAGAAATGCTGGCCGAAATCAAATACCAAATATGAAAATATTGAACCAAAACAAAAAGTACGATCAGGTTAGTCAGCACCGCTATCCCTCCCGCCAAAATATATCTTGCTATCTGAAAATATTTTGCCATAAAATTAAAATTTAAGAATTTTTCTGAATTTCATTTTGTCTTTGAAGGGTCCGATTAGGGCGAGGTTCAGTTTTTGGTTTTGGAAAATTTCGTTAGCGAGTCTTTTAATGTCTGCCGCCGAAATCCGCCTAATTTCGGCGGCTTTCTGTTCGGCATTTTTGATTTCTTTTTTTAGAAGCTCCTGGCCACCGCAAAAATTCGCCAAATCGTCGCTCGATTCGAGCGATAACTTCATATTGCCGATTAAATACTCTTTCACTTTTTCCAATTCCTCTTTCGAGACTGATTCCTTTTTTAATTTTTTACATTCTGCCAACACTGCCTCGATTACTTCCTCCATTCTTTTATTGTCCACCCCAGCCGCTACCTCGAAAAATCCGTGATCGGTGTAAGTGTCATTATAGGCATGAACATAATAACCTACTCCCATTTCCTCCCGCAGTTTTTGAAAAAGTCGTGAACTCATTCCCCCACCCAAAACTCCAGCCAAAACCGAAAGCACAGGATTTTTCTTACTGAACAAATCACAGCTTCGCACTCCGAGCACAAAATGACTTTGATCTGTTTCTTTAAATTTAAGCAGAATTTCCGGTTTGCTCTGTTTTTCGACAACTTTCTTTTTTCCCATCTTTTTTCCGCGCGGAATTTGGCCGAAAATTTTATTTGCTTCTTTTAAAACTCCTTTTTCCGAAACCTTCCCAGCCACCACCAAAGTCGTCGCTTCCGGCAGGTAATGCATTTTTTTATAATGTAAAAAATCTTCCCGCTTCATTTTCAAAATATTTCCTTTTTCGCCGGCAATGTTCCAGCCGGCCGGTTGGTCGCCATAAAGCAATTTCATAAAAAGATCCTGCACGTGCCGGGGTGGCAAATCTTCGTACATATTTATTTCTTCGATGATTACTCCTTTTTCTTTTTCCATTTCCGCCTCCGGGAAAGTGGAGTTCAGGTAAATATCCGAAACCACGTCAAAAATTTTTTTGAAATGTCTGGCATCCGATTTCGCGTAATAGCCGGTATATTCCTGGGCAGTAAAAGCGTTATATTGACTTCCGATCGCGTCTAATTCCCGCGAAATATCTATTGCTTTCGGTCTTTTTATCGTTCCCTTAAAACACATATGTTCTAAAAAATGCGAAATGCCATTAACTTTTTTTGTTTCATATTTTGAACCAGCCTCCACCAGCACCAAAACCGTCGCCGTCGGATTATCCGCCATCGGCACGGTAATAACCCGGAGCCCGTTTTTCAAAATTTTCTTAGAGTATTTCACTGAATTTTTTCTTTCAAATATTTCACTAGTTCCGAAACTTTTACCCGCTCTTGGAGAGCGGTGTCTCGATCTCGGACGGTCACAGTATCGTCCGAAAGAGTATCAAAATCTACTACAATCGAGAACGGGGTTCCGATTTCATCCTGCCTGCGGTAGCGCTTGCCGATATTGCCATTATCATCCCAAGCCACCCGTCCGAATTCTGATTTTAGTGGAGCAAAAACTTTTACGTTCGCATATTCTACCAATTCAGGTTTATTTTTTAGCAAGGGCGAAACAGCGCAAATTACTGGAGCAATGCTTGGTTTAAATTTCAAAAAGGCCCTTATTTCTCCATCTTTTTCGTCTTCTTGATAAGCTGAAAGAAGTACAGCCAGCACTGCCCGGCCAACACCGAAGGTCGGCTCGATCACATGCGGAACTATTTTTGTTTTTTCTTCTTCGTCCACATATTCCAGCCCGTGATTTTTCAAATCAAAATCTGTTCGATAGGCCAAACCAAAAAGTTCTTTCCGGCCAAAGGGAAAATCAAATTCAAAATCCACTGTTCTTTTTGAATAGTGAGCCCGATCGTCTTCCGGCACTTCCAGTTCGTGCACCTTTCCCATATCAATTCCGACTTCTTCCGTCCAATCTAGCATTTCTCCACGCCAGTATTCGAAATATTTTTCCCAATCCTCCTGGCGAATAAAATATTCGATTTCCATTTGTTCAAATTCACGCACCCGAAACAAAAAATCTCGCGGAGCAATTTCATTTCGAAAAGCTTTTCCGATCTGAGCCAAACCAAAAGGAAGTTTTGGGTGAAAGGCATCCACTGTATTTTTAAAATTTACAAACATTCCCTGGGCGGTTTCCGGACGGAGATAAGTAATCGCTATTTCTTCTTGTTTTGCCCCAACCCTTGTTTGGAGCATGGTATTAAATTTTTTCCCATCCAAAGGATCGGCAAAATTCGCCACATGACCGGCATTTTCCCACACTTTCGCATTCATTAAAATTGCCGCATCAATCCCGTACATATCTCGCCGGGCATCTACAAATTTTTTCCACCAAGAATTTTGAATATTATTTCGAAGAGCCACACCCAAATGCCCCCAATCATAGGTTCCGGCCAGCCCCCCGTAAATTTCCGAACCCGAAAAAACAAAACCGCGCCTTTTGCAAAGCGAAACAATCTTGTCCATCAATTCTCCGTCGTTTTGTTTTTTCTCAGTCATAAATTTATTACTCAACCACCTTAGCCCCGCCCGGACCCAAAGCTGGATCGTAAAGAAGCAAAGTGTTTAAAGCCGGTTTATTGACTCGTATATCCACATTAGCAAAATCATCATGGCCAGTCAAAACGGCATCACCTATAATATTTGGCATAGATCCCACCTGCGAAAGCGAAGGAGTAACCCCCAGTTGGAAGCTCACCTCCCTTTCAGTATCAATAATACCCGCACCTCTAGGAATCCCTCCGATATTCCAGACTATTTCACGAGTAGTCGCGTCAAAAGTTACATCTTCGGCCGGCGGGGAAACTGGTCCTTTGAATTTCGCCCAGGCTGGCAAAGTAGCACGTATCTGGGCGTTTGAAATATTGTTGGCGGTATTGGAAAGGGTCCAGACAATTGTATAAGTGGTTTCTTTTTCGGCTTGTGGCGGAATTGGCCCGGTGTTCGGAAAGGCCCCGGAATAATACAAGCCCTTGGCGGCTAGTCCGACATTGGAAATTACATGAATGGATTTAGATTCTGAATTGGTCAAATTTTCAACTTGATTTCCTTCCAAGGGTTGCTTGGCGCTAATAGAAACATTCACCTCTATGGTCGGGCTAGAGAGCATTCCACTCGAAGCGGAATATAGAGAAAGCGGATAAACGGAAAAACTAACCGAACCGGAATCACCCGGATTTACTTCGGCAAATCTGTTCTGCCCATTTCGATCCCAGGTTATCGTATCATTTGAAGAATTATAGTAGCCCTGAGTAGCCCGGATCGTTTTTCGATCTAGGGCATTACCAGAGAGCTTGGCAATGATCACCAAGTTGTTTACTTTGGTATCTAAATTATTCACCCAGTTTATCTCTCCACTAATTTCTGAACCGGAAATTACCGCATACTGACTTTGATACACCCCATTTACCGTCAGTTTGGCATCAATAAACGGCCGCTTGATGGTAACGGTATGCCCGAGTGAATTAAAAACAATCCCAATCATAGATTTATCCGATTCACTCCCCGAACCGGAAAAGACATGGAAAGTTTTTTGTTCCCCGTCTGAAACATCTACCATTTTGCCTACTACTTCGATGTCTCGTTCGGTGCCGGGAGCCAGGTCACCTAGGTTCCAGACATTGTTGCCCAAAGACGGAGCCGGTGTAGCAGAGACAAATTGAAAACCAACCGGGTAATCCAGTTTTACCAAAATATTGGAAGCGGGCTTGGTTGCGTTTAGAATTGCTTTTACTTTCAAGGTTAAGTCCTGATTTTGACTAACTTCATCGGGAGCATCCAAAGAAAGATCGATCGGAGCGGAGCTGATAGAAACATCAAACATTTTTTCCTTCACAAAAATGGCGTTTGAATTCGCTACTCGATATTCCAGAGAAATCCTTACTTGCCTAGTACTGCCCTGTTCTCCGAAAAGAACCACTTTCATGTTGTCAGTTTTTACTCCCCCGGACGGAATGGTACCCAGGGAATCACGCAGACGTTCAACATCTCCAGAGAGATCTCCGGAAGAACTTTTTGGATATTCCACCAGAAGATCAGCCAACTCTAAAGCTGAACCGTTTCGGTTGGTTATCTCTATTTGCAGTGGCAAATCTTCCCCACCAGCAGTAAAGGTGTTGCCGAGAACCGCGATGTCAATGTTGTTGTTCGAAACAGTGTTACCTCCGGCAAAAAACATATAGGCGGCATAGCCGAGAGCCAGGACAAAAATTATTATTGAAAAAATAAAAAATTTCTTGAACATTGGTGTTTTTCCGGCAAAAACCTGGTTTGGATCAAAGTCTTTTTCTTCTTGTCCCTGCCAAGAATCAGAAACTTCTTTATCTGGATGCCGGACAAAAATGTCGTGATATTGCATCTTTGGTTCGTAATTTCGGCTATTTAGTTTCGTTTTCATCTCCTCTATCCGATTCAATTTTTCCCCATCCTCTTGCATTCACACATTATACCACAAACTAGAGCTGAGTTTCCCCAAGAGCTTTATTTATTTCGGAAAGAATCCGGGCACGCTTTCCAGTCGCCTCAAAGATCAAATTTTCTTCGAAGGGAGATTTGACCATTTTATTTAAGACATCATTTTCCCCAATATAGCCCAGGTTGTTCAAAGCTCGAAGGACAATAATCGCTTCTATGTTTTCGTATTCTTCTTTTGATTTAGATTTCTCCAGAAAAAACATTCCGGCCAGAAAATCCCGAAAAAGACCTTCGTTCACCTCCTCTCCAGCCAAGAGGCGCCGGAGCAGGCCTGCGAGTTTGGCAAAAATCACCATTTTCTCCTTTTCTTTTTTTATTTCTTCCAGCTGATTGGTTTTTTGAGCGCTGGTAATCCTCCAAAAGTCTTTTCCTCGGACAAAATCTATTTTGAGATAAGAAAAATCCTGGAGGATAAAGCGAAGCTTGGAAGACATTTTGCGCACTCCTGCCGCGGAGGCACAAATCATCCCGAGGTCACGGGTAAAAATAAAATAGTATTTGCCGGTTTCGCCGTAATTATTGCTTCCTAAAATTATGCCTTCCGTGTGGTAAATATGATGCATCAAGCTTATTTTAACACGTTTCTATTTTTCGATTTTTGTCTTGAAGGAGAGGTCTCCGATTTTTATTGATTCACCATCATTGTCTTTGAATTCTATTTCCCCGGCGGAAACTGCTTTCTTGAGATCATTTTCGAACTTCCGGACAAGTTCTTGCCCGAACTTATCTGTCTCTATTAAAATAGAAACAACATCGCAGGGGGTAAGCCCCATCTTTTTGCGCAAGTCTTGAATACTGCGAACGAGCTCGCGATAATTACCTTCATCTTTTAGTTCTGGAGTTATCTCGACATCTAGCAAAACTTCCGTTTCTAGATTTTTGTTTTCCAGAATTTCTTTTACGTTTATTTCGTCCCGAATCAGTTCCAAATATTCTTTTCCAAGCGCCAGGTTCTTCACTTCGAGACGCGCAAGCGGCTGACGAACTTTAAGGCCAGCTTTCTGCCGAGCTTCGAGGCCCAGGGTAACAATTTTTCTCACCTGTTCCATATCTTCCAAAATTTTCGAATCTTTTTTACTGCCAAACAACTTGCCAAAGACGGTCTTTGGCACTTTTGGCCAAGCAGATAGATGGATGCTCTCTTCATCCTTCTCGTTTTTCAATTTCTGCCAGACGTCTTCGGCAGTGAATGGCGCAAATGGAGCCATTATTTTAGCCAGATTTTTCAAGACAAAATAGAGAGTGCATTTCGCCAAAGCAGAATCGTCTATCTTTTGCAGATTTATAGACGCTCTTAATCTATCTCTGGATCTACGCAAATACCAATTGGACAAATCGTCAATAAATAACTCAATCGGTTCTGTGGCCAATGAAAGATCATAGGCATTCATTCCTAAAGATATTTTTCCCATTGCTTGATCTAACCGTGCCAGAATCCATTGATCCAAAATATTATCTGATTTCTTAATATCAGATGCTACTTCTAGTTGTGGATCTCTGTATAGTTCATAGAAAGCAAGCACGTTGTAGAGGCGACTGATAATTTTATTCGAAACTTCTTGTACCGATTTTTCTGAAAAATTAATATCCTCTCCCTTCATGACCGGACACGACATCAAGTAAAACCGGAGCGCATCCACACCGTATTTGTTAAACAAAATCCACGGATCAGGAAAGTTGCCTTTTGATTTGGACATTTTTTGGCCGTCTTCCGCCAACACCGTGCCGGTGGTAACAACGTTTTCAAATGGAGCTTGATTGAAGATAATTGAGGAAATAACATGGGTATAGTAAAACCAGGTTCTAGTCTGAGCAATATATTCTGCCACGAAACCGGCCGGAAAATTTTCTTTCTGCCAGTTAGTATTTTCAAAAGGAAAATGATCTTGGGCAAAAGGCATCGATCCGGATTCAAACCAACAATCAATCACTTCCGGGATTCTGTTATATTCTTCACCTATTTCGTCTACTAAAGTTATCGCATCAATATAAGGTCGATGTAAGTCAAGTTCATAATTGCTATTATGCGGAAGTGGAGTAAAATCGAGTTTGCGGCATTCGGCATTTTGGAAACCCGGATATTCCTGCCAAAATTCTTCGCCGTTTTTCGACTGCACCCCTTTTTCGAAAGAAAACATCAATCGGGCCAGATCATCGTGCGTCACAATCAGAATATTTTTGTTTTGATATTTTTTGTCCGCTTCATATAGGAACGCTAAAACTCTTTTCCGTACATCCTGGGTAGATTCGTTCCCTTCTGGACCCTGTTTGAACATATATGGGTATTCCGCCCAAGTTTTTCCTTCGAAAGCATAAGCCATGATCTCTCTAATCTTTGGCTCGAAAACAACTTGTTTCTCAGAAAGTCCGAGCACCTCCTGGAGGATTTTGGTTGTTTGCTTGGTTCGAAGCAAATCCGAAGAAATTATTAAGTCGATTTTTTCTGTTTTCAATTTTTCTGCAGTCTTCTGAACCTCCTCTTCTCCTTCTTTTGTGAGAGGATCCATACCATCCACTCTAGAACTTACGCGGTCTGTTTTATTTCCTTCCGTCCCACCGTGTCGCATCACAAAATAATGGTTGCCCGACTTTTTGGTTTTATTTTTCAGGTCGGCCAGTGAATTCACAAAAATTGTTTTCCCTGATTTTGATTTCCAGAATGGCAAAGGGCTAGCCCAATAACGATTACGAGAAATAGTCCAATCAGGAGCGGATTCCATGGTATTTTTAAAACGTCCCTCTTTTAAATGAGTTGGAATCCAGTTAATCGCCCTAGCGTTTCCAAGCATATTTTCTTTTACTTTTTGAATATTTACAAACCAAGATGGCAGGGCATAGTAGAGGAGCGGTGTTTCACAACGATAACAATGCGGATACGAGTGCACTATTTTTTCTTTGGCAAAAAGCTTATTTTCATGCGCCAAGTGTTTAATGATAAGAATATCCGCAGCTTGCGGATCTTCTTTGGGCTTTACTTTAATGCCAGCAAAATCTTTCACTTCGGCAGAAAAAGTACCGTTTGGCTCCACGTGTCGAATGAAAGGAATGCTATTTGTCCTGGCTAAGTTCATATCATCTTCTCCGAAAGCCGGTGCTTCGTGTACGATACCGGTTCCGTCTTCCAGGGTCACAAAATCCGCGTGCCAGACTTTCCAAATGTTTTCTTTATTCGGAAGATCAGCATTTATGAAATAAGAAAAAAGCGGTTCATAAGAAAGGCCAACAAGTTCCGAACCCTTTGTTTCCTTCACAATTTCCGGATTTACGAATTTACTTTTTAGTTTTTCAAAAAGTTCTTTGGCAATGATTAAAGTTTCTTTGCCAGACTCCGGAGAATGCGACACGTAGATATAATCAAAGTCTTTATGGAGAGCTACTGCCGTATTGCCCGGCAAAGTCCACGGAGTCGTCGTCCAGGCAAGTAAATAAATATTTTCTTCACTTTCTATTTTAAATTTAACATATACGGAAATGTCGGTAATGTCTTTATAACTATTATCCATCGCAATTTCAGAATTCGCTATTGGTGTTTCACATCTTGGGCAATATGCGAGGACTCTTACTCCTTCATAAAGCAGTCCTTTTTTATTTAATTCCCCGAGCGCCCACCAAACACTCTCAATAAAAGTGTTATCCATAGTCTTGTAGGAATTATCAAAATCCACCCAACGTCCCATGCGATCGATGGTTTTGCGCCATTCGGCAACATAAGTCAGAACTTTGCTACGAGCATATTCAGAAAACTTGTCGATGCCGTAAGCCTCGATCTCTTTCTTACCAGAAATATGCAAGTCGTTCTCCACGATATTTTCTATCGGAAGCCCATGGCAGTCCCAACCCCAGCGGCGAGGCACGTTATATCCCAGCATTGTCTCGTAACGGCCAAAAACATCTTTCACGGTACTGCCCAAAATATGCCCATAATGCGGAACGCCCGTGGCAAAAGGCGGCCCATCATAAAAAACATATTTACCTTTAGGGGCATCCTTTCGGAGAGACTTTTCAAAAATCTTGTTCGCCTTCCAAAATTCCAAAATCCGCTCTTCTCGCAAGGCTGATTCGCTTTTGTTTTTCTTTTCTTCTTGTTCCATAAAAATATGTTAATGCTAAATAAAAATCGTCCACGTACAACAACCGAAGTTGTTATACAAGGACGATTTTCTCGCTTGCGGTGAGCATAGTCGAATCGTGGTACCACCTTGTTTCTCCCTTATAGGGACTCGATTACAGCTTTAACGGGCTTACCCGCCGGGTTCTACTCGCCTTTCAGCTTTCTTCCCTGGGCTCCGGAGTGATGTCTCCTTCAGCGCCTATAAATAGGATAGCGATAAAAAACGAAAATTGCAAGAAAGCTTTATCTAAAAGACTTCCTGTTGATGGCATTTTTCACAATAAAAATTGTACTTCTCTATCGGATCAAAAATAGTTTCAATATCTCTCCCACACTTAGCACAGATTCCTTTGTATTTTTTACCTGTTTTTGCGAAACTAAGTCTTTTTTCAATACGTAACGAGGGATGAATATTTGGAAGTGGCAATTTCATTCTTCGGTAAAATTCAAGTTCCGAAGCAATAATCCTAAAGGGCCTACCACTCTCTTCGCAAATTATGGCTTTGTTTAAGACATTGTCGGAAATTTTTTCTATTGTTTTCGGCAGGTCGCCATATTTCACAGTTTCAGTATCGCCAACATTGGTTTCCGGCTCCCTTGCCACAAATCCACCGAGTTTCACTATTTCTTCATCGCTAAGAGGGTACGCAATCTGGCCGATAGAAAAATTATAAGCCTGAGCTGAAAATTCCAGGCCTAGACCATCCGCATACTCTCCTTTTTCCAGCATTTTTGTTTTTATTTCATCCACAATTTCAAAATATTCTTTTTCGTCGTATTGTTTGTTTAAAATGCAATATGATTTATATTGAAGACCGAAACACATAAAACAATTGCTTAGATTTTTTGAATTAAAAATGAATTCACAGTCAGTACAGAATTTTGAGGAAACGGAAAATTTTACCCTGCTTGATTGCGAGCCGATATTAGTATCCATGTAAAGCATGTTTGAATGTCCTCCGGAAAAAAGAATGTCCATTGAATCATTGTGGGAAAGGGCTGAATCAGCGTGCCGCACATGGATAGCCTTATTCGCATCGATTACATCGTAAAAATTCTTAGAATATTTTATGTTTACACCTGCAACATCCGTGGAAGCCACATTTCTCGGGGCATTCATGGGCAGTTTCTTTACCAACTCCCAAAATTTTTCTTGGTGCTTTGAAATACTTTCTGCTGACATCGGGTAAATTGATTTCATGAACTCTTCATACTCTTCTTTGGAAAATTGTTTATTATAAATACAATATTTTTTATTCCTCAAATTTACGCACCCGAAACAATTCATACAATTACGGCAATCGAAAAGAAACATGCTGTCTGTGCAATCGTTCGAAAAGTATAGGTAAATTGATTTATAAAGTCGGTTACAAAATACACATCCGTAGATAGACTCCGAGTCAGTAATAACGCATGAATCCATAACATTTCGCGTTTTGTCGGTAAAATTCGCATACCAGGCATTTTCGGTCGAATAACAGCCAAAGGAATAATATATATTTTTTGTATTACGCCCGCCACTTGAATATTCACTGTTTACTGAAGTGAGGTCTCGATTCAAAAAAGATGGCATGGGGAATTTTTTACGCAGAGAAAATAGGACATCAAAAAAACTGCCACTATTTTCATAGGGAACTCCAAATGAAAAAGCGTCAAAACCATCATCAATGAAATACTTATAGTCATATACTGGGAAAGGGCATTCTTTTGGAAAAATCGAAATCATTGTTTCGTTATGCCCAGGAACACCACATACACGCTTGAAGAGTCGTGATTGATTCATGTGGGTCAGTCTCCGAATTCTTCTGCAGGTCGGGCAAAAGTTCGGCGGTGACACCTGAAACATTTTAAAAAACTTGATATCCTCTTCTTCTATTTTAAATTCTCCTTCACAATACGCATGCGCCCCTTGCCATTTACAAATCCGGGCATGCGGAACAAGAGCTTCTAAAATTTTTTCTATTGCGCTGTCAAATTTTGGCGACTTAGTTGTCATTAAAAATGTGGGCTACATTTTCTCGGGCGCTTCAATGCCGAGAATCTGGAGACCATTTTTGATAACAATAGAAAAAGCTTCAGTCAGGGCTACCTTATAAGGAGAAGCCGGGTCGTCTTTGTCTAAGATTTTAGTACTGCCGTAAAAAGCATTAAAAGCGCGAGCAAGATCGATTAAATAAGTCGTAATATGGTGCGGTTCAAATTCTTCCGCGCTCCGCAAAACTATTTCCGGGAAACGATAAAGGAGACAAGAAACATAATTCACCTCTCCCCCTGCCCCCTCTCCTTGATAAGGAGAGGGGGTTTGAGGGTGAGGTATAACCCCCTCCCTTCCTGCTTTCTCTAGAATTGATTTTGCTCGAGCATAAGAATATTGCAGATATGGGCCCGAATCACCTTCAAAGGAAATCGATTTATCAAAATCGTAAATAATGTCTCCTCCGATTGCATTTTTCAAAATAGAATATTTGAGCGCCGCCACAGCCACTTGGTTTACAAACCCCTCGCCCATATCCCCACGATTAGTTTCTTTTATTTTCCCCACTACCTTTTCTGAAATTAGCTTAAGCAATGACTCAGCGGTTACCACATCACCGGTTCGCGAAGACATCTTCCCAGAAGGCAGGCGGAGCATTCCGTGTGAAATATGCTTGGTTTTCTCGGCTAAATCCGGGAAAACTTGTTCCATGGCTTCCAAGAGCACTCTAAAATAGTCGTTTACTTCGTTTCCGGTAATCACGATCGAATTGGTATATGGGTATTGCCCGTATTTTATTTTAGCCAAGCCAAGCTCTTTTGCCTCATAGGTCGGCAAGCCTTCTTTGTTTATGAAAACGCGAGTGTGTAGGCTTGGGTCAACCTTCTCTCCCCTGAAAATTATTGCCCCCTCGCTTTTTTCAAAAACATTACCAACATTTTTCTCAACAATCTCTTTGCCCAAGTTCCCAGATTCGCTTTCAAAAAAATAAAAATCAAACTTGGTGCCAAGTCTTTGGTAAATGGTTTCAAAATATTCCAAACTGTTTTTTTTACCTAAATCGTAAATTTTATTTATCCCCTCATCAGATTTGTCATAAATTTTTTTATTTATCTTTTCAATTTCCTTCTTTAATTGTTCACCTTGTTCATATGCTTTTGCGCCAAATTTATACGCCATACCCCATTTACCAATTTCTGATGTTGTCCCATAATCAAAATCTGGATATGTATATGCCCAAACTGCTTTGGCCACATGTAGGCCCACATCACCTTGATAGCAGACGCGTTTCACTTCGGCTCCGCTTGCGGCGATCACTCGCGAAATGGCTTCGCCAATAGTATTACTCATTAAGTGCCCGATATGAAATTCTTTGAACGGATTCGGGTCGGTATATTCCACGATTATTTTCTTGCCAGTATAAAAGTTACTCTCCCCAAATTTTTCTTTCTTTTCTAAAATTTCCCCGAGACTTTCCACAAAAAATTCCGGCGAGAGATAAAAATTGATGAACCGATTTTTTATTTCTATTTTGGAAATTTCTTTCGGTAAATTTTTCTCCAATTCTTCTTTGATTTTCTCCGGATCAACTTTGTAAACCATCGCTACATTTGTAGAATAATCTCCGTTGGTCAAATCCACCGGGTGCTCAAGTAGAATTTCCTTGGTTTCTACACCAAGGTTCTTTAAGGCATCTTTTATCAAACTTTTGATTTGCTCGGCTATCATTTTTTACCGGTGGAACCGAAAGCTCCTTCTCCCCTTGAGGATTCAGACAGATTTTCCACCTCCTCTAATTCTACTATGGACACGGGCAAAATAACTAACTGCGAAACCTTATCGCCTTTTTCAATCTTATATGGTTCCTTGGAATGATTCACCAAATGGGTATTATATTCGCCTCGATAACCGGCATCGAAAACTCCGCCCATGTGCGCAAGCCCCGCTTTGGAAATACTTGATTTGTCCATCACCACCGCCGCGTAACCCTCCGGAAATTCCAAAGCAAAACCATGCCAAATTCGCGCGTGCTCGCCAGGATTAATCACAAAATCTTCCATGGCATACAAATCCATCCCCACGTCACCCGGATGTGCATAGCTCGGCAATTTCGCTTCCTCTCTCAGTTTTTTTATCTTAATTTTCATTATTTGATTATTTTTTTAACTTTTTCATAAATCATTCCGTGGATCGTTTCGCGTGGAAGCATTTTACCAGATTGAGAACAGTCAATCTTTACCCATCCCCGCTCGCGCTTCGCGAGCCACAGCGCGCTTTTAACAGAGTTTTCCATAAAGTTCACATCCTGTTCATGCACGTCTTTCCCTCTTTTTAGATACTCTCGATGCATTTTACTGGAACCTCTTTCCTCCAAGAGCTTAAGGACCAATTCAATCGGCAAGGAAAGGTAAAAAGTGATGTCCGGTC